>Ga0316207_10005284_pt1 | contig 10780 bp, 9 predicted proteins | sample 6weekpyrite_MG_FD_204943 | JGI IMG/M metagenome (GOLD analysis project Ga0316207, IMG submission 204943) | Microbial mat bacterial communities from mineral coupon in-situ incubated in ocean water Damariscotta River, Maine, United States -... | ecosystem: Environmental > Aquatic > Marine >...
GGTGAATACAAATTTACACTACGTGTAGAAAATGCAGCTGGAAGTGATTTTGCAGAGTATTCTTTCTGGTTTAAAAATGAAGATGGAAATATTGAAATAATTCCTGAAGTTTAATCGCTGTTTTTAAACCGCCTTAACTTTAAGCGAAGAAATTCATTATCTATTAAATAAAAATCTATCTTGCGCCATTTGCCGCTCGGGGTAGATTTTTCTGACTTAGCACCTGCAAAATAGTCACAACAATTTGCGCTGAAGGACTACCTTTTTTCATTTCAAAGTCATGAAATGATTGCAGTAAATCAGAAACCCGCTTTAAATGAAAATATAATTCATTCTGTAGTAATTCAAGTTCAGACAACTCTTCCAAGCTTGTTTGTTTTGGGTCATATTTTAAATCTAAACCGTTTAACCAGTTAATCATCTTTTCATCCAACACCCCTGACTGATGAATTATTTTTAACACCCTTCCCGTCATTTTAATAAGCTCATTTCTTTTTGGGCCGGACTCAAAAAATAACAAAACTTCCATCAATTTATCTAACATCCTCAAAGCACCGCCCATTGCAGACGCTCGTACATATAAATGTGAAATGAGCTGTTCAATTGTTTTGAATGGATTTACCATAGACTTTTCTATTCCAGTCTGAGATAAAATTTTAAAAAGTGATTTTACAACTACAGGTGAAAAGGAATCTTCGTTCATTTGGATATAGCCATAAACATCGCGTAAATTACGGCCAGAGTGTTCGAATTTCTTAAAGCGAATCGCGCCTACAGTATCTACAGCTGCCAGTATTTGTCCAGCAATACTAATATCCTTACCCTTTAACCCTTTAGGGTAACCCATACCATCTTGACGTTCATGATGTTCCAAAATCGCTGTTGACTCTAGTTCACCAAGCTCACCCATATCACGCACAATAATTTCACCGATGATACTATGGGTCTTCATCGCATTCCAATCAGCGGATGAAAAAGTGATTTTATCATCTAACAATTTTTGCGGTAAATATAAAAGACCAAAATCTCGGGCCAAGGCAGCTCTCACTATTTTGGTAGCAGTTTTACCATCCATTTTCATATCACGCGCAATTAATGCGGTTAACCAACCGCAAAACACATGCTGAGAATAAGCAGTGGGATATTGTTCTGCAAAGATAGACAAGCGATCAAGTAAAAAAGGTGTCATTGCAGCTTTTAATACAGGCGCAAAAAAGCTTTCCGCTTCCATTGAAGCGTGAATCGTTCTCATGTCACTGTATTTTTCCGTCAGTGAGTTAAAGTAGTTTAACGTCTCAGGAGTAGAAATTAACTTATCAGCCTGTAAAACATGACCTTGCTGATTTAAAATCTTATTTTTAACATTATCCTTGACTGAAGACGTGCTTACTTTCTTTTCACTCGGAATGTTGCTTTCACCCATACATCCCTAAATGTTTGAAAATTTCCTATAATATTAACGTCCAAAGCCTCAATTTATTGAATACTTTGATAGACCAACTCTATACAAATTTTAGTCTAAACTAGCACCAGAAAAGTCAATTTGTCGCCAGGCTTCATACAAAATAGCTGCCGTAGCATTAGATAGGTTAAGACTTCGACTATTAGCTAACATCGGCAAACGAATAATGTGCTCCGAACTTAGGTTATCCAATAATTCTTTTGGTAAACCGCGAGTTTCTGGGCCAAACAAAAAGACATCACCTTTTTGAAATTGAACTTCTGAATGGTATTTTTTACCCCGCGTAGAGCACGCAAAAACTCTACTCGGTTTAACATAAGTGAGGAATTCAGGATAACTTTCATGAAGTTTTATATTCACAAATTCGCGATAATCTAAACCCGCTCGACGTAATTTTTTATCTTCCAAGTCGAAACCTAGTGGTTTGATTAAATGCAAGGTTGCGCCAATATTTGCACACAATCTAATGATATTTCCAGTGTTTGGAGGTATTTCCGGCTCAAATAAAGCAACGATAAACATTTTTTAAATTCTTTCTTAGAAAAAGAAGCGTATTATCCAAGAAAAATCATTTGGACGCTAATTTATGCTTTTTCTGTAATTTGCAGTTCTTTTATTTTTCGAGTTAAGGTATTTCGCCCTAATCCTAGCAATTTAGCTGCTTCTTGACGTCTTCCCGCAGTATGGCTTAGCGCTACTTCAATCATAAGCTTTTCGAATTTTGGTGTTGTCCTTTCCATAACCCCTACTTCTCCGCGACTGAGACGAGTTTTTACCCACCGAATTAAAGAGCTCTCCCAATCATCACTAGTCGTTGTAGATTTACTCTCTTCTTTAAGCTCATGGGGTAAATCATCAATATGTATTTCCGGTCCGGGTGCCATGACAGTTAACCAACGACAGACATTTTCAATTTGCCGAACATTTCCCGGCCATGTTAGTTGACTTAAAAATTCTTCAGCTTCTGAGCGTATTTGTTTTACATCAACACTCAATTCTTTGGCTGCAGACTTTAGAAAATGTGATAGTAACAAGGGAATATCTTCCTTGCGATCCCGAATAGGAGGCAAATGAATTCGAATCACGTTCAAGCGATGAAACAAGTCCTCTCTAAACTTTCCTTCTTTGACTCGTTGCTCAAGATCTTGGTGAGTTGCTGCAATAATTCGTACATCAACTTGAACCGGATCATGTCCACCAACCCGATAAAATTCTCCCGACGCGAGAACCCGTAACAAACGAGTCTGCAATTCTGCTGGCATATCACCTATTTCATCTAGGAATAATGTACCACCATCAGCCTGCTCAAATCGTCCTCGACGCATAGACTGTGCACCTGTAAAAGCGCCACGCTCATGACCAAACAATTCTGATTCTAATAGGTCTTTAGGAATAGCCGCTGTATTTAATGCAATAAATGGCTTATCCGCTCGCGGACTGTGGCGATGCAACGCGCTCGCAACCAGTTCTTTCCCAGTACCGGATTCACCATTTATCATCACAGTTATATTCGAGCGCGATAAACGGCCAATACCGCGAAACACTTCTTGCATAGCAGGTGCTTCACCAATAATTTCTGTTGATTCTGATTCAGTATTTACTTCAGCTGTTGGTGTTGAAGATCGCCGCCGATGCTCTACAGCACGACGAACTAAATCTGTGGCATCATCAACATCAAATGGTTTTGGTAAATATTCAAACGCCCCACCTTCATAGGCTGAAACTGCGCTATCCATATCCGAGTGAGCGGTCATAATAATTACAGGTAATTCTGGGTACAGCTGGTTAATTTCAGAAAGCAAATTCAAACCATCAATCTGTGGCATACGAATATCAGATACAATCGCATCTGGCTGTTGTTTACGTAACTTATCCATAATACCAACGGCTGATTCGAAGCACTCTACTTGCATATCTGCTTTTGTTAACGCACGCTCTAAAACCCAACGAATTGATCGGTCGTCATCAATTATCCAAACATATTCTTTATTAGACATTTCTTTCTTTGTTTTCCTTATTTATCAATGGAAGCAACATTGTAAATATAGTTTCACCGGGCTTACTATTACATTCAATCAAACCACCGTGCTGTGCCACTAATGTTTGTGCAATTGATAATCCCAAGCCCGTTCCTTCAGCTCTCCCCGTTACCATGGGATAAAATATTTGATCTAAAAACTCAGCATCTATGCCCGGACCATTATCAACAATGTCTAGCCTCAATAAATAGCGGTGGTAGATATGCCCAATTGTGACTTGTCTTTCTGGCCGAGTTCGTAAAATTATTTTCCCGCTACCCTGTAGTGCTTGTTTTGCGTTACGAACAATATTTAATACTGCTTGGATTAATTGATCTGGATCTGCTTGAAATTCTGGTAAACTGGGATCGTAATCTCGAATGATTTCCAGTGTAGAAGTCGATTCAGCTTTCACAAGCTGTCTCACTCTTTCCAACACACTGTGTATATTAGTCAGCTCTTTACGTAGAGGCCGATTTGGCCCCAACATATTATCAACCAATTTTTGTAATCGATCAGTTTCACCAATGATAATATTTGTATATTCCTTTAAGTCATCCGTATCAAACTCTTTTTCCAGTAACTGTGCTGCGCCTCTAATTCCACCCAAAGGATTTTTTACTTCATGAGCTAAACCACGAACTAATATTTTTAATACATTTTGTTGTGCGACAATGTTTTCTTCTTTCGCTATTTTTAATTTTTGGTCAATTTGACTCATTTCAATTAATACTTGATGAGAATCAGCTAGAGGAGAAAATGAACAATCGACTTTAACTGATTTAAGAATTGAAGGTACACTCAAATCAACTTCGTTTTTAATTAATGGATAATCTAACGCTTGATTTATACAATCTAAAAATTCCTCCGAGCCTTGAAAAAACTCCCAAACAATCTGACCTTCAATCCTTCTAGCGCTACTGCTCAACAAATTTTCTGCTGCTGGATTTGCACAAACTATCTCACCATCCTTGTTTATAACTAACACTGCTGAAACCAGGTTTTCAAATAAACCCTGCAGTGAGACATTTGACTGACATTTATTTTTTATCAAGACCATAACCCTTATTAGCAATATACAAACCACTACGTTCCGCAAAAAAATATAATTATATCTCTTTTAAAAACAAAGACTTATGAAGTGAAAAAAAGAATTTTTCGATAATTCAAAGAATTAAAGCGAAAATAAGATAAGGCGCGCACCAATATAGTGCACTGCGTCTTTAGGGTCAAAAATTTTATTTGAATAAACGTGAAAAACGATGCAGGTGAAAAACAACAGATTGGCTGCTTTTTAATCGTTTTCCAGACTTGTCAACAATGAATGCTTGAAATGTATGGCTACCACGATCAATGTTGTTAAAGAGTATTGATGTCGATTTCCAACTGGATTTATGCATCTGATTATCAAATTTAACTTTAATTTGATGACCAAATTTAGTTTGTAATTCAGGAATAATTTTTAATTTTAATTCGATCGTACCAATATTATTGCGAATAGACTTATCATGCTCTGGTGCAACAATCCTGAACTCTTTATAGGCAACCGCTTTTTTCTCTTCTACTTTTAGTTTTCCCAAGCCTTCCACTGGTTTCTTTTCTGAAATGCTTTTTTCAGCTTTTTTTATATTGATAACACTAGGTTGGGCTAATTTTTTTTTATCACTACCTGGCTCAGGCCTATCTGTAAAAATGATATTGCCGTCTTCATCTTGCGTTTGGTAAATCGCCGCAAAACTATTTGAAAACAACATGAATGACAAAAGACTGACTATTAACACTCTCATTATTTAACTCCGGCGTAGCCTTAATCTTAAGTAAGTTTAAACCATTAACATAAGCAATGCATATTTTTAGACAAAAAAAAACGCCCCAAGTGGGGCGCTTTTTTAATGAAGTATCAAAAAATTAAACACTATAATACATATCAAACTCTACAGGATGAGTCGTCATACGCATACGTGTCACTTCTTCCATCTTAAGATCAATATACGCATCAATCATGTCATCAGTGAATACACCACCAGCAGTTAAAAATGCACGATCTTTATCAAGTGCTTCCAAAGCTTCATCCAATGAACTTGCTACTTGAGGAATCGCTTTCTCTTCTTCAGGTGGCAGATCATATAAATCTTTATCCATTGCATCACCAGGATGAATTTTATTTTGGATTCCATCAATTCCCGCCATTAACATACTAGCAAATGCGAGGTAGGGATTAGCTGTAGAATCAGGATAACGTAATTCAATTCGACGACCCTTAGGATTGGTTACATAAGGAATACGAATAGAAGCAGAACGGTTACGTGCAGAGTAAGCTAACATAACTGGCGCCTCAAAGCCGGGTACCAAACGCTTGTAACTGTTAGTTGAAGCATTAGCAAATGCATTGATTGCTTTCGAATGTTTAATGATACCACCAATATAATATAGCGCAGTTTCAGATAAACCACCGTATTCATCACCGGAGAAAATATTATTTCCATCTTTTGATAAACTTTGGTGAACGTGCATACCATTACCATTATCACCAACAATTGGTTTAGGCATAAACGTTGCTGTTTTACCGTATGCATGAGCAACATTGTGAACGGCATATTTTAAGGTTTGTGTTTCATCTGCTTTTTTCACCAAGGTATTAAACTTAGTACCAATTTCACATTGACCTGCTGTCGCTACTTCATGATGATGAACTTCAACTTCCAAACCCATGTCTTCCATAGCCCCAGACATTGCACAACGCATGTCGTAAAGTGAATCAACAGGTGGTACAGGAAAGTAACCACCTTTTGTGCCTGGACGATGACCCATGTTGCCATCTTCATAAGCTTTTTCAGAATTCCATTCAGCTTCTTCTGAATCAACTTTGCAAAAACTACCTGACATATCTGAGCCCCAGCGCACATCGTCAAGGACAAAAAATTCGTTCTCAGGACCGAAATAAGCAGTGTCAGCTATTCCTGTGGATTTCAAATATTCTTCAGCTCGATTTGCAACTGAACGTGGATCACGCTCATAACCCGTCATAGTAGCCGGCTCAACAATATTACAGTTAACGTTAAGTGTGCTTTCTTCTGTAAAGGGATCAATTGTTGCTGTTGATGGATCCGGCATTAAAATCATGTCCGACTCATTAATACCTTTCCAGCCATTAATTGAAGACCCATCAAACATAGCGCCTTCGCTAAGGCTATCTGCGTCAATTTCAGCCGCAGGAAAAGTTAAATGCATTTGTTTACCGCGCGTATCTGTGAAGCGAAAATCTACCCATTTCACTTCATGTTCTTTAATCATATCTAATACGTTAGAAGACATTTCCTCACCCTTTCTTTCATCAAAATAAACGTTTCCGAATGGAAACAAGAATATAATTATCTATTATAAAATACATTTAGCATGTTATATGCCACCAAACAATAATTAATAAAAACAATAACTTGAATTCGTCAGCTCTATATAGCACTATTCTTCAAAACAATTATGCTTCAATATGGTGCATACTTAATTACATGCGCACCTATTCGGTGCGTACTGCAAATTTAATGCTAATTTCGGCTATATAATTTACATCTTCAAAATCTGAAAAGGATTCAATAATTTCCGAAATCTTTTGCTGACTGACATCATGCGGTATCGGCAAAACTAGATCGACAAAAACTTTTCCATCAAGATAATGTAATTCAATTTGGTTTACTTGCTTATAAAACTTGTTATCTTTAAATAATTCATTTAACGCAATTTCTACTTCGCCCCTTAAAGGCAAATGACCACAGGGTGCGTTAATCTCGTCATCTTCTGGATCTATATGCACGGTAACATCGGTCACATCTTCAATATCTGATATTAAACGGCGCATAACCCGTTCGCTAATTTGGTGTCCTTCTGAGACACTAATCCTAGAATTTACCACTAATATGTGAACATCGACAAGCGCATTCGACCCCACACTACGAGTGCGTAAGGAATGTACAGCTTTTACACCATCAACAGAAAGAATGACTTTCCGTATTTCTTCAACTTTTTCAGGCGCTAAAGCCGTATCAACTAGCTCTCTTAGGCTTCGCCAAGTAATATCCCAACCGACTTTTGCAATTAGCAAACTTACTCCAATTGCGGCGACAGCATCGAGTACTGGGAAACCCATCATTGCGCCAGCAATACCGACTAAAGCGATAATCGAAGAAATTGCATCAGATCTATGATGCCAGGCGTTGGCAGTTAATAATGTTGATTTTATTTTTTTCGCAACACGTATCGTATATTGAAATAAGCTTTCATTTGCGAGAATTGAAATAACTGCTGCAACAAGAGCAAACCACGTTGGCGACAGTAGCCGCTCTGGTTCATATATCCGAGTTAATGCATCTATCAAAATACCTGCAGCAACCGCCACAAGGAAAGATCCTAAAGCAACTTCAGCAACAGTTTCAAATCGACCATGCCCATAAGGATGTTCTTCATCAGCTTTTCGACTTGCTTGTTTTGCTGCAACAAGCACAATCAAATCACTGATCAAATCGGCCATTGAATGAACGCCGTCAGCGATTAACGCTTGAGATTGACCAATGAAGCCTAACAAAACTTTTGAAAAAGCTAAAAATACATTGGTTGCTAATCCAACAAGCGTAACTTTTTTAATTTGCTGATAACGATGTTCAGATTCAGTCATGTTTTATTAAAGAATTAACCGAAGATTTCATACATTAACAACTTAAACTTTACCGACTTGAATATTTAAAATAATTTCGTTTTCAATTTCTGCGATATCGATGAAGCGATGACCATTAATCCGACACCAAGCTGGGATATCTTCTTTGGCACCAGGATCAGTACAAGTAACTTTTAAGGTATCGCCTGGTTGTAATGTCTTTATTTTATCTTGAGTACGAATGACAGGCATAGGACACAACATACGCCGCGCATCTAATTCATGAGCGCTCATATTAACCATTCCTTCTGAATTTCATGATCCCGCAAAGGTGTTATATCCATAGACTTAGAAACTCCATTTAAATCTGTAACTTCAATTGTCACCGAGTCGGCCATTCTATCTTTACTAAAGCGACCTGTTATTTCTGCAGCCAATTTCAAGTCATCATCATTCACTGGACCATCAATCAAGACAAGCGGCCCAACACAACTAGTCGCATGCATATGAATGAACTCTCGACGGTAACCTTCCATGTATTTGTTTTCACCATCTTCTCGGCCGATAATCATTTTAAAATGTGGGCGGGGTCGAATATGTCGCCCTACTTTTAACAACATAATGTCATCCATTTCATAATCACGGTTGTCGTCCCGCGACTTCCACATATCAACCAAACGATCAGAATAAGATTTATCCGTTAGAAAACAACAGCCGCCCGCTGGCTGGGCGAAATCAACAAATCCAAACTCTTTGGCCAATGCAATTTGTGGTTTACGGGAGCGACCACTAAAGTCATATAATTTTTCACGATCAACCCAACCTTCCACTTCAGGTTTCGTTTCTGGTAATAGCTTCGCGCAAAGTGGTCGCAACAAACGATCATTTGCACCGGACTCTTTCGCAATAACCGGCATAGTATCTTTACGCTGAGACATTGGCCGTTGACCAATTACTTCACCCGTTACAATAAAATCAAAATTGTTTTCTTCTATCCATTGCATGGCTTTTTTAACCATGAAACCTTTACAGTCCAAACAAGGATTCATATTCGCACCGTAACCATGCTTGGGATTTATCAATACGTCTTTATATTCATCAATAACGTCGACAATATGAAGCTTGATGCCTAATTGCTCAGCAGACCATAATGCATTATTACGTTTGGGTTTTGCCTTATCTTTTTTTCGAATGGCGTGAGTATGTCCTTCTACACAAAAACCTGTGTAAAAATTAATACCTTCTACATGAACGCCTTGATCTAATAAAACTTTTGCAGCAAGTAAGCTATCTAGCCCACCCGAAATTAGGGCGACTGCTTTTGGTTGGGTTGTCATCGCGAGGAATATCTCTTTTCAGATAAATGCTAAAAAGTGACATTTTAACGCTGATTGCTCAGCTTTTGCGAATTAATATAGAAAATATTCGGGGTAGTTGTTGTTTATTCACAACAAACTACCCTGAATTTATATCGATTAAACTGACGTCAATGGCAATAATACGAACAAAAATATAATTACCCCTAAAAATACAACTGCTGGTGTTTGGTTACCCATGAATCTCCCTCCTCATAATGTGAATGCCAAACCGGCACATAAACATTAGCATTACAAAGGTATTCGACTCAAGACACCTACCACAAAATATTTATGGGATAAGTATAAGCCTTACTTATAATAAGGTAAATTCCGACTAAAACCATCGGGATATATTGGGATCAATTTGGCTATCTAACAGCCTTTCACATTGCCTACATAAGGATCACACTACTCCAAATTAACATCAATTATAAACACACTTACTCAAAATACCCTTTATATAACAAACAGGTATACTTTAGTTTGCCATCAATGGTAAAAGCACAAACAAGGCTAAAGCGAGTCCAAAAAAGATGACACCAATTGTTTGATTACCCATTTTACTTCTCCTTTACTCAGACAAATTAAAAACAACATATAAACCTTAACATTAGTAGGTTAATAAAGGAAAGTGTTTTACCACAAATTTTTTAAGTGTTTTTATAAAACATATTTATAGCGTGGGATTTATGTTATTGCATACTTAATAAACACTAAAATCATCACCCTGTTAATTATTAGTGCTTATTTCCAGATTGGTCTGTGAATGGGTTAGCCATTGTGGCTAAACGTAAAGACTTTAATGCTTGCTCACTTTGTGTATCCCCCCATAACTCAATAGCTTCTAAAGGTGTTAAGATTTGAGATTCTTGATTAATTCCACGGATGACATGCAAAATATCCATTAAATGCACAAAACTTTCAGCAAGTTGATGGTAAAATTCATTAAGTTGAGATTTACATGTATCACCTAAATAATGATAGGCTGTTTTTCCCATGCCAACATAATAACTGATTTTAACTTGTCGACGTTCGGCGATTTTAGGGAATAATCCAGAAAATAGTAAACAGTGATCTCCAACATCGCGTAACTTTTCCTGCTGATCCTGACCATTTGCAATAAAACTGTGTAAATAATCCATGGCCATGATTTTTGAAGTGAATTCAGGTTTTTGCAGAAATCGCATCAGTAAAAAGACCAAATAACTTTCCATGTCTTCGTTCAATTGAAGATCACATTCGGCTTCAGCTTCAAGTACCAGATTCTGCCACTGGGCCGTGCTACTCGGCTCTA
>Ga0316207_10005285_pt1 | contig 10779 bp, 7 predicted proteins | sample 6weekpyrite_MG_FD_204943 | JGI IMG/M metagenome (GOLD analysis project Ga0316207, IMG submission 204943) | Microbial mat bacterial communities from mineral coupon in-situ incubated in ocean water Damariscotta River, Maine, United States -... | ecosystem: Environmental > Aquatic > Marine >...
TTACCTAACTCTGCTGCATCTACACAGTTGATGAATTTTGATTTACCTCCATTAAAAACTAGTACTAATTATGTACTATCTTTTTGGGTATATACCAGTGTTGTAGGTTCAGATATGAGGGTAGATTTATTCCCTGATAGTCTCCCTGAACATATTGTAACAGTAAATAGTTTAACTCCAGAGAAACATACTTATGCATTTAACTCTGCAGATACAAATATGGCTACTGCTATATTACGTTTCTTTAAATTAACATCTTCTACAAATCCAACAGCTAGCATTACTGTTTATGATGTTAAATTTGAACAGGGGGTACAAGCTACTGATTGGACCCCATATAATCCGATTGTTGATAAGGCTGATGATACTAAGCAAACCATGGAAGCTACTGTTACAGTAGATTCTGGTGGCATTATAATGAATGGTACTGCTGCTATTCATTCATACCTTAAAGATTCATTTGCTGATGTAACTGCAGGTGTTTATTTAGGTTGGGATGCTGGTCAGGCAGCTTATGTAATGGATGTAGGTGATGCCTCTAATTATGTTAGATGGAATGGTTCTACGCTATCTGTTTCTGGTAACCTAACTGTTGGTAATCCAGCTTCTGTACGTACAGATTTGAATGTAGCTGATGGAGCTGATGTTACTAATAAAGCTACAGTAGAAGCGGCTATCAATGGAAACTTAACTGTCACTGGAATTATAACAGGGGTAAAAGTACAAACAGGAATCACAGGACAAGACAGATGTATATTAAATGAATCTGCCAGTAATGAATTAAGAATCTACAGTGCTTCCAATGTACTTTTAGGTTCTTTTGGTGCAGGCACTGTATCAGGAGGTTCTGATAATGTTATTGTAGATGTTGGTTTAATTACGCAGCCTTATTTAGCAGTAAGGGCATTATCTGCTGGCATGGCCCTGCAGGTGCAAGGTAATCACTCCAGTAGATTTGTAGGATCTGCCTCTTTTATTAATAGTGCAGCGGATGGAGCTGCCATATCAATTGGTTACCTTGGTCTTATTGGAACAGGAATTTATATTCACGGTGCAAACCTGAGTTCAGTTGATACTGCTGCACCTTTATGTATATCTCCAATGGCTTCAGGGAATCCTTCAGGAACCTCTGCACATGGTGGATCTATGGCAGTGGGTAGCGATACTCGTTTATACCTGAAACCTAGTGATATAGGTACCTGGCAGCCTTTACCTTATCTGTCTGATGTTGAAAATGCTATGCCAGTAGGAACTATTATCTCAACAGGTTCTTCTAGTGCATTATCAGGTTTCCTGAATTGTAATGGTGCCGCTGTTAGCCGAACAACTTATGCAAGCCTTTTCTCGAAGATAGGAACAAATTTTGGTATCGGTGACGGATCAACTACTTTCAATCTGCCAGATCTTCGCGGTGAATTTATCCGAGGTTGGGATAACAATAAGGGTACAGATCCAGGGCGGTCACTTGGATCTAGTCAGACGGATGATCTAAAAGAACATACACATACAATACAAGGTAATTCTGGTGGCTCTGGCTATCCTAATGCACCTGCTGGTGGAGGTAGTTATTTTGCTAGTACTGGTTCAACGGGTGGTAGTGAAACAAGACCTAAAAATATTGCATTAAACTTCTTTATTAGATATTAGGAAAGTACATATGGTTGATACAACTATTTTTCATTTTAACAAAGAGACAGGGGAACTATTAGGGGAAGATATTGCTATTACAGATCCAATAGACAATCTTCCAATGATACCTGCATATGCTACTGCTGTTATACCACCAGTGTATTCTATAAATGAAATCCCGGTAACTAATGATAATGGTATAACCTGGGAAGTAATTGCAGATTATAGAAATCAGGTATGGTTTAACCCTGATGGATCTGAAGTAACTTTTAATTCACTAGGAGAATCTCCATCAATTGATCAAGTTAGTGCCCTAACAGATGCGCTTATATTACAAAGAAGTAAGAGAGATAAAATAACTTACTTAGAAAATTCTTGTTGTACAGAAGTAATTTCAGGTTATTTATCATCTACTTTAGGGACACCGCATACTTATCCTACTAATCTTTTGGATCAACAAAACTTAATTGCTGTATGTTTAGCAGCTACAGTAACTTTAGACCCATTATGGAAATGTAATTTCTGGTGTTCTGATGCCTCCGGGGAGTGGAGTAGAAAAGCTCATAGTAAAGAACAGATTTTAGCGTTAGGAGTAGAAATACAATTACATATAGCAGCTAAACAAGATAAGTTACTGTTGTTAATTAATCAAGTTAATGATCCTTTAACAGATACTCTACAAAAAGTATCAGATATATTATGGTAAAAGAGATACTTAATACCTAAAGGTGACCTAAAGGGTAACTAGTTCTCTGTAAGTTGTTGTTTGTACTACACTAATGTTACTGGTATAGTTCACAATATAACTAGCCAGTACTACTTATTATATAAGAGTAATCATGAGCGAAGACGAAGAGTATATAGATCAAGCAGACCAAAGTGATGAGAACTCACCAAGACTTACAAAGTGGGCAAATGAGCCGACTCTGAAAGACTTTGCTGATGATTACACTAATGCGACTCCGGCTAGAAATGCTCAGATATCTAAGGTTAATACCTGGTTAGATAATCTGAATATAGAAGGGGCTGCTAAAATAACTAAAGTTAAAGGACGATCTAGTGTTGTTCCTAAACTTATTCGTAAACAAGCTGAATGGAGATATGCTAGTTTATCTGAACCATTTTTAAGTACCGGGGATATTTTTAATATTGCTCCTGTTACTCATGAAGATAAAGCAGCTGCAGTTCAAAATGAATTGGTTCTAAATAATCAGTTCAATACAAAGATTAATAAGAATAAGTTCATTGATGAGTATGTACGTACTGCAGTCGATGAAGGTACAGTTATTGTACAAGTTGGGTGGGATTTTCAAGAAGAGATATATACAGAAGAAGAAATTGTATATAAAACTAAAGAAGTCACTGATCCATTTAAAGTGGCTCAATTACGTTTATCTGGCCAACCTCTTGTTGAAAAAGTTCCTGATGGCACGAAGAAAGTTGAGATATCTGAAACTTTAGTAAACAAACCTACTGTTGAAATCTGTAACCATACTAACCTAACTATTGATCCCTCATGCCAGGGTGATTTAGATAAGGCTAAGTTTATTATTAAGAGTTTTGAAACATCACTATCTGAGTTAAAAGCAGATGGTAGATATAAAAATTTAAATAAAATTAATATCGAAGGTACTACTTTACTTAGTACTGCTGATCATGAAATAGAAGATCCAACACAATTTAACTTTGCTGATAATGCTCGTAAGTTATTCATTGCTAAAGAGTATTGGGGTTATTGGGATATTAATAATGATGATGTCCTGGTTCCAATTGTTGCTACATATGTAGGTGATACCATTATTCGTTTGGAAGAGAACCCATTCCCAGATGGTAAACTTCCATTTGTATCAGCTCAGTACTTACCTGTACGTAAATCTGTATATGGTGAACCTGATGGTGTTCTGTTAGAAGATAATCAGAAGATCATAGGTGCATTAACCCGGGGTATGGTTGATGTAATGGGACGTAGTGCTAATGGTCAAATGGGTACTCGTAAAGATGCATTAGATATTACTAATAAACGTAAATTTGATCGTGGTCTTGATTATGAATTCAATGGTAATGTGGATCCACGTCAAGCATTTCATATGCATACTTATCCAGAGATTCCTCAATCAGCTCAGTTCATGATGCAGTTACAAAACAATGAAGCTGAGAGTCTCACAGGTATTAAAGCTTTCAATAATGGTATTAGTGGCCAAGCATTAGGAAATACTGCTACAGGTATCAGATCTGCATTAGACGCTACATCTAAACGTGAGTTAGATATCTTACGTCGACTAGCTGAAGGTATTAAGCAGATAGGTAGAAAATTTATCAGCATGAATGCTGAATGGTTAGATGATGAAGAAGTAATTCGTATAACCAATGAAGAATTTGTTCCAGTAAGACGGGATGACCTGGCAGGTAACTTTGATCTCAAGTTATCTATCAGTACTGCAGAAGCTGACAATGAAAAAGCTCAGGAATTAGCATTTATGCTACAAACCATGGGTAATAGCATGGACCCTTCAATGTCCCAAATGATACTGGCAGATATTGCTAAACTCAGGAAAATGCCTGAACTAGCAAAACGTATTGAGGAATACCAACCTCAACCAGATCCATTGGCTCAACAAAAAGCTACGCTTGAAATAGAACTTCTTAAAGCACAAGTTTTCAATGAACAGTCGAAGGGTAGAGAAAATGCTGTTGATGTAGGTCTGAAGCAAGCTAAGACTCAAACTGAGCAAGCCAAAGCTAAAAACCTATTAAGTGATGCAGATAAGAAAGATTTAGAATTCCTTGAACAGGAATCTGGTGTAACTCATGAGCGTGAACTCGATAAAAAGAATCACGACAGAAACACCAATTTAGACTTGAAAGTAGTTGATAATTTATTAGCTAATCAAGATGAGGAGGAAGAACCTCCAATCCCAGGCTTAGCCAATTTACCCGGCTAACCTATAATCTCAATATTGAGGACACATGAAATGAGTGAAAATGCAGAAGACGTAATTGGCCAAATCGAAATCAGTATCGAACAAGCAAAAGAAGTTGTGGATGTTATGAAAAAACTTCAACGCTTAACTGATAACCAAGATTTTAAAGACATAGTGCTGGATGGCTATTTCTTGGATGAAGCTAGTCGTTTAGTATTAATTAAAGCTGAACCTTCACAACAAAGTGAAAAGGATCAGAAACTGATTAATGATTCAATTACTGCTATTGGTCACTTTAGACAATATCTAAGTACAATTATGCAAACTGGTAAAGCAGCAGAGCATGCTATTGGTGCTGATGAACAGACCATCGAAGAAATCCTTGCAGAACAATCACAAGGGGTAAACTAAGATGGCTACTGAAGAAGAAAATGTCGGTGAAGAATCTACAGATACTGTAGATGATTCAACCGTACAAGAACCTAATTTTCTTGATATGTCAGCAGAAGAGTTTGAGAAAGCCTCACTTCAGGAAGTATCTGAAGAAGGTCTGGAAGAAGCTCTGGCTACAGCTAATGCTGATGATAATGACGATGATGATAATGAAGACCCAGATACTGATTCTTCAGATGATTCATCAGATGACCAAGATGTTGATGGTGATGACTCAGATGATGAAGATTCAGTTGATGATATGGAAGATATATCAGATGATGAAGATGATTCAGACGGAGAAACAGATGATACGGATAAAGCAGATGATGCTAATGACGATGATTCTGAAACCAATGCTAAAGATCAGTTAGCTAAATTGTTTGCACCATTCCGGGCTAATAACCGGGATATGCAAGTTGATAATGTAGATGATGCATTAACTCTAATGAAAATGGGAGCAAACTATAATAAGAAGATGGCAGCATTAAAGCCCAATCTAAAACTTGTTAAAATGCTCCAGAACAACAATTTACTTGATGAAAGTAAATTAACTTATTTGATTGACCTGGATAAAAAGAATCCAGAAGCAATTAAGAAATTTATCAAAGAAAGTGGGATTAATCCCATGGATGTTGATATGCAAGCAGATGCATCTTATGAGCCTGATGAACAGACTTATAAGGTACATGATACCGAAGTGGAACTTGATGGAATACTTGATGAGATCAAAGACACAGAATCTTTTAAAGACACAATCGATATCGTTAGTAATAAACTGGATGATGCCAGTAAACAAATTATTGCTAGTAACCCTGAGATAGTAAGGATTCTTAATGGGCATATGCAAGCTGGGATTTATAACCGCATTACTGCAGTTGTAGAACAACAGCGAGCACTTGGAAAATTAGCTGGTTTGAATGACCTGGAAGCTTACAAACAGGTAGGTGATGTAATCAATGCTCAAGGCGGTTTTAATAAGCCGGCCGATAGTAATACTGCAGACTCCACAGAAGCTAAAGATACGGTAACAAAGAAAAAGGTTACAGATTCTAAGCGGAAAAGTAAGAAGAAAGCAGCAAGTACAACTAAAAGTTCTACCAGACAATCCGGTGACACTGATTTCAATCCATTAAGTATGTCGGATGAAGACTTTGAGAAGGTTTCTGGTAGTAAGTTTTTATAACTAACTACAGAAGGTAAAATATCATGCCAATGATTTATAACGATCCTGTCGGTGGTTCAGCCTCCACGGTAGGCCCACAGATACGTACGGATTACTTTAATAAGAAAGCTCTTATTGAAGCCCAAAAAGAGCAGTACTTCAGTCAGCTGGCTGATGTTACTGGTATGCCTAAAAACATGGGTAAGAAAATTAAACGTTTTCATTACCTACCTATCCTTGATGATGCAAACATCAATGACCAAGGTCTGGATGCTGCCGGTGCAGTTATTGATAATACAGAATATGCTGTACGCATTCCTAACCTGGTTAATACACCCTATATCGTTGAAGCTGCAGAAGCATCTTTTGCTGCAGCACATTCCAATGGTGATTACATTTTCATTACTGATAGTGCTCAGTGGTTATTACTAACCGGTGATACTGCTATTGGTTATGATGCGTCGACTGCTGGTGGTGCAAGTGGTACTGAATTAGCTGACTCAGCTATTAAAGCTTTGATTGAAGCTGATGCCACTTCTGTTACTGCTACAGTATCAGGTGCGTCAATTACAGTTGATCTACAGGACCTGGTCTTTGCAGCTGAAGCTGATGCGACTGTCGCTGTCCAGATTATCGCTGGTGCTCAGAAAACTCAGCGTTCTGGTAATCTTTATGGTTCAAGTAAAGATGTGGGTACCATTTCTGGTAAGCTTCCAGCTCTGTCGGAAACTGGTGGTCGTGTTAACCGTGTTGGTATGAAACGTATCGAGCTCGAAGGTACTATTGAAAAGTTTGGTTTCTTCGATGAGTACACCCAAGAGTCTATGGACTTTGATTCAGATGCTGAATTAGAGATGCACATTACTCGTGAATCAGTACTAGCCGCTAACGAAATCACTGAAGATGCTCTTCAGATTGATCTGTTAGAAGGTGCTGGTGTTATCCGCTTTACAGGTGCAGCTACTGCTGTAGGTGAATTGCAGGGTAATGACGATGCTGCTCCATTCGATGTTGGTAATACCAATGACCTGGTTACCTATGAAGATCTTATGAAACTCTCTATTGAGTTAGATCAGAATCGTACTCCTAAACATACGAAGATGATTACCGGTTCACGTCTGATTGATACTAAGACTGTTTCTGGTGCACGTTACATGTATATTGGTTCAGAGCTTATTCCTGCGATTGAGCGTATGAAAGATCTGCATGGTAACCAAGCATTCATCCCAGTACAGAAGTACGGTAATGCTGGTAACATCGCTCGTGGTGAGTATGGCTCATGTGGTCCTTTCCGTTTCATCGTAGTTCCTGAAATGATGAAGTGGGCAGGTGCTGGTGCCGCGGTAACTGCTGCTAATACAGTGTTCCAAGAAACGAATGGTCGCTATGACGTATTCCCAATGATGGTTATTGGTTCTGAGTCATTCACTACTATCGGTTTCCAAACTGATGGTAAGACTGTGAAGTTTAAGATCACTCACAAGAAGCCTGGTAAGGAAATTGCTGATCGTAATGATCCATACGGTGAGACTGGTTTCTATAGTATCAAGTGGTACTATGGTACTATGCTGCTCCGTACAGAGCGTTTAGCTGTAATCAAAACTATTGCTGAACTGTAATAGTTAATTAACTGGTGAGAGCCCGCCCTGTAGGGTAAGGGCTCGATCCTTTATTAAAAAATAGAGGTATCACCCTCTTTAAAAGGTCTAATACCATGTCAGAAGAAATTGAAAATACAGAAGTTGAACCATCAGAATTAAATTCACTAAAAGCCCAAGCTGATCTGTTGGGTATTAAATATCACCCTGCTATTGGTGTAGATAAACTTCGTATTAAGGTTACTGCTGCCCTCAAAGCAGAAAAAGCTGTTAATGCTGAACCTGTTCCTTCACCAGAACAAACAGTTGCAGCCGGCCCTAAAAAGCTTTCCCCACGTCAAATTTTCGCTCAGAAGAAAAAACAAGCATCTGAGCTCGTACGTATTCGATTAACCAATATGAACCCTACTAAGAAAGAATGGGAAGGTGAAATCATCTCAGTTGGTTCACCTCGATTAGGCACATTTAAGAAGTTCATTCCATTCCATGCAGAAGAAGGTTGGCATGTTCCTCGTATTATTTATAACGTACTGAGAGATAAGAAATGTCAGATCTTTGTTACTAAAAAGAATCCTGATGGATCTAAAAGTCGTGTTGGTAAATTAATCAATGAATTTGCTATTGAAGTATTGCCACCATTAACCCCAACTGAACTTGCTGACCTGGCTAAGAAACAAGCCATGGCTGGTAATATCGGTTAAGTAATAGAGCCTGGGAAACATTATGCCTGAAGCAACTGTAAAAGAAGTAACCAATACCGGTAAAGACGGTGCAGGAATGTTTGATGTATTGATGTCTTCGGTAGAGACTCATTTAGAGTCTCAATTTGCTAAGAACCGAATATCTGGTACTGATTACGCTAATGTTTACCTGGGCTCATTACAATCTGCCTTAGCAAGTTCAATTCAATTTGTATTGGGTGCTGATGTAGCAGATGCTCAAGCTCATTTAATTGAGCAGCAAATCCTCACGGAAGAACAGAATACCTTAAAGGTAACTGCTGATACTGCATTAGTTAATGCACAGAAATTATTAACTGATGAAGAATTAGCTAAGATTACAGCTGAGACATCATTAATAGCTCAGAAAGAATTAACCGAATTTCAGAATACATTGTTGGTTACTGCTACAACTACTAAGACTGCTGCAGATACAACGCTAATTGATAAGAAAGCTTTAACTGAAATTCAAAATGAATTATTAACTACAGCACAGACTACAAAGACATCTACAGAAACATCTCTTATTACCAGTAAGATTGCAACTGAAGCGCAGATAGCTCTACAGGTTACACAAGATACAGCTCGAAGTGCTGCTGATACAACTCGGATCACATCTGAGAAAACTCTTCTTGATAATAAAGCATTGACTGAAATTCAAACTGCATTAAAAGTTGCTGCTGAAATTAATTTATTAAATCAAAAAACTGATACTGAAAAAGCACAAATCCTTGATACTGTTAATGCTGTTGCAGTAGCAGGTATCGTTGGTGCACAGAAGGACTTATATGTAGCTCAGAAAGATGGTTTCTCTCGAGATGCAGAACAGAAATTACTTAAAATTATGATGGATAGTTGGGCAGTAGATAAATCAGTTACTGTTACCGGTATCGATATTCCTACCAATCTAGGTAATGCCTCTATTAATAAGGTTGCTGCAGATGCTGCAGCAGGTATTGGTGTAACCTTACCGTAAGGATGAACCATGGGTGGCTTATTCGAATGGGTAGAGAATGTTTGGGAAAATACCTGGGATGCTGTTGCCCATGGTGAATGGGATGAATTCGGGGAATTTGTTGATGACACTATCGAGGATATTGTAGGCGTCTTCGGTATTGAAGGGGAAACAATTACCGCTATAGAATTAGCAAATTCATCTGTATATTCAGAACCAATCAAAAATCCTATACAAGGTATTGTATTTCAGCATGCTCTGAATGATGTCAGTATAGCCAAGGCTTTTAGACGTTGGTATATAACTGGAACAATAAATAGCTTAAGAGCTTATAGGGAATACGGTGAGAATACCTATACCCATGGGTTACCCACTTCTTCAATCTTGTATTCATCTACTAAAAAGAATGCTGTAGAAGTTGTATTAGGGACAATAGAAGGTGAACCGGTCACTACTTCATTTGTTAGAGTAGCAACTCCAACAATAATCCCCTGGACTAAATGGTATTTATTACAGAATCATACTTTTGATTATCACACCGGGGTTATTACTATAACAGGTGTTAATTGGGATTATGTTAGTACAACAATTAATGGTGGTACCGGCAATTATGAGGCTAATTTTGTTAATACCGTAGTTACGACTACGACCATAACCAGTGAGATTAATATCACTACAGTAGGTGGAACTGAAACTACTACCACTACTGAGAAAACAGTTGTCTCTGTAGATGATGGTACCAATCCTCCGGATGAAACCATAACTTATGGTACTCCGGTAGTTACGGTACAACCAGGTGATGGAAGTAATGATGGTGATTATTCTATTGGTTTAGTAAATGATGTAGTGAATGATCCACAAACATATTCTGTTACTGGTATTGTGCCACCTACCTCTGAGTTTTATTACACTGTTATATACTCATTAGATTCTGCACCTACTATTAAAAAACTTTGGTTATATCAACGAAGCCTTGGTACGTATCCTACATTAGATGGCCCGGTACAAGCTGGAGTAGATCTAAGCGAGATGTTGCCTATTGTTCCATTAAAGAAAAATGGTGTTAATCTAAATACAGATACCGGTACTCCTGAATATCAAACAAGTAATACATTACTTAGTAAAATTGGTTTAAATATTGATTCTTTAATAGAGACTATTGAAAGCAATCCAGACTCAGATCTCATTAGTGATGCATTTATTTTATTTGCTATAAATCTGTATACCGATACGGTAGAAGGTAAACGAGTATTATTTGCGTTATTTCATAATATGTTTACTAATCAACAAGTTGATAGTGCAGAATATAACTCTAGTGATTTTCCTAAACCTTCTAACTTCTATAAGATAGCAGAACAAA
>Ga0316207_10005287_pt1 | contig 10777 bp, 8 predicted proteins | sample 6weekpyrite_MG_FD_204943 | JGI IMG/M metagenome (GOLD analysis project Ga0316207, IMG submission 204943) | Microbial mat bacterial communities from mineral coupon in-situ incubated in ocean water Damariscotta River, Maine, United States -... | ecosystem: Environmental > Aquatic > Marine >...
CCCGCCATTTTCCCTGTGTATAAATTGAAAATATTTCCTGTATATAACGAAAATAGTCTTTAGACAGTGTGTTTAGAGTGTTTAGCCCATCTTCCTGCTCAAAGGTAAAAAAATCTGATTTTTGATTTATTTTTTTCATCAGGTTTTTACTTTGTTCTATATAAATATTTATCTGGTCAATACGTGGCTGGTTTGGGTTGGCCAGAAATGTTCTAAACAATGTGACGACTGACATCCAGTTCTGGCGTAGGTCATTTAGCTGTTGCAAATATTCACGTCGTTGTTCAGAAATACTTTCGTCAAACTCAGAGTTAATCATGTCGGTAAAAATTTGTAATGTTTGCTGGTGACGTGGATTTATTTCAGTGTTGGCAATTTTAAGTGCGGGGTAGTTTTCTATAAAATTCTTGTTCAAAAATTCAATTCTACTTTGGTGCTTTATAAATTGTTTTATCTGTGCCTCAAGCTTCTTTACTTCGTTTTGTAGTCTGGGGTCATTCTTAACTGCAGGTAAAGTTTGATAACCATTCAGAGTTTGTTGAAGTTCTGCAACCTTACTTTTAAAAAGTTTTTCAGCCTCAGGGGTCTTATTAATGATATAAAGCCCCATTAAGCTGGTGGTTGATTGTATATTTTCTTTGAGGGTGAGAGCAGAAAGCATGGCGGGCTGAGAGACCTCAGCAATGTCCGTAGCCTGGTTCTGTAATTGTAAAAGCCTGTAAAACGAAATAGATGCAACAACAATAATGAGTAGCAGTACACTAATAAAGCCAATCCAGATCTGATGTCTCAAAGATAATTTATTCAAAATACTCATCTATAATACCATACAAATTGCAGGTGTTTTTGATTTTCCTTTTAAAAACAACAGCTTGAAAATTAGTTATTATTTAGATTCCCTGTATACTCTTTATTTATAGTTCAAAATTTTTATCAGGCCAGAATAAATTTTACTTTAGCGACTTTGATTAATTCTGTGGTTATAAGCTCTCAGTCTCTATTCTATTAATACAGATAACCTGTTTGGGTGAAATACCTGGGAACAGATGAGTTAAATCAGGGGCTGCTACGGGAGGTGTAATCTAGAAAAGCTGTTTTTAATACATAAATAGCTGAGTAAGCACAAGTCCGTTTTTATATTAAACCAGGCACGCTGGCGGTGAAAAATACTGGCCTTCTAACTGGTGATATTTCGATAAATGTCGGCAACCTTAAGAGGAAGCTGCTTTACATCATCAATGACAATATAGCTGGCGCGGCCATACATGGTTTGTAGGTAATCCCGGCCTTCTTTATCAATGGTGATGCAAAAAGGGTGAATACCCTGCTGGCGCGATTCTTGTAGGGCTACCCGTGTGTCTTCTATACCGTATTCTCCTCGATAGCCATCGTAGTCTTCTGGTTTGCCGTCGGACAGGGTAATGAGTATTTTTGTTTTTGCCTCTATCGATTCAAACATCTGGTTAAAGTGTCGAATAAAGACACCAAGTCGGGTATAGTCCTGCGGCTTAATATTTGCAATACGTCCCTTTACTCTGTCGTTATATTCATCCTCAAATGTTTTTACAGGGTACACCTCGCAGCGTTTCCGAGTGTTTCCGGTAAAACCGTAGATTGCATAGCGGTCATTTAATGTTTCCAGTGCTTCACTTAAAAGCACTAATGACTCACGTTCGGCGTCATTAATCCAGCCTTTGGTCGAGCCGCTCATATCAACCATAAATATAACAGCAATATTGCGTTCTTCCTTGTGCATTTTAGTAAAAATATTCTCTGACATTTCCATGCCGCTAGCGACATCACCCCATGATTCTACTAATGCATCAATGTCGATGTCATCCCCATAGGGTTGCTTCCTTAATATTTTATCTTCTCCGCGAAGAATCTCGAAAGTGCGTCGCAGGTTTTTTATCAGTCCTGAATATTTATCCAGAGTCTGTTTTACAAAGCTCGAGCTGCCGGGTGTAATCTCTACCTCGCGTAATGCGCACCAGTTTTTTTTGTATCGTTGTCGGCGATAGTCCCATTCCTTGTGAAGAAAGGCACCTTCTTCATGGTAAGTTCCCGACCACACATTATTGCCATCAGCTTTTTCCTCTGTATCGCTAACTTTGTAGAGACCGTCACCGGCAGCAACCAGATAGTCTTCGGGGATTTCACCCATATCCTGGATGATAGAACTCATTAAACTTTCAACGCCATCGGGTGGTTCTATAGATTCACCATCCAGTTCAAGCTGGTAACTAAATCCATCAGGCATATTTGGGTCAGGTGTTTCCTGTGTACTTACTTCGCGTCTTTCATCTTCTGTTAAATCACTGGCTTTCTTGTCTTTCTTTTCTTCCAGTATATGTGCGATAGCCTGACGAAATAATTCTTTTTCTTTAAGAAGGCGAGCAGCCCTGACACGCTCAACCTGTTCGCAGTGTAGCTGGCCTGTAAAATAATGAAGCTCTGGCAGGGGATGTTCATATACCTGTTGTAAAAGTTGAATGCTATCTTCGGGCTGGCTGTCATTGTTAAGAAGCTTTTTTCTGATATCTTCAAGTTCTGCAAAATCCTGTTCGCTTATATAAACTTGCTCGTTGAGCTGGCTAATGTGTTGCATCTGGCGATGAATGCCCGGGAGTTCATTTTTTATTCTGTAGTCCAGGCGAAGGGTTTCCAGGGCATGGAACCATGCCTGTGCTCGTTCAGGGTTTTTATAACGGGAGAATACATTACTTAAATCACATCGCCAGGTTCCAAACCAGTTTTGTGCCCACAGGTGTACAACTGTGCATTTATACAGTTGAAAGTTATCTTCCTTTTCGGCAAAACGATTGACCATGCCTGGCAGATAAATGGTTTCAGTGTCGGTGTAGGTGTATTTATCGGTATCTATTTTCAGTTTTCTTCCATTGAGCCCCATTACAAAATGTTCAAGCATATTGCAAACTTCTTCAAAGGCAATACCGGTGAGCTTCTGTTTAGCATGATCGGCAACTGATTCCAGCTCATCCAGTTTTTCAACTGCTCCATAGAGCCCTTTATTATCGAAGATATCAATGGCCTGATCCAGCCACATTTCAATGGTATCGAGCTGCATAATATCCACAGCACGTTCCAGGCGTTTTGCCAGTTGGTAGGCCAGGCCGTTATTTGTACTGGCGGCTTTGGCAATAATTTCCAGCAACGCATCCTGGGTCTGGATATCAAACTCGGTTAAACGTTTGATTAAAGACTCATCCGCCTCGACGAATATATCATCCAGGCGTTCCTCAATTTCGGTATAGGTAAAGGGAGGCAAGCTCACGGCTAATAATGACCTGTTTTAAAACAGAGATGAACTAAGTTCATTAATCGCGCTGAGCATTTCGCTATCATCTGTGAGCGCCTGGGCAATGGAGGTATGGCAGGCTTCAACCGGATTAATGCCCGAAGAAATTAGTTTTGCAGCGTGTACCAGTAAGCGTGTGCTGGCGCCTTCTTCTAAGCCACTGCCTTTAAGGTTGCGGGTCATATGTGCAAATTTTACCAGGCGCTCAGCCAGGGGCTGGTCGATAGAAGCTTCGTTTTTTATGATCCGGGTTTCCAGTTCGGCAGCTGGGTAATCAAACTCAAGTGCAACAAAGCGTTGGCGTGTACTTTGTTTGAGGTCTTTTAATACGCTCTGGTAGCCAGGGTTATATGACATGGCCAGGCAGAAATCATTTGTCGCCTCCAGTAGCTCGCCTACTTTTTCCATGGGGAGTACACGTCGATCATCTGCCAGTGGGTGAATAACCACGGTGGTATCTTTGCGGGCCTCGACCACCTCATCTAGATAGCAGATGGCTCCATAGCGAACGGCTCGTGCCAGTGGACCATCTATCCAGCGGGTCTCACCACCGGAGATAAGAAAGCGCCCCACCAGGTCCGAAGCTGTCAGGTCATCATGGCAGGAGACAGTTATCAGGGGTTTTTTCAGGTGCCAGGCCATGTGTTCCATAAATCGAGTTTTACCGCAGCCGGTGGGGCCTTTCAGTAAAACTGGGATTTGCTGTTTATAGGCGGCAAGAAAGATCTCTATTTCTGAGCTGACAGGTTCGTAATAGGGCTCGTCTTCAATAATGTTTTCTTCAGGCTTAAGTGCACGTGCTTGATCGTTCATTTATGACTCCACCGGTGAGTTCGCGGGCTAGGGGGGACCGGTTTGTAATGTTTATTTATTTCAAATCAATGTACCTGTGACGCTCAAGAAATTCAATGTTTGACCGATATACACCTATAGAAAGTATTAAATCAAGTATAGATCAGGCTTATCCAGGTGAGCCTGCCGGCTATTGGTTTATCTTAAACCGTAGTGTCTTGCTTGCTCGAATACTGGAAGTTAAACCGATCGCTGTGATATAGCGGGGAAATGTTAATGGATAATCCTTTTAGTGTTACCTATAAGCCAGAGAGTGCTTTGCAGAATTCAGGTAACGCCTATTCAGCGCCATCTGTACATAATCGTGACTCGGCGCATTCTTCATCGCAGGACATACCTTCGGCTCTGGCGAACCATATAGATGCTTTACGCAGCCCCGCGCCAGACTCAGCTAACATATCGCCCTACGCTCAGTTAGTGTCATCAAGTGGGTTTAGTTCAAGCGAGTTTAAACAAAGTAGTCAGGCTTCCATTGAGATTATGACCCAGGATGGAGACCGCATTGAGCTGAGTTACTCTTCGAAGATGCAATACTCTTTTAGCGAGCAGTTTACACAAAGCGCTCAGCAAAGTGCTTACTCTTCCAGCTTGAGTGCTACTACGGCTATTTCATTTGAATTAAAAGTTGAGGGACAGTTAGATGCCGCTGAGCAACGTGCACTTGAAACATTAATGCAGGATATTGGTGAGATCGCCGGTAAATTTTTTAAGGGTGATGTACAGGCAGCATTTAATGCCGCACAGAATCTGGGGTTTGATGGAACGGAGCTTAAAAGCCTTGCGCTAGATTTTCAGCAAAACACACAGGCAGAAGTGGTTAAGGCGTACCAGCAAACTCAGCAAATGCTAAATCCTGAAAGTATGATAACAGACAGGATCGAGGTTGGCCCGGGGCCTGCTGTTAATGTGTTAGCACATCTGGAGCAGTTACTGAATGAGGTGCAGCAAAATGAGCTGCTGGAAGGCCCTGATAAAATAGTGAAAGACTTGCTTAATGATATATTTGAGACCTATGATGAAGCCTTTGAGTATCCAGTAAAAGATTATATTAAAGAGCTGGTAGAGCAGTTCTAGTTTGCAGTGGGATAAGTTTTATTTCATCTATGCGGCATAACTATTTATGCCGCATCATCACCGCTGATAACGACTCCGGTAAAGTCATCGCTCGTATGCTGTTGATCATCACCGAGTAAATCATTTTGCAGGGCCTGTTCATCGATGCTGGCTCCCAGATGCTTAACGATGCTGCGCATATCAATTTCTGCATTCTCAATACAGGATGTACCGCCAGGTGAGGGCGTCATATTAAATATACCCCCAATACCCGTATCAATTTTGGCTTCACCCATTAATAGTTTGCAATGATCTTTGTCGATAAGTTGCGGGCGTATGCCGCCAACTTTGTTAGCAAATTTAAGATCACGGAACCGTAGTGAGGGAATAATCTTTTTCACATCTTTTAAAAAGAGTACTTTGCGAATTAAGGGAATTTCAAACAGCATGTTTTTAAACATGTAGTTGCGGATATCTTTAACCTTAAGTAGATCCCACAATACCTTTGCAACACGCCCATCGAAGCGAAATACCTGTAAAAAATCGGGCAGGGTTTTCAGGTTATAGCGCTCCAGGATAGGTAGCACCAGAGCGGTAGGGCCAAAACGAGTAGCACCGGGAACCAGTACATCCGGGTCGCCGTGGATAGCCGCAAAAGGCAGGGCATCATTTTGTACGGTATAGACTTTGCCATTAAGCACATGGGGGGTGAAATAGTAACTACCGGCAATGGGCAGGACGGAGTAGTGATGGCCATAGCCCATATCATGAGCCAGTTTCAGGCTGTGGCCTCCAGCGCATACCACCAGTGATTTTGCACGGTAACAAACTCCATTGGTCTCAATTATGAAGCCGTGATTATCCTGCTTGATGTGTTCAACATATTCATTGTAATGCATGTCTACGGTTTTTTCGGCGTGCTTTTCCGCTGCTAGCTCAGCCTGGCGCACAAATGAGCGGGACAGGGCTTCAAAATTAACTGCGGTGTATTCATTGGTGGAGCCCAGGGCGATTATTTCATCTTCACGAAATTTGTCACCATTCATGGAAACACTGGGTTCTATGCGGGCAATGGCTTTTTTATCGAGTAATTTAAGGTGGGGATAATGCGGGCCAAAAACCTTAAAGCGCTCCCTGAGTAGCTCACACTCTCTAGTGCCGACCCCAAGCACCATTTTGGGGTACTTAAAGATTATGTGATGAGCATCCGGCTGAGATGTCGCGTAATTACGCAGCATGTTTGCTGCGCGCTTTACTTTAAGCGCCTTTTCCAGGGTGTAATTGGTTTCTATATCGCCACAGTGTAGCGTCTGGCTATTATTGCTGGATAGCGAGTTTACCCGTGCCGGAGCAGAATATTTCTCGATGAGACCAATGTGTTTGATATCGGTGTATCTGGTTGTTAAATAGAGTAGCGCGCTGCCGGACACACCGGCACCAATAATTAAAAGGTCGTACTGATTACTCGACATAGATGATCTCAGGGATTATTCGGCTGATATTTTAGGCGCATTTTAGCCTAAATCGAGGGGCATTTGGGTTAGAATGCACGGGATTTTAATCGTCAGCGGATAAGTTATGGCAATTCAGTGGTTCCCAGGGCATATGCACAAGGCCCGTAAAGAGATCAAAAAGGTGATGCCCAGGATTGATCTCATTATAGAGGTGCTGGATGCACGCATACCCTATAGCTCAGAAAACCCGCTTGTGGCGGAACTTCGTGGTGATAAGCCCTGTATTAAGCTTCTAAATAAAGCAGATCTGGCCGATCCAGCGGTGACTCAGTTATGGATTGAGCATTTTGAGTCTGCGCGTAATATAAAAGCCTGGGCGGTTAGCCAGGAAAACCCGGCAAAAATTAAGCAGACCCTGCAACTTTGTAAACAGTTTTTCCCTGATAGAAACCTTTCGGTTAAACCCATTAGAGTGCTGATTATGGGCATCCCGAATGTGGGTAAATCCAGTGTTATTAATACGCTTACAGGGCGAGTGATAGCCAAGGTTGGTGATGAGCCGGCGGTGACCAAACAGCAACAGAAAATTATTCTGGAGAATGGCATTCAGCTAATGGATACCCCGGGCTTTTTATGGCCCAAAATTCATAATGAAAATAGTGGTTATCGGCTGGCGGTAACGGGTGCCATTAAAAGCACCGCAATGGAATTTGATGATGTTGCGCTTTTTGCCGCGGATTATCTGTTGTCGGCCTATCCTGATTTGTTACTAAAACGCTATAAATTAACCGAATTACCAGAGGATGATTTACAGGCGCTGGAAAGTATTGGGCGTAAACGAGGGTGTTTGCAAAGTGGAGGGAGTATCAATCTGCATAAAGCATCTGAATTATTATTAAATGAGTTTCGTGCAAAACAATTAGGGGCGATCAGCCTGGAAACGCCAGAAATGATTGAGTCAGAATTACAGGCCATGCGAGATAAATAGTTTCAATCCGTCTAATAAAAATTACGTATGAATGTTGTTGTTTCCAATTTAAGACAATACTCAAAATTCATGACTATACTGGGTGTAGATAAACTAAAAAGTGTCTCGCCTGGTTTAAAAGCAAATCAAGTATTTATACAGCAATGTTTTTAAGGCCTGGGCCCAGACATTGAGGTATGTTGTATGTTTAAGCTGTTTGCAGTTAGTGTCTATAGATGTAATTTTTTTCTGTGTTTTTTTCTCTCCTTTTTTATCTCAGTCAGTGTCGCTGGTAACCAGTCGCTTGTTGTTGAAAAGACGAATCAGGCATTTGAGCAATGTTTGAGTAAGGCTCCTGTTGTCCAGCAAATAAAGCGCTGTGATAACGCTAATGTCTGTTGGGCAAAGTGGCTGGCACAATATGAACAGGCCAAGTTTCATAATACCGCCTGCGTTAAAAAGTACGGTGGTCGTGAACGTGCTTACTATTACCCAACGGCTATAGTGGCTTATTAAAATCAGCTGGAATAAATGCAGGGGGAACCTTGTTTAAAGCTTTGCCTGAGGGTCAGGTGACCCCCAGGCAAACTGCATTTAAAAAGTATATTGCAACTGTACGCCTGCAATGGTGTCGGTTTTCTCCGCGGTGCCTATATTATCTTCATCATCAAAGACGAATATTTCGGGGCGAATCCTGAAGCCACGGGCAATATATGGGAAATCAATGGGGGCGCTAATGCCAATCATTGTACTTTCCAGGTCGCGGGTGTTACCCAGTTCGCTGCTGGAAAAACCATAAATAAAGTGAACCGTACCTTTGGTTTCATCGCCAGTAAAGCGGTAACCCACATCTACCCAGTAAGACAGATTGTCATTATCTTCTGCAGGTGTGCCCGCAGAGTTTATACCATTGTTTTCTCCAATAAACGAGCTACCTAAAGTCATCTGGGTGTTGCCCCAGTTTTTTCCAGCGCCTACTTCGGTTGTGAATGTTACAGGGCCGAAGGCGGTTTTTGCACCAATTGAAACACCACTTGCAGTGATGTCATCGGTGCCATCAAAAGACTGTTTGCTAAAAAACAGGCTAGGGAATATTTGCCAGTCAAATGTTCGATATGCCAGACCCATATCTATTCTGGGTAGTGTTGTTTCCGATGTGGCGGGTTCGTTTTTTACTTTAGGGTCAACCAGTGCGATTGCAAATGCGCCCTGGCGATTAAGGAATTTATAAGTATAACGAATCTGCGAACGTCTGCCCGGTGAAACATTGCCATAGCCATCACCTGAATTATTTACCATGGCTACTGAAGGGTTGAGGGGGGCGAATGGTGTTGATGTCTGGCCAGCCAGTAGCTGGCTTGTTTCGCTGATGTCCCACTTACCATAAGCATGTCGTAGTCTTACATCACTGCCCAGGCCCATTTCTACATACATGCCAACATTGTCTTCGTTATCCCAACGTACACGTAAGCGTGAATTACCCGGGACTTCAAGTTTGGTTGTTTTAGTGTCGGTCTTTGTATTGGTATTGTCGGTTTCTTCTATGTCCTGTGTATAGAAATTAGTAAATACAATGCCACCGATGGTTGATTTTGCAAATGCAGACTGGTTTAGTATTGCGGCTGCCAGTCCAATCGTTGCTATTATTATTTCCTTTTTCATTTTACACCTCTGTTATTATGTAATTTTTATTTCCAGCTTTGTAACTGGATTTAGTGTTTGTAATTAGTTTTAGGGAAGTCATAAGCTAGTTCAGAATATCCAGCAAAGGGTCAGGGGTTAGAATTTCATCATTAGCTGACGGTTTTTTTGCTTTTGAAGGTTTCTCAGTTGTGGCTTTAACTGCCTTTTTCTTCTGTAAATGTTTTTCCAGTTTCTGTCTGTCTTCTGCATCGAGCTTTTCTTTGGGTGTTAGAAGTTTTTCCAGGGGGTCGGGAGTAATCTGTGCATTATCCTTACGACCATCAGGCGAGAGTTTTATATCTTTGTCGCCATAACGTTGCTTTTTCTTTTTCTCATCAGTGTCCTGGATAAGCACATCAGGTGTTTCTACTTCAGTAGCCAGTTGCGAGTCATCCTGTGCATAGCTGTTCAGGCTAAAAGTAAACGGCAATACAATACCGGCTGCAATTAAAGCATATCTAAATCTCATATTTATCTCCTGCCCATAACCTGGATATTGCAAGGTTATGGGCTGTTTAAGTGAAGCTATATTTTTAAATTTGACTAGACAATACAGCGCGATTTGAAACTCATTTCAGCAAAACTGTGCTTGTATTTTGATTCGCCAATTTTTTTGATTGAGCCTCTGGCCAGTTTATATCTTGGACGCTGACTTACCGGGTCGAGTATTCTGCCCGCCAGGGAGTTCGCGGCACCTTTGGATGAAGGCAGATTAAAGTAGGTAAAGGTCACGCCCTTTTTAATATCGGGTGAAATAATGGCAACGGCTTCAAAGCTTGCGCTGTCCATTTCGATATAGCCATTTTTTTGCATCTCGCTGAAGGTCATGGGTTTAACGTCTTCCCATTTCATGCCAATACCACTGTCGAGGTTTTTCATTAATGGGTCCTGTTCGCTATCTTCAGGGATATCCTCAGACCTGGATCTGTCGTTACTGCGCTTAGTCCATTCATCTTCACCTTCAATCGCGGCCAGTAATGGGTCGGGTTCTTCGATGTCAGTGCGTCCCATAGAACGTGCACTGATTCCTTTTGATGCCCGATAATCATTGTCCACCATCTGTTGTAATGGGTCAGGTTCTTCAATATCAGCATTAGCCTGCAGGGGGATAATTCCACGAACCTTGCTGTCATTATCAGAGTTTGAGTAGCCGCCGGTTTCTACTGGAATTCTATCGTTGGAAACCAGAACTCGATCGCCGTTCTCAATGCCACGGGCTTTGGCATCATCGGGGTGCATTTCTAACCAGTTATCTGGCCAGCGTTGGTGTATGTAAGGTCGACGCATCTGGTCATCAAAACCTGACTGCCAGAATTCATTAATACGTCCAGTGGTTACCCAGAGTTCATCCTTTTGTGGTTTCATAAACTCCCAGTAATCAGCAAACATTTCCCAGTTGGCTTTAAGCAGGTTTGCGCGTCCGGTTTTAGTTTTAAATTTGCGTAACCA
>Ga0316207_10005288_pt1 | contig 10776 bp, 7 predicted proteins | sample 6weekpyrite_MG_FD_204943 | JGI IMG/M metagenome (GOLD analysis project Ga0316207, IMG submission 204943) | Microbial mat bacterial communities from mineral coupon in-situ incubated in ocean water Damariscotta River, Maine, United States -... | ecosystem: Environmental > Aquatic > Marine >...
CTATTATTTGCGTGAGTGATACTGCTAATTATGATGTCGGAATTGAAGCAGTAAAGCTCGGCGTATTCGATATGTTGATAAAACCATATGATATGAAATCTTTACCTAGTCTAATTGAACATGCAATTTATGAGTCGCTTGAAGAATCAAAGTTTATAGAGGAGTCAAACTCATTTGAAATCACATCTGATATATACAAATTCATGGTTGATAATTCACAGGATATTCAATATTTACTAGATGAGGATGGACATTTTTTATATATTAATAAACGTGTAGAAACGCTTTTGGGGTATCGGCAATCAGAATTAATTGGACTGCACTATTCTAAACTCATACGTCATGATGATTTAATGGGCTGGAAATATCGTTTTCATGACAGACGACGTAAACAAAACCCGATAAGGTGCACAGAATTAGAGTTTAATTCTAAGCATAAAAAATCTCGTTATTTTGATGTTAAATCTATACCACTCGACAATACGGTATTAGTTACTAATCCATTATTGTCTGCCGAGGAAAATAATATTCTAAAATCTGTTTTGACATTTGGTATTGCTCATGATGTAACGGCGAGAAAAAAAGTTGAAAAAACCGTATATCGTAAAGCTAGTTACGATTATCTGACAGGACTACCTAATCAATTATTGTTTTATGATCGACTAAATTTGGCCATTAAGCAGGCAAATCGTAATAAAAATATTTTTGCTGTCATGTTTTTGGATCTTGATGACTTCAAAGAGATTAATGATAGTTATGGCCATGTAGTGGGTGACCAGATATTGATAGAAATAGCCACCAGGTTACGTAGCAATCTAAGGGCGGGGGATACAGTGGCTAGAATTGGAGGGGATGAGTTTATATTACTATTGCCTCAGGTTGATAATAAATGGGAGGCGGCCATTATTGCAAAAAAATTTACGGATAAAATCAATCGAGCTTTTATTATAGATGGCGTGACACATAGTTTAAGTGTCAGTATTGGCATTTCATTGTATCCCGAAAATGGACTGTCTGGTGATTTGCTAATTCGAGGTGCTGATCAGGCAATGTATCAAATTAAACATAGTGATAAAAATGGTTATAAATTTTTATCAAGCATATAAATTTAAATCTCCTTAAAATTATTTTTTAATACAGAAAATAGGTCTATATCAATGGCTTTCTGTGAAGTTATCACAAACGGGCAGCTGCTTACTTAACAGGCTATGAATTATATGATATCTGAAAGATTAATAGCCAGAATAAGAATGCTCACCTTCAGGCTCATTTGACCAATAAAATGATGATTTATAGCAGCAGTAATACCTGCATATGCCGTTAATAATTTCGTTTTACCCCTATATCTCAGTTATATATACTAGCGCTAATAATTTCATTTTAATGGTGGATGATAGTCGAGCATGCCTTGCTCGACTATCGTATCTATATAATTAGTTAAAGGAAGTATCATTAATACCAAAAAACCTGATAAAAAGATAAAAAATGAAGCTTCTGAGTCGACGAAAAGCGTCTCTCCGTCAACTATCAATTTTCCTGTTGTTGGTATTGGTGCCTCTGCCGGGGGGCTTGAGGCTGTATCTCATTTATTGGCGAATCTACCAAAAACGACAGGTATGGCATACATACTGGTTCAGCATCTGGCACCAACGCATCCAAGTATGTTGTCAGAGCTACTGGGGCGAGAGACTGAGTTGCCGGTTATTGAAATAGTGGATGGCATGAGTGTTAAAGCTGACCATGTTTATGTGATACCACCGAATACAAACCTTGGCATACTGCATGGTATTTTGCACCTGATGCCACGAGGTGAACAGCCAGGCCAGCATTTACCTATCGACTTCTTTTTACGTTCTCTAGCTGCAGAAATGTCTAACAGAGCGATTGGTGTTATTTTATCTGGTAGTGCGTCAGATGGCGTATTGGGTTTAATGGAGATAAAAGCGGCAGGCGGCATCACATTTGCTCAGAATGAAGAGACTGCGGCCTATGCCAGTATGCCCCACAGTGCCATAGCGGCTGGCTGTGTTGATTTTGTACTCCCCCCTGAAAAAATCGCGAGTGAGCTCGTGCGGATTGCTCAGCACCCATATTTAGCTCATGTAAGTGTTAAGTCGGTCAATCCCTTACCTTCAGAAGAAGATCATCTACGTAAGATTTTTCTGCTATTGCGTCAGCATTCCGGTAATGATTTTACATATTACAAACAAAGCACTATTTTACGGCGCATAAAACGTCGTATTTTGTTACATAAATTAGAACGACTGGAAGATTATTTACGTTATTTACAATCAACACCAGCAGAGGTAGAAAATCTGCTTCGAGATTTACTTATTAATGTAACGAGTTTCTTTCGTGACCCGGAGATATTTGAAGAGTTACAAAATATAATTTTCCCATCCATTATGCAGAATAGAGCGAATAATGTTCCTGTTAGAATATGGGTGCCTGGTTGTTCTACCGGTGAAGAAGTTTATTCTATCGCTATATGCCTATTTGAATTTCTGGGTGATATGGCTGCAAATACAGCTATTCAGTTTTTTGCAACCGACCTCGATGATGAGGCAGTAGAAAAGGCACGGCGAGGTATTTATGCGCCAACTATTGCTGAAGTTGTATCTGCCAATCGTTTGCAGCGTTTCTTTACGAAGGTTGAAGAGGGCTACCAAATATCAAAACATATAAGAGATGTTTGTATATTCGCGCAACAAAATGTTATTAAAGACCCACCATTTTCAAGACTAGACATGATCAGCTGTCGCAATTTATTAATTTATTTAAGCCCTGTGTTACAAAAAAAACTCATACCCGTCTTTCATTATGCATTGGTTAATAGAGGCGTACTTTTATTAGGTACTTCAGAAACAATTGGTCGACATGCAGATTTATTCAGACTAATAGACAAAAAACATAAGTTTTATGAAAAAAAATCGATAACAGGTCCAATACATGTCAATTTCACAGAGATCAATTCATTTAATATGAAAGAAATGGATAATAAAAACACTATGTCACCTAAAGATGAAAGTTTGACAAGTCTTGATATTCAACGCGAAGCAGACCGTGTAATTTTAAAAAAATACGGGCCTTGTGGTGTCGTTATTAATCATGAAATGGAAGTTGTACAATTTCGTGGACGAACGGGTGAGTTTCTTGAACCGGCTGTCGGTGAAGCGAGTCTTAATTTGCTGAAAATGGCTCGTAATGGTTTGCATCTTGATTTGCGTAATGCCATACATGAAGTAATTAAAAAGAAAATATCGGTCAAAAAAACCGGATTACGTATTAAGACTAACGGCGATATAAAAAATATTAGCATTGAGGTGGATCCATTATTAGATAAAAACAACAATGCAGATTATTTATTGGTGAGCTTTCGAGACGAGAGTGATGCCGGTAAATTAGGTGCTGATAATAAAATAGATGAGAATAAAGCACCACTTACCAAGGATAATGATGAAATTCAGGTAATTCAACAAGAGCTTGCTGCAACACGTGAATATCTGCATTCAGTTATTGAACAACAGGAAGTGACGAATGAAGAGCTGACTTCAGCCAATGAAGAAATTCAGGCAAGTAATGAAGAACTGCAAAGTACTAATGAAGAACTTGAAACTGCCAAGGAGGAGTTGCAGTCTTCTAATGAAGAGCTATCTACTGTTAATGATGAAATGAATAGCCGCAATATTGAACTGGAAGTTTTAAATAATGATTTATCTAATCTTATTGAAGGCTTGTCTATACCTGTTGTAATGGTTGATGAGGAATTGCGTATTCGACGTTATAGTCACAAAGCTGAAGAGTTATTAAATTTAATTAATTCTGACCGCGGCAGACCTATTACACAAATCAAATCGTCGATTGAAGTACCGGATCTTGAGAAAAATATTTTACAGGTAATTGATTCAGTTCAACCTAAAGAGCTAGAACTGCAAAATAGCAAAGGTGCCTGGTATAAGGTAAGCATGCACCCATATAAAACTCTGGACAACAAAATTAGTGGTGCTGTTATTGCCTTTTTCGATATTCATGATATAAAAAACAGCTTAATTATTGCAGAAAGTGCACAGCACTACGCAGAAGCGATTATAGCTGCTATACGTTACCCTATGCTGGTGTTAGATAAGCATTTGCGTGTTGTATCAGCCAGTGAAATTTACTACTCAATTTTTCAGGTCAGTGAAAAAGATACAATCGGTAATCTCTTATATCGTCTTGGTAATGGTCAATGGGGAGTCCCTGAATTACGACAAAAACTTGAGGAAACAATTACGAAAAAATGTGACTTTGATGATTATTTAATTGAACATGATTTTGAAAATATAGGCCATAAAAAATTACGCATAAGTGGTAGGCCTGTCGTATATGGTTTAGATAAGGAACTCATGATTTTAATGCAAATAGAGAATATTGGTGAAAGATAAAGGTTCAAAACCTGATAGTGATAGTAAATCTGCAGCCGAATCTGAGCTTCAGCAAGAGCTTATGCGCTTAAGTAAGAAGCAATTGAGTGATGGCATATCAAAATTACAAAATCCTGAAATTGAAACAAAGAATTCTAGAATCACTGAGCATCTGACACATGAATTACAGGTTCATCAAATTGAACTTGAAATGCAAAATCGTGAGTTGCGTGAGGCCCAGATAGATCTGGAAGCTACACGTGATCGCTATGCCGATTTGTATGATTTTGCACCTGTTAGCTATGTGACATTCAGTGAAAAAGGAATTATTGAGAATATAAATCTCACCGCTTCATCAATGCTGGAAAGCCAGCGAAGCAACATTATCGGTAAACCATTTATACTATGGTTAATAAAAAATGATGTTACAGATTTTTACAGGCATTTGAACAAAGTCATTCACACGGATATAAAAGTCATTGATGAATTTAAATTAAAGATAAATACCAGTGCATATGTAGATGTTAGAATGGAAAGTATTCGACGTCTAACTGAGGATAAAAATAGCTATGTATGTCAGAGTATTATTATTGATATTACTGAAAGCAAACTTAGAGAGAAAGAAATACATTTACAGGCACGTCAGTTAAAGCTGATAACCGATTCATTACCTTTACAAGTCGCTTATTTAAATACAGATGAAAAACATTTATTTGTAAACAAAACATATATTGACTGGTTCGGTGTCAGCTATGCCGATGTGATAGGTAAGAGGGCAAGTGAGTTCTGGAGTAAGAAATACTATTCAAGAGTTAAGGGGCATTTAAATATTGCTTTTATGGGGCAGCAAGTCACTTTTAACATGGAATTAGCAGATATTGAATCTGATATGAAATACGTTAGTGTAACCATGATTCCAGATTTTGATAAAAATCATCTAGTTTGTGGTGTGATTATTCTTATAGGTGATATTACGGATAGATTGGCTATAGAAGTGGTGGATAGACAGCGCTTGCTAGATGCAGCGCATTTCTCAAGATTGAATACTATGGGGGAGATGGCGAGTGAAATCGCGCATGAACTTAATCAGCCGTTAGCCGCAATTTCCATCTATAGCGATGCCTGTAAACGAATCATCAAATCGCAACATCTGCAAGATGATTTAATTATTAACACGCTTAATGATATTAGTAATCAAGCTGAACGTGCAGGCGAAATTATTCGACACATAAGATCATTAGTGAGTAAAAAAGAATTAATGCTTACACATACGAGTGTGAATGATCTTATCGAGTCAGCTATGCAATTACTAACGGTAGAGTTACGTTCACATAATGTGCAGCTAAATCTGAATTTTCATGATGATATCCCTTTAGCTTATATAGATAGAATATTGATTGAGCAAGTGGTTATTAATTTATCGCGCAATGCAATTGATGCGATGGACGCAGTCGAACCAACTGAACGGTTTCTAACCATTGAATCCTCGATAATAAAAACATCTGAATTTCAGGTTTGTGTAAAAGATACAGGTGCTGGGTTAACTGAACGACAGCTGGAAACCATGTTCCAGCCTTTTAATTCTACTAAAGCTGACGGCATGGGCCTGGGACTTGTCATTTGTCAATCAATTGTTACTGCACACCATGGTAGGCTATGGGTAGATTCAAAGAATAATAATGGCACAATGTTTTGTTTTAAAATTCCATTAATGGCTGAAGGTATTCAAGATGATGCATGAGAGTATGATTCATATTGTTGATGATGATAGTGCGATACGCCAGTCCTTATCATTACTTATGAAGTCTGCAGTGATATCGGCAGCTACCTATGACTCAGCGGAAGATTTTCTTAAAAATTATAAATCTGCAAAAAACGAGTGTATTTTGCTTGATATACGCATGCCTGGAATGAGCGGATTAGAGCTACTTGAAGAGCTTACAAAACGTAATATACCTATTCCCGTGATATTTATAACAGGGCATGGTGATATTTCGATGGCTGTTCAGGCAATGAGATCAGGTGCGACTGATTTCATCGAAAAACCATTTGATAGTGATTTTTTAATTCGACGTATTCAGGACTGCCTTAAGGAGTGCGCCAGCCTGTCTCAATCTGCTGCGCTTAAGAAAAAGATGAACGAACGTCTTAGTCTACTGACTAAGAGAGAAAGGCAGGTGATGGATCTTTTAGTCGATGGTAAACAAAATAAAACCATTGCACATGAATTAAATATTAGTGTTAGAACCGTTGAATTGCATCGGGCAAAAGTAATGCAAAAACTGGATGCTCATTCTTTATCTGATGTAGTTCGTACATCAATCTTATCTTCATAAACTCCTTCCGATTATTAAGTATGCTTACGTACAATTACGTATTTTTACGTTTTACATTTTATATATAATAATTTTACTGATTAAATAATTTAGAAACAGGCAGCTTGTATCAAATATAAATGATCACTGCTGTCCTGTTAACAAAATGAAATGACTGCTGATACGCTTATATAGCAATCTATACATTGATTTCATGTTGCAATAGACATGAAATCAAAAAAATTGACTCTGTCATACCTGCGAAAGCAGGTATCCAGTGTCTGCAGGCCTTTCAACGTCACTAGATTCCTGCCTTCGCAGGAATGACAAGTCAACGGGACAGCGGTGGTAAATGATATGAAATTATTATTTATCTCCGCTGGTCTTTTTGTAGCGACAATATGTTTGCTGTTAATAAGGCAGTATCGGTAGTTGAAGCTGATCGCTTAATGAAAGAGCATAAAGCGGGTGAAGTAGTGATTGTGTAATCAGTTTACCCTATAGATGAATCCATTAATTTAGTTTAATTAATTTAATTAATAGTTATTTTAGTGAAATGTAGAAAATATATAAATGCATATTTTGTTATATTTTATTACTACGTAAAAGTACATATTATTATTCAGAAATTAATTAGTTATCATTGGTCGTGTTCTAAATACATTTACCTATTGAAAATAACTACAATGGAGATTGAATGTATGTCAAATAACATATCACATGCTGATTTTGCTATATATGAAGATGGCAAATTAACTGAAATAATTCAACCGGATCATATCGGCTTAATTGGTATTCATTCAAAAGATACTAAGTGCAATTATAATAAAGGCTCTACGCTAGAAGTTGGTTTAATTAATCCTAATAAGATGTGTTGTGATGAATGCAGGGTGCCTGTCATTGTCTCACTAAGCGATAATAATGGAGTAGCGCTGAGGCTGAAAGATTACAACTCTGATAAAGTTAAACGATGGTCAATTATATTAGCTGAAGTATATGGTTCTTGAATAAATATGCTTATATAAGGTGAACAGTTTTTAAATTATACCTGTTCTTATGGGTTGGCTCTACTAAAGAAGATGTTTAAATGGATATTAAGTACATAATGAATACAGATTTTATATGCTGTTTGGCGAGCGCTGTATTGAAGGATGTTTTATTGATGTTAAAGAATTCTATTCATGATGCTGTTATCGTGGTAGATAAGAAAAAGTTTCCTCTTGGGGTTATTACTGAACAAGATGTGGACACGATGTATTCATCTTCGGCTTATAAGGATACAGATATTTTGGCGTCTGATGTCATTGGAAATAAAAAAACATATACCTGCTGGGAGGGGGATAATGTTCAAGTAGCAATCGCTATGATCAACGATAAGAGGATTTGTCTGTTACCTGTTGTTAATAGTGAATTTCGTCTTGTTGGTATTATGCCTGTATGTAATGTAGTGACTTCGTATGAAAATGTAGTGCCTTTTATTCGGGATATAAAGCTTATAAATACTAATCTATTTTGAAGTTGTTTTGTGTTCTGATGAATATCCGCCTAAGCTGACTTCTTTGTTGTCTGCAAGTAGTTTATTTTCTTCAGGTGTTTGGCTTTCAATACATGAAAATACTTATATTTAATTGATGACGGGGTGTCGTGTATACTAACTGTATTTTTAAAGGATGAATTATTATCATCTTTTGATGAATTGATTATTTTGATGCTCATGCGCTATACCTGACCTATTGATATTATAAGTTATCCTGCCTATGCGCTAATAATGAATGAATAACAGGCTTTATAATATATGTATATTTACCTATTTTGATAAAATATTTATTAGTAACGCTGGTTCAAGTGTTTGCCTAAAACTCTATATCCTTTTAATCTAATATATTGAAAATTTTCTAAATATTAACTCAGCCGAATTTTGTAAATATTTTCGTGTGCAAGAGACTTTTTCTTCATAAGAGATATTTATGTACATAGCTAGTAGCCAGAATTAAATGAAGGTATAAAGAACTGTTTATCTAGTAGTATAAATGGGAATTAAAATACCTATGCGAGCGGTAATTGATAAGCATATCATTCAATTAGAATAGGGGGAGGGTAGAAATCCAGTTAGTATTAAAACACTATCTTTGAAGCGCTGTTTCATTATTACTACACTCAATATGGCTTAATCAATATAAAATAGTTATATATAAAATCACTACTGTCCCATTAACTTGTCATTCCTGCGAAAGCAGGAGTCTAGTGACGTTGAAAGGCTTGCAGACACTGGATACCTGCCTTCGCAGGTATGACGGAGTCAATTTTTTTGATTTCATGTCTATTGCAATATGAAATCAATATATAAATTGCTATATAAGTGTATCAGCAGTCATTTCATTTTGTTAACGGGGCAACAGTGATAAAAATTAATGAATAGTTATATCTTGCCGTTGTTCAGGATCGTTAATTAGTGGTACAAATGAAACACCCAGTATTGAATGCGTAGTGATTTTATTATTAAGATCTTTATTAACAACTATTAACTCCTGATACATGCTCATATGCCCAACGGGGAGCACTAATTTACCACCTGGTTTTAGCTGTTTTATCAGCGCCATCGGAATATGTGAGGCTGCAGCGCTAACAATAATTCTGTCGTATGGGGCATGCTCTTTCCAGCCGTTATATCCGTTGCCTACGCAGGTTTCAATGTTGTCATAACCCAGATCATCAAAGCGTTTTTTTGCAATTTCATTTAATGCATTAATTCGTTCTACGGTATAAACCTTTTTACATAGCATAGAAAGAACAGCTGTTTGATATCCTGATCCTGTGCCTATTTCTAATACATTATGACCTGGCTGTGGATTGAGTATGTCTGTCATTAACGCAACGATATAAGGCTGTGATATTGTTTGCCCATGACCTATAGGCAGCGGTCCATTTTCAAAGGCTAAATTCCTTAAGTTTTCAGGTACAAATAAATCACGCGGTATATTAGCCATCGCCTTCATTACTCTGCCATGAAGCTGCTTTTTACCCGTAAATGAATATGTATATCTAACTTCATTTTCAATTTCATTAATCATGTCTTCAATAGTCATATTTTTATCTGGTGTAAATATTTGGTGTCTTAATATTCAATTGTTTCCACCAATCAGGTAGGTCGTTGATTGAATCCAGGATTGCAAAGGGGTGTATGCCTTGTGCCATATCGGTTGGTAAATATTTTCCTGTCTTTACAAGAACACCCTTTAAACCGGCATGTTGCGCGCCATCTATATCTCCGTGAATATCGTCACCAATCATGATGGTTTTATCTGTTGTACTGCCTAAAATATCTACAGCGGTTTTAAAAAATGATTTAGCTGGTTTACCCATAATCTGAGCTTGTAAACCAGTTGCGTATTCAAGTGCGACTATAAATGGCGCTACATCCAGGCGTAGTCCATCTTCTGCTAAGCTGTAACGCGTCATTCCAAGGGCGAAAAAGTGAGGCGTAGGTTGCTGCATTAAAATACGAAATGCCTGATTTAGCCTGTCGAATGACCAGGTCTCACCTAAATCACCAATAATTATTTCAGATACAGATTCAAGTTCATTTTCTTGCCATAAGAAATCGCTAAATTCATGTTTTGTGCTTTCCGGTAAAAATAGCGCTATTTTATGTTTAGGGGGGTGACGTTTTAACCAGTGTACCATTGCCACAACGGGTGTTAGAATATGGTCTTCGGTTGTATGGATATTATAATTAGCTAGTTTCGACACTAATGCACTGCGTGGACAAGAGGTAGTGTTGGTTACAAATAAATGAGCAATGTTATTATCTTTAACCCATTCGGCTATCTCTGAGCTACCATCTATAGCTTTGTTTCCCTGATAAAACACACCGTCAAGATCAAATAAAATGGGCATAATTAAGCCTCTCAAAGCCCAGTCAGCGATATTTATAGTCTGGCGCTGATTAATCCATACTGCACTGATTAAGCTCTTCTGCCTGTATTGTTCATTCTTCTATCAATATTAAATCGTCGAGCTGGCCCTGTGTAAGTTGAAACACTTTTCTTACGCCGTTC
>Ga0316207_10005290_pt1 | contig 10774 bp, 8 predicted proteins | sample 6weekpyrite_MG_FD_204943 | JGI IMG/M metagenome (GOLD analysis project Ga0316207, IMG submission 204943) | Microbial mat bacterial communities from mineral coupon in-situ incubated in ocean water Damariscotta River, Maine, United States -... | ecosystem: Environmental > Aquatic > Marine >...
CTTATGATTTTCTGCGTCTGGACACTCCGATTAAACCAATTAGACCTGAACCGAATAACCAGATAGCAGCAGGTACAGGCACCGCACTCACATCCTTCAGAATCAATGACGCCGTTGTATCATAAGGGTTAACAGAAAGCGCACTAATATTCTGCCAGCCATTAGAAGCATCCCAGCCCCAGTTATTAGGTGTCTCGTAAGCTGTTATATTACCGTCTAGAGCAAAACCTAAAGCCCTGCCCCAACAACTCCAGCTCTCATTATCACACTCAGTGGCTTCACCATAATAGAAATAGGATGTATACCGGTGACGCATAGAAAACGTAGTATTATCTCCCGTAGCGTTTTGATTAGGAATCACCTGTCCGAAATCCGTGATAGAAAGTATACCAAAATCATTAAAAAACTCTGTCATACCAGCCGCATAGGTTGTGTATTTTTCTTCAGTATAATAGTCCTTAATATCATGAATACCTGTATACGATTCTAACAATGCCTGGGTTTCAGTTCTAGATGCGTACCTGTAACCATACATTGCACTATTCGTATCCGAAAACTGTGCTTCAACATCACGGCGTGACTGATCTACAGTGGCTGAGAATTCCATCCATTCATAGTCTACTCCGCCTACACTATGCAAAAAGCTTGCTTCAGCGTTTATTGTAAGACCCATTGAAATAATTAAACTTGATACTATTGGTATAAATTTCTGCTGTTTCATTTTTCTTCCTTCTCGTTTTTATTATTTTTTTATTGTGTTTTTTAAACTGCATTAAAACTCTATCGCATATAAAATTGATCACTTATGTCCATAAACTTAAACAACGATGATTACGAATCGATTTAATTAAACAATAACGTAACATAGACTTTATTTTTTTAACTATGGCTTTTATGCGTGGTTTTACGTTTAGCCACGCTTATCAAACCAATCAGGCCTGAAGCAAACAACCATAACGCGGCCGGAACTGGTACAGCACTAACATCACCAGATTGCATAGCCCATACAAACATTGTATTTCTTTCAACGGTCCATGCCTGATTACCGTTACCCATATTGAATGACCAGGCAAGGTCGTTAATGCCCGGTAGCGGCTCAAACTTCGTGGCTGACCAAAAATTAGTAGGAAAGAGATTACTAAATGGCCCGGTATTGCTTAAAGAACCGCTGTTATTACCCAAAACATTGTAGAACATGTTACCCATCTCACTGCCTGTGCAGCCAAAGCCAGAAGATTCATCGACACTTTGATAATCACAGGTTGAATCCGGTTGTAAGGTATCTGGTAACCGCCAGCCACCGACACCGTCTACAATCAGATTTCCGGCCCAGGTGTTAGCCGCAGGTAATGACAGCATACCGTTTGCTGAATTAGCATTAGCCAACCAGGTTAAATCTGCATCTGTATCGTAATAAGCTAAGCCACCAAGTCTCTCGACCAGAGCGGCACTAGTATTCGTTGATAGAACAAGTGTAATGATTGTCGATATTATTTTTATAATTTTCATTTTTAAAACTCCTTTACAGATTTATTATCTTTATTATTTTTATTATCGATTTGTAAAATATGGTTATAATTTTTCTAAATCGAACGGGTGATAGTTAAAGTGTATTTAAAATTATTTATTTAAATTTGTGTTAAATATTTTTTAACAGGCTTATCGCCTCTAAGTTGATAGATGATATTTTCAACTGTAATTTAACAGCTTAAAAATGACATTCATTTTGTTTGTGTGTTTGTATCTTCACCCTGGGCTGGGTAACGGACATTATTAATCATGCGATTAAGTTGTTGTGTTATATGGGTTGTGCCTGAAAAATACTGAACATCATGTTGGGATAAAGATCATGCTTAAGATTATTTTATTCATTATTTACTTCCTTATGACGCTAACAATCAATTAGACAGACTAATAAATATTAATACTTTATTATCCGTCTATTTATTATCCTAGCACATACAACAACTAATTTAATTCAGGGGTAGTATTAAGGGAATTTTTCCTACATACACTCCCTAACAATTTCAAATAAAAATACCAAAAACACCCTAAAAATGACCAAAAATGCCATGGACATCTAAACAAACTGTGTGATTGAGTTTATTTAACTTTTTAATAGATACTAATACTCTCTGGCATTAGAAATAATTGATCCCTGACTCCGTTTTTATCACCCGATTTTTTCCACTCCATTTTCCTATAGACAAAAATTATAAAATTGAATAAGTATTAAATTTATAACCAGGTGTGTGCTGACTAGCCTGTTTAGAACAAGCTGCATCATTTGAATTATTTGAAGAGACTTCTGCCATTTCAAATAACTCAGGAAATTCATTTTCTGGTGACTTATTATTCTGATTTACATACTGATCATTCATAAAATTGGCATACAAGTTATACATACTGATATTGTTATTAGACATAATATTATTCCTTAGTGGGTTTCAAACTGAATCAAATTAAATGACCAGAGTGATGTTCTGGAATGAATATTAGATAAATCGCATGTAGTTTGATATGACCGTAAATGATGACCATATGACCCAAGCAGTCATAAGTCACATGGAATGGAGGTCATCAGGGGTTATTAATGACAGAACCAGACTTAGACTAAGCCGGTTTTCAGTGGTGTATTAGCTGATTAAATGAAAAGCAATCACATTAAAAGACCTGCTTTAGCATGGCCTCAAGCTCTTCTTTATCCTCTATTACCTGATTGTAGCTTTCTAATAACAGGTCTGGCTCCATATTTAGCGCACTGGCCAGTGCGGTAAAGCGAGACTCTTCAACCTCAACATTAAGATAACCTTCCCAGGCTAAACTGCTAATAAGCAGTGCTGCACCAGGCATACACAACGTGTCTTCTTTATCGAACAGGTGCGGTGAGATACTGATTAGAAATTTACAAATATTACTGCTCATACCCCAGCGGGCTAATAATAAGGCTGAAATGGTAAATACAGACATCCCCAGATTAGTTTTTTCCCAACGGACTATTTCTTCCAGAGAGGGTTCCTGAATAACCGTTAACCACTCAGACCTTTGAGGTAAGTCGCTTTGCGCAATTAGCAAATGCCCTATTAAACCAAACTGTATTGAACTAACAAAATCGTTATAGGGTAAATCAAATGTCCAGTTTATATTACGTCGAAGTTTCTCTAGCCACTTTTCGGCAAACATGGAAACAAACCATAAGCGGCGCATATCAAAGTCACTATCAAGGCCGCTAAACACATCCTTTACTGCCAGGGTGAGTGTCATGTTGCGCACCCTGTTTAGCCCAAGCACACGACCTATTGCATCCTCCAGATCACGCACCTTACCTGCCCCATAAAAGGCACTATTGGCCGTACTCATTAATCGAGCACTAAAAATCATATCGGTTTTGATAATAGTGGCTAGCCCAGGCACGGAATAGTCCGGGCTGTCCATATACACAAGCGCCTCTTGCACGACTTTAGGCAGTGGTGCTACCTCAATCTCTGCAAGTGAAGAATGACTGGAATCTTCTAATTCGGCCATTGCCAGAAATTTCTCACGGAATTGCGCTGGTGAAAGTCCATACCAACGTTTAAAAGCACGTTCGAAGGCGGCTCTTTCAGAAAAACCCAAACGGAATGTAACGCTATCAACCGTCTCTTCTTCATCAATTAAATGCTGTATGGCCGAGGTGCGTAGAAAGTTCTGAATCAGGTCACTAAAGCCGACTTTTTTCTCGCTTAGTTTGCGACGAATACTCGCCTCCGACATACCCACCTGAGAAGAAAACTCCTTCAGAGTAAACTGCTGAGGGTGGTCTGTTTGATACAAAGCCTTTTCAATTTGATCAATCAAACCCTCTTCTCGTCGAAGCTTTAATACCTCCTTATCCAGTATTGGCTTGATAGATTCTGCCAGTAAAGCATCCGCTGTTGGTTTGGGGTGCTTCAGCCATGACAGCTTTGTTGCCAAGGAAAACTGATTACTTTCGCCACGTATAACCCCTTTTGTATATTCTGAAAGCAGCTTCTCATCTAACAGCTTTGGGTCTACAACCAGCTCAGTCAGGTCTAGCTCCTTAGCTGAATCACGTCCTGATTTTAGAATAGCCGCCATACACAACATGGCTATTTGCCCAAAATTTTTAAATTCGTAACCGTTACTCCTCATATGTATACGAATTGTTTTTAGCGTAGGCCTGGGTACATATTTCATACCCGGCATAACCAGTAATTCAGGGTAATCCTGAGTAACCATCAAGGCATCACCCAATGTCGCCTGAAGGTCTGTATAGACTGTAACCGTTCGGTGTAATTGTGTGCGCAAACAAAGGCTCCAGCCAGCTTTCCAGCCAAAAAATTCGTCTCCACTCTCCTGATACAGCTCAATCAAGGCATGTTCAATTAACTCAAAGTCAATTAGCCCATCTTCAACTCTAGCTTCACATGCGCTTATTAAACGTTCTACCTGTTCAGATAACTCTGGAAAGGCAGACGCCACACTGGCCAGCAGATCAATCCATCTTTCATGGCATTTCATAATATTCTTTAATCCAGAAGAGCGTTAATAGTTTGCTGGTATTAACTTGAACGTTACAGTCATGTAACTGAGCGTGATAGTCATATTTAGTCATTTCCACATTAATTAATATACTCAACATCCTAAATTATAGTTGGTAATAATTATGATCGAGCAAACTTTACAAAATTTATCTCCCCTCGAAAAGCTGATTTTTACTAAGCCTGGTAGAGAACTTAAGGCTATGTTGGGCAATTATAAAAAACAGCCATCAAATATAATGTCTTTTACACTTGATACAGAAAACAATGCTGAGCGGCTTTTTAAAACACTGAATACCTGTAAATCATGGCTACCTGTTTATGATAACAACAGTCATACACTGTATAGCCAATATGAAATCGAGGTATGTAATGAACGCGTATATATAAATATAAAAACAGGTGAATATGAAGACAATTTTAAATTTATAACCGATGGAAGCTTGCAGAAATCTAAATATTTACTTGTTCCCCAGGGTGGAGATAAGCATAACAGTGTTGCTCTTTGTAAATACCAGCCAAATACAGAATACTCTCATTTCAATTTAAGTAGAGGCCTTAAAGAGTTTGTTTACAGCCTGGCGACGACTTCACCTATGCTGCCAGTGTTATGCCATGACAGCCTGACAATGCATATAAAAGACAACTGCCACGCCCTGCGCCTGAGTATGCTCGTCACCGATAATCTCGACCTGCATTTAAGCCAAAGCCGTAATAAAATTTATAATTCTATGAAGGAAAATTTAATTAATAGTTACAGATCCAGCATGGAATAATAACCCCCTTACAAACACACAAATCTTCAAAACAGTACATGTTAGAACGACAGAAAGCTCAGTTGCCGAGTCACAACCAGATGACACAACCAGGTGACACAACCAAGTATCACAACTACAAATTTATGAAAATATAATATTGGTGTTAAGCCCTTATCGCCCTATAAACAGGGCTTTTAAGCTATTAAATACCATATTGAACGCTAAAGTCATAAGCTTGTCACCATCGGTCATACGCCTGGCCTCCAGGCTCTATTAAAGTACGGTCATCAAATCTTATGGTGATAACACATGAACTTTAATATCAATACCCTACTACTTATATCAGGCCTATTTATCTCAACCCTTTTTATCTCTGGCTGCTCGGGGCAAACAACCGAGAAACAGCATAATTCAGATAACACAGTTATCAGTAACGATGACCTCACCACTGATAATTCATTTAATACATTCAATAACGATGAAAACCTGCCTACCGACTCTGACCTTGATGGCATACCCGATATTGAAGATCAATGGCCAAACGATAACTCACTGCCAAAAAAATCAACTCTTTGGGGAGTAAACGGTGAATTGTGGAAACCTGACTCTCGCCTGCCGTTTGTTGCCCTTGCCGGTTATCAGGAAGGTAAAACCAGCCTGCCTACACCATCTCGTATCGTCGCCAATGTTTTAGATTTTGGTGCCACCAATACTGAAGGCAGCCCGAATGACACTCAGGCCTTTCAAGATGCTATCGCTCACGCCAGAACACAGGTAAGTGCCTCTAATGTAGGTGTCATCTATGTACCTGCGGGTGTCTATGATGTTGATGAACAATTACATTTAAACGTGTCTGGACTAATTTTAAGAGGCGCTGGTTTAGAACAATCGACTATCCGTTTTAGCACAGGTCTAATTAATGATTTAAATGCGATTGGTTCTAGCGCAGAAGATCGTAAGTTAATCGTTATGGGTGGAAACTATGATGAAAATTCGACTTTAAAAGCGGGTCTAAACTGGCAAAAATATAATAACGACTATAGCGCAGCATTAGATACCGAAAACTTGCCTCAACGCGGTGACTTTAGCATTAAACTTTCCACTCCACTTAATGCAACTCTAAAACAAAATATCATCGAACAGGGTTATAGAATTCTTCTTTCTCAATCAATGAACTATGGTGAAAGTTCAACTACACCAAAACTTGCAGAGCATATTTATGGTGGACCTGACTTTTCCACATCCGGTGGCAACGGTGGAATATTAGTTAGCCAACAATTTGTTGTAACAATAAGCGCTGATGATCAAACATTAACACTCGATCGCCCGCTGCGATTCACACCGACAGATGAAACTTTATATAGTGGTGCACGTATTGCCGTTCGCGATAAAACTAAAAGTTGGGAAACAGAAAATATTGGTGTTGAAAACTTAAGCATACAGTTACCCGCAACAGACTGGATACATCACTTCGGAACAGAAGGCCAGGGTGGCATAGAAATCATGTCAGACAACAGCTGGGTTAAAAATATTAAAATCATCAATGCTGACAATGGTATTAATGTCGATAAAAAAACATTTAACAATACTATTCAAAATGTAGTGATAAGTGCAAACCGTGTACCCAGAAGATCAGGACCTGCCCTGGCAAGATATGATGCCTATGGCCACCATGGTATTTCTCTTAAAGGTCGCGACCATATACTGAAAGATTTTGTTCTAGAAGTAAGTTATGTACATGATGTAACAATGAACAATTGCCATGGTTGTGTAGTAATGCGCGGAGAAGCACAACAGATGAATATGGATCATCATCGTCAGGCCATTTATTCAAGTGTTTGGACTGAACTGCAACTAGGCAATTCACAACGCATGTGGACAAGTACCGGCGACTCGCAAGAAGGTTTTAACGCTGCCGCCTACAATACCTACTGGAACCTTACAAGTGATACACCAGAGCTTTCATACTGGCCTGAAGACAGCACTGTTACAACTAATAAGCCTGAATGGGGTTATCATGTGATCAATGTTATAGGTACAGATATTAAAGAGATTCCACTCATAGGAACAGGCAACAGACCCTACCCTTATCACCCAGATAATGCACACCTTGAAGTCATAGATCAGTCTGAGCTATGGCCTCAAAATATTTATGAAGCACAACGAAAGGCTTATCTTGAAGGTGTATTAACAGGTATGTCTAATTAATTAGTGCCTATCTTTTTTAAAATATTTAATTGGCACCTATTGTTTAGTGCTCTGGCACCTATTGTTTATGGCACCTATTGTTTATTGCTCTTGCACCTTTTTCTCTTGCACCTTTTTCTCTTGCACCTGTTTACTCTGATACCTATATCCATATTTATAATTTCATCTTCCCTCGCCATCCCCTTGTGACCAGCATAATAGATATCAGAAACAAACTTAACCAGGCATTAACCGAACCATTACCCTCACTGTTCTTTTCTTCCTGAACACCTTCCTGAACATCTTCCGGGGCATCGTCCTGAATAGATGAGTCTATTTGTCTTGCGCCCTGATCTGTTTCAATAGCAGGGTTTATTAATACACCAGAGCCACCTGAAGCAACATTTACTGAACCTACATTGCTTAAATTACTGGGTAATTCTTCTTCAATACCGCAGTGATCAATTAAATACTGAGCATCGGTTATAAGAATATCTGCCGCAAAGCTTGATACTTTTTTACTACTTTGTGCCTGTAAATGGTTAATAAATGCACCGTACATATTAGTTGCTGGCGTGCATTTATCCTGTTCCCATTTTCGTTTGGCATTTGTGAGTTTTGCCATTAATGGATTAACCGCATTATGTTTAATCTCGCCATCTTCAACTAGCTGATTCAACGTTTCAATAATGCTTTGCGGTGTAACGATGATACTGAAAGTAACTGATACTGGCGAACTCACGTTGCCGACCTTGTCGTCCGCATTAATGGTAAATGTGTGATTACCCAGTGACAATGATTGCAACAGGTTAAGCGCCTGCCCACTGTGTAGCTCACTACCTGCAACAACGCCATCCCCGTTCAAAGTCGGCGTCACTGTTGAGACACCAGACCCTCCATCCGTCACACTATAATTAAGCGTCAATGTTTCAATGCGAGTGTACTGGCGCGCAGCCGGACTCTCTATAGTAATGACGGGAGCCTTCTTATCAACACGATTGTGACCTTTCGAACCGACTGTCACACAGGGAAGATTTAAGGGGCATAATTCATAACTCACGGTCTGAGCATTGTCAGTTTCCGTATTAGCAGTAACGTTTGTCGATAGATAGAAAGAACCATTTGAATCAGGTGGATAACTCCAGTTGCAAAGAATTTGAACATCATCTGGATGCCAATTTTCATCGGGGGGATCACAGACGATCGCAAGTTCTGCACTTTCTTCATTGATGACTTCATAGGTAACTTCGTATCGTCCGCCATCGCCGTATAAAATGGTTGTGTACTCATGTAGACCCTGTCGAGCATATTGCTGAGGGGGAATAAAGATTTCACCAATTTTATCGGGCCTCTCACCAAAGAGCACGCCTGCATCTTCTTCCATCAGATGTACGTATGTCCCTTTCTCTGACGAACTAACAATATCCATAAGGGGTTCCGGTTCGAAACCTATTGCGGAACAATCGATAATGTCACAAATGAAATCGTTGGTTACAACCATGTCCTCCGATATATCCTCATACACCGTTCCCTTTTTAAAGTTTGTGATGAAATAAACTTCATCGTTACCAATTTCACCAGAAGTCTCTTCGAGAGCTTTAAATCGCGTTACTTTGCCACGCGTGATTTTGTTTACGGGCGTTCCGGTTTTTGATCGAATGACAACATAGTCGGCCTGGTCAAATGTTACAGAATTTTGAAATCTATCAACGAAATCTCTAGGGGCCTGTAAAATATCCAGTCTACCCGCCTCATTAACGAAGGCATCTCCGCCATTATAAAAACGATGGTCTGTATCAAGTGACCCGGCACCAGGCAATGTATAATCGCCTACCTTTCTAAGTGTCGGTATTTTACCCGCAGCAACAGCTTTCCAATAAGCCTTCACAGACGAATAATTCACAAGATCAGGCTCAATAACATAGAGTTGAAATTTATTTCGATTATCAAGGTCATCACCGCCAGGCGCACCAAGGTTGAAAAAGTACAAATTCCCAGTTCCAGCTTCCATAACCATTTTGTTGCCGCCATCATTACCGTCTGGACCACCTACACCGTAAAAACCGGTAGTAATTTTTTTCCACTGGCTTCCATCATCGTCCAGTGTTGCACGAAAAAATAATTTTCCATTTCCAACGTATTTTGGATAGAGGAAGTACCCAACCTCTTCTACATGAACAAATCCAACCTGTGTATATTGCTCACCATCATCAAGTGTAAGTCTTAAATAGGGCTTCCTTGTAAGCCTTCCCAATCTTGACACATGAAAGAACTTAACATCTGCTATTCCACCTGTATTAAAAGAGTGTACAGCCACATGGTTTCCAACTGCCTGTATACCGGTAGTATGAGGATCGCAGTTTGCGCCCTCCTGAGAGTCCCAGGTTACATGATGAACATCTCTTTCAGTAATAGGATTGATTGATTGCAACACGCCAAGACATGCAGGAAAGCCAGCACTTTGTGTTTGAACCCATATACCATCACTCGTAATAGCAATGCCTTGAGTATGAAAGAAGGGCCCATACCAAACACCATAATTCGGTTCAACATCCCACCGGTCGTATACTGGGCTAATTAAATTTACGCCATCAACAGAACCAACGATATCAGTCACCTGTTGTTCTACGTTTATTGCATAATTTGATTTGGGTATTTGTGATTTATAGTCATAACGAAAAGCGATAGCGTTATTCAATAGAGTCATTGGATAGCGTTGCTCAAGAGTATCTGTAAGAACTTGTTCGTTATCGCTGGTCACATCTACGTAAAACACCGATGATTCAGTAATTCCCGCTTGGTACCCACATAAACCTAATGTAAGCCAGGCATCATTAAAAGCGGGTGAGCACCATTGTCCAGTTTTCTTATCTTGAATAACAATTGTGTCGCCAACTTTTAGGTCTTCCTTTTTCAGCACTTCGGCTGCTATAGGCAAAGAATGAAGTATAGAAAAAAGGAGAATCATTACACTAAAGACAAACGATGGTCTGTTCAATAGAACTCTAATTGAGCAAGCTGATGAAAATATTGATAGTAAGTCGAATGAAAAGCGTGACGATTTATTGTTTTCTGGATGAAACAGAGCACTCATGGGGGGCAACCTTATTTTTCATTTTTTTAGTTATATTGTTAACTCTGCTAGTTTTCAGTACACAGCAGCACATATTGAGATAAGCACTACGAATTAATAATATAAATTAGTCAACAGATAGTACATTTTACTATGTTTTATAGCTAGTTTTATGGATTAAAAATCGTAGTAATAGATGTAGTTTACTTAAATAT
>Ga0316207_10005291_pt1 | contig 10771 bp, 10 predicted proteins | sample 6weekpyrite_MG_FD_204943 | JGI IMG/M metagenome (GOLD analysis project Ga0316207, IMG submission 204943) | Microbial mat bacterial communities from mineral coupon in-situ incubated in ocean water Damariscotta River, Maine, United States -... | ecosystem: Environmental > Aquatic > Marine >...
ACACTTTTAAGAGGTGATATTCTAAGTGTAAATAAAAACGAAATTGAAATTAATGACATTGATAGCAAAGAAAAAGTAAAATTTGATTTTTCTGATGTACATAAAGCACGTACATACTTTGAATGGTGATTAGTGAATGATGAATTTTACATGCGCCTTGCAATTGATGAGGCGTGGAAATACCAAGGCCTAACCTACCCTAACCCTGCTGTTGGATCTGTTGTTTTAGATTCTAATGGACAAATACTATCAATAAATGCTCACAAAAAAGCTGGTGAACCTCATGCAGAAGTTTTAGCTATTAAAGAAGCGTATCTGAAAAGTGGTGGCAACAAAGAGCTATCTAACATGACAGATTCAAATGAAATTCATAACTACCTCTATGAAAATCACAATAATTTTTTAAAAGATGCTACTGTTTATGTAACGCTAGAGCCATGTAACCACCATGGTAAGACACCACCATGCTCACTACTACTTTCAAAGTTAAATCTTAAAAGAGTTGTAATTGCTCATAAAGATTTAAATGAAAAAGCAAGTGGCGGAGCAGAATTTTTAAAACAAAACAGTATTCAAGTAACAACTGATATTTTGAATAAAGAGTCCTCTAATCTACTTGAACCATTTTTACTTTGGCAAAAAAACAGTTTTATACTCTTTAAATGGGCACAAAGGTTAAATGGTTCTTTAGATGCTGGGACAATCAGTTCTAAAAGCTCGCGTATACTCTCACATAAAATGCGTTCGGTCTGTGACTTGCTTGTAATCGGTGGAAATACTGTTAGAGTTGATAGACCTACATTAGATGCAAGATTAAGTAATTCAAAAGCACCCAATGTTTTTATCTATTCAAGGAGTAAAAACTTTGACAAAAACATTCCTCTTTTCAATATAAAAAATAGAGAAGTGTTTATAGAAGATAGTTTCACTAAACTGCAAAGTAGAAAATTTATTTTCGTGGAGGGAAGCCCTACTCTTTTAGAAGAGATGAATGAAAAAATAAATTGGATAATGGTTTTCATCTCATATAAGATGCAAAGTGGTAAATCAATGCAGATGTTAAATGAAAGTTTTGAAATAGTACACCAACAAAAAATTGATAGTGACATTTTAATTTGGATGAGAAAAAGGGAAGTATATGAGTAAACAAGAAAATATTGTAAAAATGTTTGATTCAATAGCATCAACCTATGACAAGGCAAATAGGATTCTTAGTTTTGGCATAGATATAATTTGGCGTAAAAAAGCTTGTAACACTGCATACAGTATTTTAGGTAAACGTAAACTCTCTAAGATTGTTGATGTTGCTTGTGGAACTGGAGACATGATGCATTACTGGGAGAAGCAAGCAGTTTCTAGTAAGGTTAGAGTTGATGACATTGTAGGCATTGATCCATCCGTTGGAATGGTTGGAGTTGGACGTGAAAAATTTCCACATTTAGATTTTGAGATAGCTCCAGCAACTGAACTTCCACTTGAGAATGAAAGTGCTGATATTGTAAGTATTGCCTATGGTATTCGCAATGTTATGCAACGCAAAAATGCATTTTCTGAATTTCATAGAGTTTTAAAACAAGATGGACTTGTTGTAATTTTAGAGTTTACTAAAAATAGAGATGAGACAATTATGGGTAAAATTAGAGATTTTTATCTTCAAAAAGTATTACCTCAGCTTGGTGGTTTAATTTCAAAGAATAAAGAGGCATATCAATACCTGCCTGATTCAATTGATGATTTTGCAACAACTAAAATGTTAGAAGATGAACTTAAGAGTCTTGGTTTTGAGATAAAGGTTGCTAAATCTTTCTCATTTAATATATCTACAATGATTATTGCTCAAAAAATATAGATGAATCTTCAAAGTGTAAGCTCTCTAAATGAGCAGATAAAATCTCTTCTTGAGACTACTTTCATTCAAGTCCAAGTTGAAGGTGAAGTCTCACGTCCTACATATCATGGGAGTGGACATCTATATTTTACTTTAAAAGATGACAACTCTGCAATTAAATGTGTAATGTTTAGAGCAAATGTTAACAAACTGAAATTTAAAATTAAAGATGGTGACAGTATTGTAATAAGTGGTGCTATAACTCTTTATAAACCTCGTGGTGAGTACCAGATAAACTGTTTTTCTCTTGAGCCATCTGGAATGGGTGCTCTAGCTTTTGCCTATGAAAAACTTAAAAATCAACTTCAAGCTGAGGGGCTATTTGAGCAATCTAAGAAAATCCCTCTTCCTAAGATACCTTCTCATATTGTACTAATTACCTCAAGAACAGGTGCGGCTCTTCAAGATATGCTTAAAGTTACAAAACATAGATGGCCACTTGTTAAAATATCTTTAATTGATGTTCAAGTCCAAGGTGACATTGCAAAGTCTCAAATATCTCATGCAATATCTAAAGCTGACTCAATGAATGCTGACATAATAGTAATTGGTCGTGGAGGTGGAAGTGTTGAAGACTTATGGGCATTTAATGAAGAGATTGTAGCTCGTGCAATTGCATCTCGTTCAACACCTCTTGTATCAGCAGTTGGACATGAAGTTGACTGGGTTATAAGTGATTATGTAGCAGATTTAAGAGCACCTACACCATCAGCTGCAATGCAGATGATTTTACCTGATTCCAATGAAGTTCTAATGCAGTTAGATTCGTATGAGCAAAGATATAACCAGAGTATGAATTCAATTTTAAATAAAAATAGTTACACACTTAAACAACAATATGAGCTATTTTCTCAATACTCATTTGAAAATAGAATGAAGCAGTACAATGAACAGCTAGAGAGTTTAAAAAAGAGTTACAACACTCATCTACAGCTTCGAATAAATCAAGCTCATAATGAGCCGAAAAATTTAAAACAATCTTTTAATGATGTTATGAGCAGAATACTTCAAGCAAAACAGTATAATTTAAATAGTACTAAAGAGAGTTTTAAAAACTCAAATCCTAAAATGAGAGATAAAACAGGCTTTGCGCAAATTGTAAAAAATAAAAATGTCGTAGCGTTAAGTGAACTAAATGTTGATGATACCTTTACTCTTCAAGATTCAAAAGAGATAATAGATGCTAAGGTAATATCAAAAAGTAAAATGTAGTGATGCTAAAGCAGTACGTCCTTCGCGTGGTATATACTCATGTTTAGAGCGATATGATGGAAGCGTCACTTTTGTATTAAATAAATCATTTACAGTCAAACGAAACTTTGCATTTTGATTAAAGATGTAGCTTGCAGATAAATTTGTTATCCAGCTAGATTCTATATCATGTTTTTGAGCATTACCATACTCGTTATCATCACGAGAACCTATATAGCTAAGCGTACTGTTTATACTAAACTCTTGTGATACATTGAATAGATGATATGCTTTAAAAAGATGTGAGGCTATACCTGGTGTATCTACTTTATAGTTATGTTTATCGATTGTATTATATGTACTATCTGTGTAAGCATAACTTAATGACAACTCATGAGAGTTATGTGGCATAAATTTATACTCAATTTCAACACCCTTAGATTCTCTTTTATCTCCGTTTGCATAATCATTTTCTCCCTCATCATTAATGTCTATTGTGTTATAAAAGTTTGAATAATATAGGTTTCCTCTTAATATTTGATAACTAGATAGTTTATAGACAAAAGAGGCCTCATAACTTTTCTGCTTTTCATTATCTAAGTTACTATTGCCCTCTCTAAGTAGTGCATGCAGTGATTGATATGCTTCAATAAATGATGCTACTCTAAATGACTCTGCATATTGAGCTTTCAATATTAATTTATCACTGTAATCATAAACTAAACCAACACGACTATTCCAATCAGATGAAAACCTTTTATAATTATCGTAACGAACATTCAATGAAAACATCAATGCATCACTAAATGAGTATAAATCTTGTAGATATGCCGCAAAATGTTTACGTCCTGCACCACTTTTTACAAAACCATTGTTTACCATAGTCACAATATTTCCATTATCTATAAAAGTAGCATTTTCAGTATCGCCATTTATAAAGTCAAAGTTTCTACCATATGAATTTTCTGTTACTTTAGTATTATCTGCTTCAAGTCCAAATAGCAGTGTATGGTTTTCAAATTTATTTATCTCTAACTCACTATTTACAAGTATAGTTCTATCTTTATATAGACTCTCTAATTCAATATTAAATGGCAAAACACCAGGAATTTCTTGTCTTGGGATAATATCAAAAGAGACTTTACTAGTAGCAAAAACAGCCTTTGCGTGCAAAGTTATGTCGCTATCAATTTCTTTATGATAAGCCAATTGTGTATGAAAATTTATATTATCATTGAACTTATCATCTATTCTTGGTTCTAAATACTCATCAAACCCAAAATAATTTCCTGATTTATAGTAGTTGTAACGGACAATCAAGTCAAAATTTTCATTTTTCAGATTAAGACCAACACCACGATTCTTAAGACGCTCATCACTTTGCGCATTACGATTGAATAGTGAAATTGATGGCTGATAAATAAACTCTTCAGAGACATCTAACTTTTTATTATTTTCTTGAAAATATGCATCAATTGAGCCTTTAAAGCCTAAGAATGAAACGGGAACTAAGGCATTTACAGCTCTATAATCATATGATCCATAACTTATATTTAAAAGCTTATCTTTTGAAGATGATGATTTTGTAATGACATTTATCGCACCATTATAAGCACCATCACCATAAAGTGCAGACGCAGCGCCTCGTAAAACTTCAACTCTTTCAATTAAATCAACTGGAAAATCCATATAGTAATAGATTGTCCCATAAAATTTACTACTTACACTTACACCATCTATCAAAAGTTTCATTTTGTCAAAAATAAAACTATCTGGATTATGCATACCTCTGGCGATAAGACGTTTCCATCCAACTTGTATCATAGATGTTTCAATACCTGGCACAAATGAGAGTGCTTCATATAGAGTATTAACACCAAGTAATGCTAAGTCATCTGAATGTAGAACTGTGACAGTTGATGGCATATAATCTATATTTTGTTTAGTTTTTGTAGCAATTGTATTTAAATCATCAATAAAATATGAAAATTCGTCATTTTCACCTGCAAGAACAATAGCTTGAAAAACAAAAACAATAAAAAGAGTTAATTTTAAAAACATAAAAAGATTATACATTATAATATGTTATTCTTGCGTTAAGGATTTTTATAATGCTAAAACATTTACTCTATTTGTCTATCTTATTCTCATTTGCATATGCAGATTCAATTACTTGGGTTAAAACCTACAAAGATGCACTTAATTTAAGTATTGAAAAAAATAAAAGAGTAATGCTCCTCATCACATCACCAACGTGTAATTGGTGCAAAAAAATGAAAAGAGAGACACTTACAGATAATGAAGTAATTAAAGAGGTAAATGAGAACTATATAAGCGTAGAACTGTCAAGAAACAGCGATGAAATAATAGATAACTTTTCAATAAAGAGGGTACCCACAACACTGTTTATTTCAAAAAATGGAGATTTAATTAAAAAAGTTAAAGGCTATTGGAATGCTGAAAACTTTTTATCATGGTTATCAGACGTAAAAAAATTATAATTTTTCAGATTTGTCACTTACAATTAAGTTCTTGGTGGTATTATTACACCATTAAATTCTTTAGATGGCTTTTTTAAGGGGGTTACTAAATGAGACCGAATAAAGTTGAAATATTAGGTTTAGACAATGTTGGAGAGATTTATTACAATCTTGACTACAATGAGTTACGTGATCATGAGTTAAAGAACAATGAGTGTGAAGTAGCTTCTAATGGTGCTTGTATGGTTGATACAGGTATATTTACAGGACGTAGTCCTAAAGATAAATACTTCGTTAAACATGAAGATTCTGAAAAAAATATAGCATGGGGACCAATAAATAAACCTATTGAAAAGAAAATCTTTGATGAGTTATTTACTAAGGTTAAAAAGCAACTTTCAAATAAAAATGTTTACGTTACAGATGTTTACGCTGGAGCAAGTGCTGCTAGTAGAGTAAATGTTCGAGTTGTAAGTGAAATAGCTTGGCAATCTCATTTTGTAAAAAATATGTTTATTCGTCCTGAACGTTCAGAACTTCCTAATTTCTCACCTGACTTTACTATTTACAACGCATGTAAACTTACAAATGATGATTACAAGAAGTATGGTATGAACTCTGATGTTTTTGTAATATTTAATGTAGAAGAGAATATTGCAATTATCGGTGGTACTTGGTACGGTGGAGAGATGAAAAAAGGTGTCTTTAGTATGATGAACTACTGGCTACCACTTCAAGGTAAACTCTCAATGCACTGTTCTGCTAATGTTGGAAAAGATGGCGATACAGCACTATTTTTTGGATTAAGTGGTACTGGAAAAACAACTCTCTCAACTGACCCACATAGACTACTAATTGGTGATGATGAGCATGGTTGGGATGAACATGGAATATTCAACTATGAGGGTGGATGCTATGCTAAAGTTATAGACTTAGATCCAAAAAGTGAACCTGAAATCTATAATGCTATCCGTAAAGATGCACTTCTTGAAAACGTAGTAGCTGATTCATCTGGAAATGTAGACTATAGTGATACTTCAAAAACTCAGAATACACGTGTTTCATACCCAATTTATCATATTGAAAACCATGAGAAAAGCATGCAAGGTGGTCACCCAAATAACATCATATTCTTAACTGCTGATGCATTTGGTGTACTGCCTCCAGTTTCTAAGCTAAGTAAAGAGCAGGCGATGTACTACTTCTTAAGTGGATATACTGCTAAAGTTGCTGGAACTGAACGTGGAATTAACGAACCACAAGCGACTTTTTCTTCATGCTTTGGAGAAGCATTTCTACCTCTGCACCCAACAGTCTATGCAAAACTTCTTGGTGAAAAAATTAACGAACACCAAGCAGACGTCTATTTAGTGAATACTGGATGGACTGGTGGAGCTTATGGTGTTGGAAAACGTATGAGTATTAAAGATACACGTGCATGTATAGATGCAATACTAGATGGAAGTATTAAAAATAGCGAATTTGAAAACATAGATGTTTTTAATCTATCAGTTCCAAAGAGCATGAAGGGTGTATCTAATGAAAATATATTAAACCCAAAAAATACTTGGGAAGATAAAGATGCATACAATGAAACTCTTAAAAAGTTAGGCTCAATGTTTGTTGAAAACTTTCATAAATATCAAAGTGATACAAATAGTGAATTTGACTACTCTACAGCAGGACCAACTCTATAATAACTTTTGCCTCAAAAGAGGCTAAGTTTTTATGAACTAAAACACCTCTGCTTCATCCAAAATATTTAAGATAAAGCTTGAAAGGGACATATCACTCTTTTTAGCTTTTTTAACTAAGACTTTATACTCTTTTTTTGTCATACCTATAGTGGCATAATGAGTAATATTTGACTTTTTTCTCTTTTTGAGAGGTCTATTTTTTTTATTTTTCGTAACCATATTATCACCAAATAGATTATCGATACTATCGAGTTCATTATTAGATATTTTAATCTCATCAGAATCAGATGCTATATCTTTAGCATCAACAAAACTACTTTTATCTTTTTGACTATTCTTTTCCAACCCTCTTCTCCTCATAATGCTTAACAACTTTAAGTAAACGATTTAAATCTGTAATTGAATTTCTAAAACTATACCTAAGGCGGCTATCCTCTTCTGCCATATGCAAAATACTATCACCCCTGTATGTACTATGATGCCAAGCTTTACTCTCTCTTAACATCATAAACATAATCTTATGTTTACGCTTTCCAATACGCTCTTCTAAGTGATCTAAGATAGTGACTTTAGTCTTTTCATACTCACTAAATAGAGGGTTACCATCACTACTAGTCTTTACAGCTCTAGTGCCAACTTTGTTAATAACCACTAAGATATTTTTCTGTTTTATATTTAAAAGGCTCTCAATCATACTTATAGTAGATTTAATATCTTGATATGAATGAAGTGTTGGAACTATTACTAAGTCACTTTTGGACAAAACAGGAGTTATTCTTTTATCTAAATGTCCACCAAAGTCATAAACAACATTATCTATAATTGGAATTTTTTTTGTTTCACTAAAATTTCTTGCAGTATCAAGTTGCCCATGTTTATTAAATACATCAGATACGCCTATAATATCATTTTCTATGAAATAAGAGTTTCTAGTTTTTGCTAAATTTAGAGCTATACTAGTCTTTCCAGTTCCGCCCTTTAAATTGTATACTGAGATAATCATGATTTACTTTATCGGTAGTAGAATCTCAAAGCAAGCTCCACCATCTCTGTTGTAACAAGTAATTTTACCATTTAAATAATCTTCTATTATTGTTTTACACATATAAAGACCAAGTCCTGATCCATTTTTAGATTTAGTAGAGAAGTAGGGTTCAAATACTTTAGGTAAAATTTCATCATCTATTCCACCAGCATTGTCACAAATTGTAACTTTATGCTTACTTGTTCCCTTCTCTTCTAAAATTGTGATTTTGGGCTTTTCTATATTTAATCTAGATAGCTCTTCTTGAGAGTTCTTAACAACATTTAAAAATACCTGTAGTAACTCATTTCTATAAATTGTAAGAGATATTGAATCTTCTGCAGCATAGCTAATATCTATCTTATCTTTATCTGTTACATGCTGTAGCAGTGATAATGTATCCGTAATTACAGTTGAAACTAATACTGTCTCTTTTTGCGCTCCAGGTTTAAAATAACTCCTAAAACTGTCAATAGTAAGAGATAGTTTTTTAGCATGATCACTTATTTTAGTCATAGAATCAGCAACGCTATCTTGTTCAAACTCATCTAAGGCTAACGCTATAGAGACATTCCCTGCAATTGCAGAGATTGTTGACAGTGGTTGACGCCATTGATGAGCAATCATTCCAAGCATTTCAGCCATAGCAGCACGACGAGATTGCTGCATCATAATATTATGCTGTTCTTTGAGTTCTGCTGTTTTATCTAATACAATCTGTTCAAGGTTTTTATTAATATCTGCTAATTGTTCTTTTGCACTGTTTTCATTTATTAGCGCAATATATGACCTAATTGACGAATATGTTAGAGTAAAAAGCTTAGTTGCTGTAAGTTCTGTTTTCTCTTTATAATCATTTATATCAAACTCAGCTATTACCTCTTTTTCTGGAAAATATCCAGGTTGACCTGTACGAAGTACAATACGTACAAATCTATTTTTAACCTCATCTCTAATATATTTTGCAACTTGAAGGCCTGAATCATCATCTTCCATAATTACATCAAGTAAGATAAGAGCAGTATCTGGATGTTCAACTATTAGTTTTTTTGCTTCCTCACCACTATATGCATTTAAAAACTGTAATTCTCTACCCATATAGGTAAACCCATTTAAAACAAAAGATGTTATCGAATGAATCTCTTCTTCATCATCAACAACCATGATTTTAAATGGTGCCTTTGAAGAATCTGCTATTTTCTCACTTTTATTAGCAAATTCCATTGGCTTCTTACTATTTTGCATTAAATACTATTCCTTTTTAAAGCCATTGTATCTAAACCAAATTACAAAAGCTTGATATTTATGGTTGCTTTAAAACCTCTAATATTTTTTTCTCAACAGAGGCCAAAGAGCTAAATGGCTTCAAAATATAACTATGAGCACCATTCTTATGACTACTTAAAACCTTATCAAGACTAGAGTATGCGGTCATCATTATAACCTTTGTGGGTTCATGAGCCAACTTAATTTCTCGCAATGTTTCAATACCATCTAATTGTGGCATCATAATATCTAAAAGTACAACATGATAAGTGTTACTTTTCAATGAAGATAGCATCTCTAAAGGATTTGAAAAAGATGTTACTTCATACTTTTCATTTCTTGAAAAATAGTTCTCCAACATCTGTAGAATAGGCACTTCATCATCAACAATAGCGATTTTTAAAGTATCATTTGACTCCAAAAAAACTACCTTTATTACAATTTGTTGGCTAGTATATCTTTTTTAAACTGTGAGTTTAATAATAGCCTTATTCAGTATATAATTATTGTTCTATTTCTGTGATACATCTAAAAGTTTAAATATAATAGTTTAATATTATATTACAAATAATTATTGTATTATAAAGAAAATTTTAAAAGGGCGTATGTGCAGAGAAGTTATATGACAAGTAAATGGCATATTATCGGCACTGTATGGCTTTTTATTGTAATAATGGCTGCATTTTTTTTTAATTTAGAACTAAGAAGCTACAAAGAGAAGCTAGATCATGACCTAGAGACTTATCATAAACAGGTACAAACTATGATAGAACGTTCTGAGCATGAGCTAATTAAACTTACTCTACCAAAATATACAACTATTAAAAAGATTCAGACAATTGATGGTGACAATCTAAATCAAGAGTTATTAGAATTTTTCTTGTCACTCAAAGATTATAATCCATACCTTGAATCAATTAAATTTTATAAAAATAGTCAAGATCATCTTCTATCTGTAAGTCAAAATAGAATTAAAAAAATTTATTATATACCATCTTTAATACATCATGTTGCAAACTATAAACAGAGAATTTCAACCTATAGCGATAGTGCTGGAAGAATGCTTTATAAAGTTGCAATACCTATTTTTACAAATGAAAAAAAGTTATATGGTGTCATGGAGTATAGTTTTGATACGCTATTTATAATTGATCGCATAAATTCTGTATACCTATTTAGAGGTGCAATTGATCAAATAAGTAAAAGTAACCTATATACAATTACT
>Ga0316207_10005292_pt1 | contig 10769 bp, 9 predicted proteins | sample 6weekpyrite_MG_FD_204943 | JGI IMG/M metagenome (GOLD analysis project Ga0316207, IMG submission 204943) | Microbial mat bacterial communities from mineral coupon in-situ incubated in ocean water Damariscotta River, Maine, United States -... | ecosystem: Environmental > Aquatic > Marine >...
AAGCCTCTCAGCTACTGGATATCACCCTCACCGCCCGGGGTAAAGCCAGTGGTGAGCCTATTCCCATGTGTGGTATTCCCTACCATGCGGCGGATAATTATTTAGCGCGCCTGATTAAGGCCGGTGAATCTGTGGCCATCTGTGAGCAGGTGGGAGACCCGGCCACCACAAAAGGCCCGGTTGAGCGCCAGGTTATGCGTATCGTTACCCCCGGCACGGTGACCGATGAGAATTTACTTGAAGAGCGTCGTGATAACTTCCTGATGGCTATTGCCTCATTTGATGAGCAAATTGGCATTTCAGTACTGGATGTCGGTTCTGGTCGATTTTTTGTGCAGGAACTCAGCAGCCAGGAACAACTGCATACCGAACTTGAACGCATTAAGCCAGCCGAAATTCTTATTTCAGAAGATGATGCCCTGTATAACCAGTTCGCCTCATCCAAAGGCCTTCGACGCCAGCCCCCCTGGTATTTTGAGTTTGATACCTGCCAGCGTTTGTTAACCGAACAGTTCGGCACGAAAGATTTAACCGGTTTTGGCTGCGATGGCCTGACCCAGGCCATTTTGGCTGCGGGTTGTTTAATGCAATACGTTAACGACACCCAGCGCACCGCACTCCCCCACATTCAGGGCTTACGGGTTGAGCGTAGCGAAGATTCTGTTTTACTCGATGCGGCGAGTCGGCGTAACCTTGAACTGGAAATAAACTTAAGCGGTGGCCCTGAAAATACCCTCGCCTCGGTTATTGATAAAACCAGTACGGCGATGGGCAGCCGTTGTTTACGCCGCTGGATTAATCGACCTCTACGTGACCAGTCACAGTTAGCATCGCGACATAATTCAGTGGCCGCATTACTGGCAAATCGCGAATACACTGAAATACAAAGCCAGTTAAAACATATTGGTGATATTGAAAGAATCATCAGTCGAGTGGCTATTAAATCGGCCCGCCCACGGGATTTATATACCTTGGGTAACTCACTTGCCCAGTTACCTGATATTCAACAACGGTTAAACAATTTAACCTCCGAACGCTTATCACAATTATCAACATTAATTAGTGAACACCCGGAGACGGTTGCATTATTACAAACAGCCATTAAAGATAATCCCCCGGTTGTTATTCGTGATGGCGGTGTAATAGCAGAAGGTTATGATGCTGAACTCGATGAACTGCGAAACTTAAGTAAAAATGCTGATCAATTTTTAGTTGACCTGGAAGCACGCGAAAAAGAACGTACCGGCATCAGCACTTTAAAAGTGAGCTATAACCGGGTGCATGGTTTCTATATTGAAATTTCCCGCGCCCAGTCTGATAAAGCACCGGATGACTACATTCGCCGACAAACATTAAAATCAGCTGAACGTTTTATTACACCTGAATTAAAAGCGTTTGAAGATAAAGTACTAAGCGCAAAAGAACGCGCCCTGAGTCGTGAAAAATCACTTTATGATGAACTGTTAAATAAATTATTGTTTAGTTTAAAACCATTACAACTTTGTGCGGAAGGATTATCAGAACTCGATACCCTCTGCTGTTTTGCAGAACGTGCAGAAACCTTAAACTATTGCCAACCCGAATTTCAAAGCCGCTCCTCCATTAGCATTACCGCAGGTCGTCACCCGGTGGTAGAGCTGGTTACCGATAACAGCTTTATACCCAATGACTGTAAATTAAATGATCAACAACGCATGCTCATTATTACCGGACCCAATATGGGCGGTAAATCAACCTACATGCGACAAACCGCTTTAATTGTTTTAATGGCCCACATTGGTTGTTATGTACCCGCTGAAAAAGCCGTGATCGGTTCTATTGATCGCATTTTTACACGTATAGGTGCAACAGATGACCTGGCCTCCGGGCGATCAACCTTTATGGTTGAAATGACCGAAGCTGCCAATATTTTAAATAACGCCACCGATAAAAGCCTGGTATTAATGGATGAAATTGGACGCGGCACCAGCACCTTTGATGGATTGTCCCTGGCCTGGGCCTGCGCCGAAAATCTTGCACTGGACTGTAAACCCTTTACTTTATTTGCTACCCACTATTTTGAACTAACCTCAATGGTTGATGAAATTAAAAGTGTAAAAAACGTTCACCTGGATGCGGTAGAACACGGTGATAGTATAGTGTTTATGCACGCGGTAAAAGATGGCCCGGCTAATCAGAGCTACGGTTTACAGGTTGCGAAACTGGCGGGGGTACCTTCCTCTGTTATAAAAAATGCAAAAAAGAAATTACAGATTTTAGAACGTCAGTCCGCCAGCTCACATGAAGTATTTGTTGAAGCATCAACTGGACAGCTTGAGCTATTTAATAACAATCCACATCCAATAGTTGAGCAGTTACAGGAAATACAGGTGGACGATTTAAACCCGAGGCAGGCATTAGCACTTTTATATGAACTTGCAGAAAAATCTCATAAACATTAACTTTTAAATAATTATTCCTAAATGCCTGTATCGGGAATAACAACAATTAACACTGACAAGACCATGACAATAAAAATAAAAACCTTCGGCATTATTGCAAAAGACAAAAGCGAAGCTGTACACCACACAGTAAAAAGACTCGTTGATTTTATCAGTCAAAAAAAATGTACCCTGGTTTACGATAAAAGTATTGAAGGTTTAATTGATAATGTCGCCTATGTTGATAGGGAAACCCTGGCCAATCAGTCTGATTTAGCTATTGTGGTGGGTGGTGATGGCACATTCCTTAGCGCGGTACGCTCTCTTGCCGATCATAATGTACCAGTGCTCGGCATAAACCTGGGGCGCCTGGGTTTTCTGGTTGATATTTCTCCTGACGACATGTTGCAACACCTCGAACAAATTATGCAGGGTGAATATGTCGATGAATGCCGCTTTCTATTACAGACCCAGGTTGAAAGAAATGGGGAAATTATTTCACAGGCAGATGCATTTAATGATGTGGTAGTGCATATTCGAGATGTGGCCAGGATGATTGAATTTGAAACTTATATCAACGGGCAATTTGTAAACGATCAACGTGCTGATGGCTTGGTTGTTTCAACACCCACAGGCTCAACAGCCTATGCATTATCCAGTGGTGGCCCTTTATTACATGCCACACTTGATGCAATGGTCATGGTGCCAATTTGCCCACATACATTAACTAACCGTCCCTTGGTTATCAATGCTGACAGCAAAGTTGAAATAATCATTGCTGAAAGTAAGCAGTCAACTTCACAGGTTACATTTGATGGACAAACGGCTTTTGATGTAAAACCGGGTGATAAAATTATTATTCAGAAAAAACAAAATGATATTCATTTAATACACCCTGCCAGTTACGACTATTATGAAATTTTACGCGCTAAATTACACTGGAGTGAGCAACTGTAATGCTAAACCATATTCGCATTCGTAACTTTGCCATTATCGATCACCTCGATCTGGATTTTAAAAATAAATTAACCACACTTACCGGTGAAACCGGTGCGGGTAAATCAATATTATTAGGTGCTCTCGGGCTTCTACTGGGAGACCGTGCAGACTCAGACAGTGTACGAGCTGGCTCTAGTAAAGCAGAAATCAGTGCTGAGTTTGATATTTCCACATTATCAGGTGTTAAAGACTGGCTAAGCCAGAAAGAACTCGATGCGGATGGTGATTGTTTATTACGCCGCAGGTTAAGTGCCGATGGCCGCTCAAGAGCATTCATCAATGGCAGCCCGGTGCCCTTACAGGACATGCGTCAACTCGGTGAAATGCTGGTGGATATACATGGCCAGCATGAGCATCAGTCATTAATGAAAGCCGATATGCAAAGACAGTTATTAGATGACTATGCACAACATGCAAAACTGTTAGATGAGATTAGATTAGTTTTTAATGAATGGAACAATAAAAAAGAAAAATTAAACGAGCTGCAAACAGCCTGCAAGGATAAAAATGATCGCCTGGATTTATTACGCTATCAGGTAACCGAGCTAGAAGACCTGTCATTGTTAGAAGGTGAAACTGAAACACTACAACACGAGCACCAGACGCTTGCAAATGCTGATCAGTTAAGAGACAACTGCACATCCGCATTAAACAGTTTATATGATGCGGACGATATCAATATTCATTTACAGTTATCTCAACAGGCTGCAAAAATTGAAGCGATGTTATCTACAGATAATAGCCTCTCCCCGGCTTTTGATATGCTTTCAGAAGCCATGGTGCAAATTGAAGAAACCGCCAGCCTGCTACGTGACTATAATGATAATTTAAACAGTGACCCTGAGCGGTTTGAAGAAGTTGAAACACGACTGGGTGTTATTCATGACTTGTCCCGCAAACACCATGTAGAACCCGACCAGCTAATTAACTTAACCGAATCCCTCACTGCTGAACTGAGTGAATTAGATAATGCGGATGAAAACCTGAGTCTACTTGAATCTGAAGTCGATAAACTGAATAAAAAATACAATACCCTGGCAAAAAAACTAACTGATTCCAGGTCTAAAACCTCACTTAAACTTAATAAACAAATTAGTGAATCCATGCAAACCCTGGGCATGTCGGGTGGTAAGTTCGAGATACAACTCACTAAAAAGGACAAACCTTCAAGTAATGGCCAGGATCTAGTTGAATACAGGGTAAGCACAAATACAGGGCAGCCATTTAAAGCGCTCGCTAAAACGGCTTCGGGTGGTGAATTAGCCAGAATCAGCCTGGCCATACAAATGATTACGGCTCAACAGGGACGAATACCCACTTTAATTTTTGATGAAGTAGACAGTGGAGTTGGCGGCGGTATAGCTGAAATAGTAGGCAAGCACTTACGCATGCTGGGTGAAAGCCGTCAGGTATTCTGCATAACCCACCTGCCCCAGGTTGCATCCCAGGCACATTATCACATGCAGGTTTATAAACACAGTGATGGAAAAGAAACACGCACTGAAATTATACCTTTAGAAATGGAACAACGCGTCGATGAAATTTCCAGAATGCTGGGTGGACTAGAGATCACACAACAAACAATTGATCACGCCAAAGACATGTTAAATCGCTCTCAGCTAGATTCTTAATACTTATCATAAACAGGAATTTTTATGTTTTTTTGTTACACTAAGTTTCATGTCGTTAAATAAAAAATAAATCAGAAGGCGTATACATCACAACCTAATTAGGCCATTTCAATTTTCTTAACGGGATACTAGAGTGTAGGATATATAATGGAACTATGTCATAACACCAATATAAGGCATCTTTTTACTTCGGTTCATATTATGGGATTTGTTTTTATCTGCATGACGTGAAATAGAAACTTTCCTGGCGATAAGCCCCTTTTTGTCAGTATGGCACTCAAATTCAACAACCGTTCCCGCTTTTAAATACTGACATTTAATTAGGTCAGCTTTACGAACGATGATGTCGGGACCGCCCCCATTATCGAGAAACCCATATTCTTTATCGCTAAACCATTTTTTAACTACTGTATTCATATACCACCCTTTTTCTTATACTTTTCCACATAGAAATTTTTCATTGCTATCAACTCTTATAAACCACAAAATCATTCAGGCTTATAAAAGCCCCAATAATAAATATTTAAATCCCATCAGCTGAAGCTGATATTAAAAATCTTCACTGGTGCAGATGTACCTATACCTGATATGCTATTTCACTGTTTTGAATTAGATTAATAAAGTCCAGCACGTTTCATAATTTTCAATTTATTTTGAGCTAAATCAGTTATTATTAAATTCGAGTGATTTGTAATAACATCTAGATAAGCATTACGTGCTTCTGGCCACATTATCATTTGATAATATGCCTGGCCAATTTCAAATTCTGCATTAATTACATTCTTATTATCTGGATAATTTTCCAGTATATATTTATATTTATCAATAGCATCTATATGATTACCGGAAAGATAAGTTGCTTCTGCTAACCAGTAATGACTATCGTCTGAGTATTTACTTTCAGGGTAGTCCTTTAAGATCAACTCATATTCTATAATGGCTAACTGATACTGACCATTCTTTAATTTATGAAAAGCCTTTTTAAATAATACCTCATCACACTTTTTAGACAGTTTATCACACTGTATAGACAGGATGTTATTAGATAATAGAGACCCACGCTCAGTATTTACTCCTGAATCACACCCCGTGGCTGTCGCTGTTTCAGGGACCACTTCAACAACTCTAGTCTTGACCAGTTTAACCCGCGGTATGCGATTACTGGCCTGGGCCTGCTGTGCAAAAACGACTGAAATATTCAACACCAGAAAAACCAGTAAAAATTTAAGGGAATAAATGAAAATTGACTTAAACATACTATTAAATATCTGTTTCCACATTATATCTAATGATTAATAAACTAAAACCTGTGGTTACTGGAATAAGGTAGTCAGCTGCTCCTGTTATTTCTGCAATATCAAACTGCTTGTATCCAACATAACTTAATGCGCTGTTAATCCGGTATGATTGTTGATAGTAACTATCAAAGTAAAAACCTATTCCACTACTGCCAGTACTGGATGTTTCGTTTACATCAGTGGACTCGATATCTACATATTGTTTAATTAATGAAACACCAAAAGTATAGTTGTCTTCAAAGTAGTTAGCGTCGGCAAAAGCTGGAAAAATTATTAATATGAATAATATCAATCGTGCTATCATGATTAAATTAGATAATTCTAAAATCACATACTGGGTACTACGAAACGGTATTAAACGACTTAACCTGCAATGAAGCTATATAGAATCGATTATAGTAGAGCATTTGTTATTTTTCTATTCAAAAATACTGAATGTTGCCTCGATCAGCTTAAACTGTATAAAATTATGTTAATGACCAGATAAAAGCTTAACTGGAAATGACCACCCGCACTAACAGGCAGTCTATCTGTTGTATCACAGTTAGCCTGATCTAATCAGGCAAATTAACAGTTGTGGCGCATCCATGCATCCACTGCATTAGTGCTTCCTTGCACGTCAACGCAAAGATACGCGAATATTTTGTTTGTGCACCTGCTGCGCACTTGCACCCTGTATAAAGCTTTTGCTTTTATTTGCGGGTATTGGCGATCATTTGCGGACAATATGCTTTTAGGTAATATTCGTGGGGATAGCTCAGACTCTGTCCCCATAAAGCAGTTTATTTATGAGCTATTCTACAGACCAGCGGCATAAAGCACGCTAAGAATGACATCATAAGATGTGCCACCCTTATATGATGAACGGAGGAAAACATAATCGTAAACAAATAATAACTAAAACTGATGCTTGCTAAAGAAACAGAATAAAATTTAAATAAGATCAGGTAAAAAAAACGAAAAAGTGTCGTGAGAAAGTTTAAACCAAACCTCCCCAGAACAACCCTGTTAAAGGCCGCCTTCACCGCTTTTCCTTAACAATCTCCTGACAGGTCTCAGCTAAAAGAGAAGACCAGTGCAAGCAATATAAGAACAAAAGCAAGTGCCTGTATTCCTATTCGCGTAAACATAAGTTTTTCACTATGTTCACGATCATAAGAACCGCCGTGCGCCATTGAGCCGACACCCCAGACCAATGTAGCCACAGCTACAAACAGTACCATAATCACCGCTACAGTCATGATATTCATATTCATCCCTCCTTAGTGATATCCTCATCCTATTATAAAAAATCACATTGATTTCAAACAAACATATGCAAATTTTAATAAACTTGTGACCATAAAAAAAATTTTAATAAATTTTATTTATAACTTTAGAATCATTATCATTACTGGTCGTTAACCACTAGAGACATGAATTGGGAACCCCTGTTTAAGACCGTCACCCTAAAATAAATTCCCGATGACTGATTAAAATTTATTTATGATCGCCCATTTATCTCATATTGAGCAGCTAATACTTGTTTACAGGCTTACCTTAACTGAATTACTTCCATTCTCTTTTGCAACAAACAACCCCATGTCAGCTTTTCGCATTATTGATGGCAAACCTTCCTCCGCATCCGGAATAATGGTAAGACCAATACTTATGGTGGTGGTTATTACTTTATTTTGAAATTTTAATTTAATTTGAGAGGCCTTGAGTCTAACCTTTTCGGCAACCGCTTTAGCATGTATTAAATCTGTTTCATCCAGCAAAATAACAAAACCCTCATTACCATATCGACCTAATACATCATGCTCTGTTAAATTTGACATAATTACTTTTGATATCGCTTTAAATAGCAGCGCACCAGCATCCCTGCCCTCCGTATCTATCACTGAATCCAGATTATCAATTTCAACTATAAACAATGAACACTCTCTGGGTCTGGAGAGTTTTTCAAACACAGGTTTTACTTTATTTACAAATTGCTCTCGACTATAAAGCGTTAACTTTGTTTGCTTTGTATTGCTGGTAAGACGCTTAATTTCATCCTGTAAACGAGCCTGCCTCAGGGCAATCATACTGTGAAATACAATACTTGCAGCCAGCTTTACATCATGTGTATCGAATAATAGTTCGTTTCTAAAAAAAGTGACTAAGCCAACAACTTTCTGATTTGAAATCACGGGCACATCAAGCCTGTGCATGGGCTCTGTCACATTATCAGTAGCCGCACTCAAATGAGACTGGGTACTCAGCATGGGCTCTCTTAATGCAAACAACTCCTTAACACGCTGGTTTGTCCAGTTAAGAGCTTGTGTGTGCAGGTACTCATCATCACCAAAGGTGGCTATTTTTTTTATACTTTTATCCTGCAACATACCGACAGCCGCCGCATCAAATTCCATCGCACCATGTAAAAACACCAGCATACTTTTAAATAACTGATCAACATCCGTAGTGTTTTTTAACTCACCATGAAGCTCCCTTAAAATTAATTCCCAGTCATGGGTTATATGGGACTCATTTAATGGCAAAACATTTATATCGAGTTCTGGCTTTATTTCCTGATCACTTAACTCAGATGGAAGTAAAAACTCATCATCTAAGGGCTCAGGATTAACTTCCTGTACCGAATCCTCAATATACCTGGGACCTGGCTCCAGGGCCACGGGTGAAGCCACACTTAATTCACCAATTGAAAAAACAGCACTTGAAACCAGTAATAGTAATGGTGCCAGCAAATGAATAATTTCAGTATTTGTAAACAACTGTAATATCAAAATTAACGACACTATACTTGCGAGTGACAAATACAAACTATATTTGAAGTATTTCCCTAACCAGAATATGATAAAACATAAACCTATTAAGTACATGGCATTAGACATGCCTAGATGCTGTGCATCCAGAACATTCTTTATTACTTCGACACCATTATTAGTTTTTGTAGATGCACCTGAACTTGAATTTAGAAAAATCACATATGACCAGCAACAAAACACAAACACAAAACCCAGAAGCGGTGCTAACTTGTTTAGATAAACATTTTGAATTTTAGTAACCGAAAACAACAGAACAATAGAAAAAATAACCGGAAGAATTTGCGCCGCAATTTTTATATCAAAATAAACAGGGAGGAAAAAAAACCAGCTGGAACCAACAATTGATACGGTTATTAAAACCAGTAATGCCAGTCCACGACTTATATTCTGATCAAACTGTTGCTTTGGTTCTTGCGCAACATTGTCTTGTTGAAAGTCAAACAATGCCTACTCCCTTTTTTACATCGCAAACTGATTTATGCAGCTTTTTAACATTTTATATGAAACCTGATACTTGGTCACCCTGAGATAACCAAGCCCGTTCCTGATTACATAACGCTATACCTACCCCTTTTTAGAAATCACCTGGGTTTCTATTCGGGCAATAATTTCAGCAGGTTTTTCAATATCTCTAAATATTGTATCGAAATTAGTTTTCATCCGATGGGCAAAAGCAAGTTTATCTTCTTCGCCTAATAACTGTGCCAGTGCATCCAGGTTTTCACCACCGCCGTTTGCAGCATCATGGCGTATTGCAACAAACCGTTTATTTACAAAATCATTCAATGTTATATCGGGTGTAACCGTATCTAATGTGGAGCTGGTACTTGATGATATTTCAGTAAACACTGAACAGGCAGATACGTTTATTAAAATTGATGAAATAATTAGTACTTTGCTTAGTTTTCTCATAAATACTCTCTAAAAAATACCGCAAGTTTAATTTATGCTGGATTGTTCTTCAAATCCTGGCCAACAGCAATCCTGTTGCCTTCAGGGTCATTAATATAAAACTGCCTAACATGATACGCTGTGTCTTCTAATTGACCAACTTTAATTCCCCTGGCGGCCATAAACTGGTGCTGAGCTGTTACATCAGCCGTATAGTAATGCAGAATAATATTATCCCCGTGCGCCTGTTCCGCTGAACAGGTGATTTTTTGCAGCATCAGGAAAGTATTGTCTGATTTGATATAAGCCCATTGCAGGCCCTCATCTGTCTCTGTTTTACTGATAATAATATAACGAAGTGCCTGTTGATAAAAATCCAGCGTTTTTTCTATATGCTGGCACTGAATAACGGGTACCAACCCCTCAAATTTCATTACCATTTCAGCAGCGCTGCACCCCAGGTAAATCCACCACCAAAGGCTTCCAGCATTACGGTTTCACCCTCTTTAATGCGCCCTTCCCTTACCGCAGTATCCAGAGCCAGGGGCACAGATGCGGCAGATGTATTACCGTGTTTGTCTACGGTAACGACAACATGATCCGGGTTTAAACCCAGTTTCTTACCGGTAGCATTAATAATTCGGATATTGGCCTGATGTGGAACCAGCCAGTTTATATCTGATTTTTGCATATTATTGGCAGCCAGTGTTTCATCAA
>Ga0316207_10005293_pt1 | contig 10769 bp, 9 predicted proteins | sample 6weekpyrite_MG_FD_204943 | JGI IMG/M metagenome (GOLD analysis project Ga0316207, IMG submission 204943) | Microbial mat bacterial communities from mineral coupon in-situ incubated in ocean water Damariscotta River, Maine, United States -... | ecosystem: Environmental > Aquatic > Marine >...
CACCACTATTCCTTCTGTTGGCCGGGTAACATCGCACCACCCATTGCAGGAGAACCACAACCAAAAGAGAAAGCTTGTGATAAATAATCTGGTGGATGCACATTAAGTAACTGATATAAATTACCGAGGTGTAAACGAAACTGTTCATCAAATGCGGCGACAGATTCGGCTGAATTATATTCTCCAAACCACCAGAACCAGTCTGAACTTTCACAGGTTGCTAACTGCATCGTTGCCAGTTTAATTTCCTGTTTTGACAAGCTACCGCTTTTAATTACTCTGTCATAAACTTTTTTTGCATCGACCAGCATATCCCATGCATGGTTCTTATCTTTCTCACCTATCCATGTGGAAAAAGTTCCATAAACCCAACTGCCCGCAACAATTTCTTTTAACCCCTTACTCTCTTTACTTTTATGCAGGTATTCACTGTACGTTGTTAAATTTATCTGCTCATGTTGTGATAATTTTTTATACAAGGCATCCAGAAAATAATAACCATTAAAGGGATAATATTCCCAGGCGTTTTCACCATCAAGAATTATAGACACGATAGCACCCGGTGTTGATTCACAGGTATCCGCAATATCTTCCAGATGACGAATAAGATTCGCGATAGCATCATCGGCATGCCAGTCTGAATATTTAAAACCAATCAGATCAGATAAACCATCATCTCTGAAAAAGCAGGTTGTATCTGTCTCTCTGTATTTGTAAGCGCTATGTATACATTTGCTTATTTCTAAACCTGACTTTTCTATAGAATTTCTAAGAACTGTTTCACCACTTGCCAGCCACTTAATGCCCTTTTCAGATAACATCTCGATTAACTCACCGCTAATACTACCTTCTGATGGCCAACACCCTTGGGGTTCAAATCCAAAGTAATGTTTAAATACTTCAATTCCTTTTTTTATATGCCACTGGCTTCTTTCTCTGCCACCGGGATATTCATCAGCGAGTGGTAACTCTATGTTAGGTATTGCTTCTGTTGCAGAATTAATATCAAGTAGTAAAGGCACAATAGGATGTGCGTAGGGCGTCATCGACAATTCTATAATGCCCTTTTCTGCTAAATTTTTATAACGTCCAATAACTCCACCAATAAGTTCATAAATGAGTTCAATCATGGTATGTCTGTCATCGACGTTAAAATGTTGTGCCTTTTGTGTTAAACGTTTGACACGTATGTCCGTCATACGGACAGTTTCAGCCAACCATGCTATGTGATACCAGACCAACAAGTCTGTAAAGAACTGTTCGGAGTAATAAGTAAGCCGATCATGTGATTCCAGTGCCGCTTCAGCCATTTCAGTTAATACTTTAAAAGGTTCAAAACGATCAACTAGCCTGTGTTTGTTCGCACGCAAACATGCCTTAATCATACTAATGCGCTTTTCTTGATCTAAAGTCAGAACAGGATCGGCTAACGCCGCCAGAAGTGGATCTCTTAGTGCCTTTGCGTGATTTAAATAATTATCAAGCTGTTCAACATAATCATCAATTTGCTCAAGCAATACCGGTGCAAAATTAACTATGACACGAACGTTTGGGTTATTTTCAATATGCGCTGCCATATCAACATAATCTTTAATCGTATGTAAATATGTCCAGGGTAAATGATACTCTCCATTTCGTAAGTCACGGTATTCTGGCTGGTGCATGTGCCAGTAGATAGCAACATTAACAGTGTGTTTTTTACCTGACATGGTGAATTGCCTGTCCTAACATGTCAGGCGTAACCAAAACCACGCCCTTAGGAGATATATAAAAACGTTTTTTATCTTCTTCCTCATCCCGACCAATAATTGTTCCATCGGGTATATTACATCCCTTGTCTATAATAGCATGATAAATTCGGCAATCTTTACCAATGGTGACATCTGGCAAAATCACAGATGAATCTATTTTAGTGTAATCATTGACGCTTACATTTGAAAAAAGCAGTGAATGTCTCACCCTTGCACCTGATATAATACAGCCACCGGATACCATAGAGTCCAGGGCAGTGCCTCGACGTTTGTCGTCATCAAAAATAAATTTTGCGGGAGGTAACTGCTCCTGGTTCGTCCAGATAGGCCATTCATCATCATATAAATTGAGTTCAGGAGTTACGCTGATTAATTCTAAGTTAGCTTCCCAGAAAGCATCAACGGTACCCACGTCTCGCCAGTACGCCTGTATAGTACTTTTTGCTTTTGTAAATGGGTAAGCAAACGCACGGTATTTTGATATAGCATGCGGGATAATATCTTTACCGAAATCATGACTGGAATCAGGTGTATCTGCATCGCGAATCAGCAACTCAAATAACAGGTCGGTATTAAATATATATATTCCCATAGAGCACAGTGCTTCATCTGGTTTGCCTGGCATCGGTGCAGGATTATCAGGCTTTTCGGTAAAACTTTTTATCCGATGGTCTTTATCAGCATCCATCACCCCAAAGGCACTGGCTTCTTCAATCGGCATCTCAATACAGCCCACGGTAACATCTGCATTGTCTTCGACATGTTTTGCCAGCATCTCGCCATAATCCATTTTATAAATATGATCGCCTGCAAGAATAAGAACATGGTCAGGAGAGTGGGAGCGAATAATATCAAGATTTTGATAAATTGAGTCCGCTGTTCCTGCATACCATGAAGGCTCAATACGTTGCTGCGCAGGTAATAATTCAACAAACTCCCCGAATTCACCACGCAAGTGCCCCCAACCTTTTTGAATATGTAAAATAAGCGAGTGCGCCTTGTATTGTGTTAGTACACCGATTCTGCGAATGCCCGAATTAATACAATTCGAAAGTGGGAAATCAATAATCCGAAATTTTCCACCAAAGGGAACCGCTGGTTTTGCTCGCCATTTTGTAAGTTGTTTTAAACGTTCTCCACGTCCGCCAGCCATTATTAATGCGAGGGTATTCCTCGTAAGATTACTGACAAAACGGGGTGATTTATTTTTCATCATCCGTATCTTCTCACCATTTTTAATGTATTTAACTTATATGTTCAAACAGACATACCAAAACTATAAGTAAATACTGTTACAATATGCTTACTGCAAAAAGCAAGCCATTGGAAAAATCCCTTTATTAACAGATATATCACTAATAATAATGCCAGCTGTGCCTTTTAATCGTGCAAACTATTCTGTTGACACCAGCAAATAGCCTTATTTAAGTGCATTTAAATTTTGTAAAACTACACTGTTTAAATACACGAGTTAGAATACATACTAAAATACGTAAAAATACCTGATGCATCATAAATAAAATCATAAATTTAAAAGTTTGCATAAAACTTGCTTGAAAGCATACTATTTAAAATAGATTTAATCGTGAACACATATACTTTAGATTAAAAATGTAAATAAGTAACTTTATGCCAGAAATAAATAACTCAGAAATTGCTAAAACTGATCCAGTATCCAAGTTCATAAATACTGATGATCTGGAAAAAATCAGTCATGCCTGCCACCATGAACCTTTTAGCATTCTAGGTAATAAAAATACTCATCAAAAAGAATTTATAATTATCTATAGTCCCGACACTGTAAGTCTTAGCTTAACGTCTAAACACATCCCGACAAACCGAATCGGAACAAGCGATTTTTTTATCTGCTCTAATCAAACAGAGGATATTGAAGACCATTATTTAGTAAATCGTACCTTTTCAGATGATAGTGTTCACTCATCCCACGACCCTTATAGTTTCAACCCTCAACTTTCTGATTTCGATTTAGATTTGTTCTCAGCAGGAAAACACTTACATATATATAAAATACTCGGTGCACATCATAAAACGGTTGATGGTATTAGTGGCGTCCTGTTTGCAACCTGGGCTCCTAATGCATCACGTGTCAGCGTGGTAGGTGATTTTAACCAGTGGGATGGGCGTCGCCATCCTATGCGTTCGCGTGGCGCGAGTGGGGTATGGGAATTATTTATTCCGGATCTGGACAGCGGCTCACTGTATAAATTTGAAATTCGCAGTCACGATTCTGGGCTCATTGTTTCCAAGACCGATCCTTATGCCCAACAATTTGAATTACGACCCCGCACTGCTTCAGTTGCACACCACTCAAGCGAATTTATCTGGCAAGATAATCAATGGATCATTAACCGCAGTCAACACGACTGGTTACATACACCTCTGTCAATCTATGAATGCCATTTAGGATCCTGGCAACGTGATGAGAACAATGAATTTTTAAACTACCGTGAACTGGCTCATCGCCTGGTCGAGTATGTTCAAGAAACCGGCTTTACGCATATTGAGCTCCTTCCCATAACCGAACATCCACTGGATGCATCCTGGGGTTACCAGACGACTGGCTATTTTGCTCCAACCAGCCGCTTTGGTAATGCTGATGATTTTCGTTATTTTGTAGATTACTGCCACCAAAATAATATAGGTGTGCTACTTGACTGGGTACCCGCACACTTTCCAAAAGATGAGCATGGTTTGGCGCGTTTTGATGGTAGTGCACTTTATGAACATGAAGACCCTCGACGCGGTGAACACCGTGACTGGGGCACATTAATTTATAACTATGGTCGTAATGAAGTACGCAACTTTTTAATAGCTAGTGCAGTTTTCTGGTTAGAGGAATACCACATCGATGGTTTGCGGGTAGATGCTGTTGCATCGATGTTATACCTGGATTACTCACGTGAAGATGGTGACTGGTTACCTAACCAGCATGGTGGTAATGAAAATATTGAAGCGATTGAATTTTTACGTGAATTAAACACGGTAACGCATGCACACTTCCCCGGCACAATGATCATGGCAGAAGAATCGACTGCCTGGCCTCAGGTAACACGGCCAACAGATATAGGCGGTCTGGGCTTTAGCATGAAATGGAATATGGGATGGATGCATGATTCGCTCAATTACATGTTAAAAGATCCGGTGCACCGCCCTTATCACCATAACCAGCTAACATTTGGACTACTGTATTTATTCAGTGAAAATTTTATTTTACCTTTTTCTCACGATGAAGTGGTTCATGGTAAAAGCTCCATGCTATACAAAATGCCAGGTGACGAATGGCAGCGTTTTGCAAATCTACGTCTGCTTTATACTTACATGTTTACCTATCCAGGTAAAAAACTCCTTTTTATGGGGTGTGAATTTGGTCAGGGTGATGAATGGGATCACGATAAAAAACTTGACTGGTATGTTTTAGATTACCCATTACATAATGGCATAAAAAAATTGGTGAGTGATTTGAATGGCGTCTATAAGACGCAGGCAGCATTACACCAACATGATTTTGACTCAAGCGGCTTTGACTGGATTGACTGCCATGACTCGGAACAATCGGTCTTATCTTACCTACGTAAAACTGAAAACGAATGTATTATTGTTATTCTAAACTTTACCCCCATTACCCGTGAAACTTATCGCATCGGCGTACCTGCGCATGGTAACTATGAAGTTATATTCAATTCTGATTCTGATTATTATGCTGGCAGCAACGCCGGCAGTTATGCCATTATTCATACAGAAGATATACCATGGATGAATCAACCTTATTCATTTGAACTTAGCCTACCGCCGTTGGCCGGGCTTATTATCAAAAAAGTATCATGAGCAAAGTTTTATATATAAGCAGTGAAGCATTCCCGCTGATCAAAACCGGTGGACTCGCAGATGTTGCTGGAAGTTTACCTGTTGCATTACAAAAACAAGACCAGGATGTGCGCTTATTGTTACCTGCCTACCCGGAAGTTTTAACTAAAATAAAAAAACACAAGATACTCACAAAGACTACTTACTATAATCTTTCTGTCAATATTATTGAGACCCGCCTTCCTGGCAGCAAGATTTCAGTCTTACTTGTCGACTGCGCAGCCATGTTAGATCGACAAGGTGGTCCCTACACGGATTACCACGGCCAACCCTGGTCAGATAATGCATTACGCTTTTCCGTTTTTTGTCATGCCGCAGTTGATATTGCTCTGAATAAATTCAAGATAAACTGGCAGCCAGATATTGTTCATTGCAATGATTGGCAGTCCGGTCTGGTGCCTGCATTATTAAGTTTACATAAACCTCGTCCGGCTACGGTTTTTACAATTCATAATCTTGCTTATCAGGGTGTTTTCGAGCAACAAACATTTTTTGATCTACACCTACCTCAGGAACTTTGGCATATAGATGGACTTGAATTTTATAACCAGCTTTCTTTTATAAAAGGCGGCCTTGCCTACGCAGATAAAATTACCACAGTAAGTCCTAACTATGCACAGGAAATACTGGAACCAGAATACAGTTATGGATTAGATGGCTTACTTAACCACAGAAAAAAAGTTCTATCTGGCATCATCAATGGTATTGATGAAAAACACTGGAACCCTGGTACAGATAATTTCCTTTTTCAAAAATACAACCGACGTTCACTTGAAAAAAAATCTTTGAACAAAACTGCGTTACAAAAAGAACTTGGCTTACCTATGGACAAATCCATCCCAATGTTAGGCATGGTCAGTCGACTGGTTGAGCAAAAAGGACTGGATATTATTCTGCAGTGTCTTGATGATGTATTAACTCTTCCTTTGCAAATTGTTGTACTCGGCACAGGTGAATTACATTACGAAACATTATTGCTTGACTATGCTCAAAAATATCCTGAAAAAATAAATATAATTATTGGTTATAACGAAGCACTCGCACACCGAATTGAAGCGGCTTGCGATCTTTACTTAATGCCTTCCACTTTCGAACCCTGCGGCCTGAATCAATTATACAGTTTAAAATACGGCACACTGCCCATAGTAACACGGGTGGGAGGTCTTGCTGATACCGTTCGAGATGCTAGCGAGAAAAATATCAACAATAAAGAAGCCAATGGCTTTACACTTAAAGAAAAATCACCTGCAGCTTTGTTAAGCACCATAAAAAAGGCCCTTTCAGTGCATCAACAACCTGAAATCTGGAAACAATTACAGCAAACTGCTATGAAAGGTGATTTTTCATGGCAAACAAGTGCATCACAATATGTTGCTCTGTACCAACAATTACTCAAGTAATAAACTGGTTAACTGAATTTTATTAACTATGCATCTTTTTAGATGCATCAAAACAATCTTCACGCCAGATACAATTTAATTGGTCACATTCACCATTGTATGCCGAGGCAAAGCAACCAAAGTTACCTTCTGTAACCTGTATAGCCTGTATAACATTCGCTTTACTCATACGTGCTGTTTTAATACCAAGCTCTTTAGCTAAATCCCGTACTTCCTGCATTTTCATAGTGGCTCCCCTTTATAAAGAAACTGCATAATAGACAAAAGCAAAAAACACGCCATACAACTACTTTAAAGAATTTACTCTCTAAAACAAATACTTAATATCATGGCATTAAAAAGATACTTCGCGACTGCACTACTAGTGTACAACATTTTAGATTCATGCACACAAATGTAATAAAAATTTATTCTGCACTTTTTGCAACAGCTTTTTCATCAACAAACCAGTAAATTTCGCCAACCTGATTAACTGGCAAAGAAGCCCCCTGTTTCACATTTTTGATTATAGGTGCTTTAGTACCACCAGCAGTCACAATCATTCTATAGCGTGCTCGCTTAATAGTATCAACACTCAGTGACACTCTATCACTCGGTGGTTTTGGTGAATTAAAAACAGGAACAACCGAACGCTCGTCTTGCAGTGCAGGATTATCAGGAAAAAGGCTTGCTGTATGACCATCTTCTCCCATGCCTAAAAAAATAATGTCGAAAGAATCAAATTTTGAAATTACTTCACGGTATGCTTCAGCAGCTTTCTCTGCACCCAGTTCAGTTGGCATAGAATAAACATGTGTTGTGTCAGGTAACTTCGACCAAAGCACTTCCTCAAGCATTTTATCATTACGTTCTGAATGTCCTTTTGGATAACAACGCTCATCCCCCAGGTACCAATACACTTTATTCCAGGGTAATTTTTTTTCCGCCAGAAAACTTAAGGTCAAACAAGGAGAGCGACCACCCGGTAAAGCGATACGACTTACACCAGCTTCATTTATGTTTTCATTAATTTTATCTTCAAGAAAGTCAGCCGCTGCTTTAGAGACTGATTCGAAATCTGAGGAAATAAACCATTTATGCATATATTTAACTCAATCAGAATAAGCCAAAAAACTATTTTACAATATAACAGCATCACGGAATGAGTACGAATATGGGTTAAACAATATCGGTCGCGAGCTTTTCTTTGGATATAATAGTACAGACGAATATATAGCTATTATATATAATGGTATACATCTTCATGATTTTCACAGGATATCGATGTACATTCCTTTGTATTTATTGAGCATAAAATGACAAGACCATACTGGAAAGCAATCGATTTCTGGATAGCCATTGTTGTTGCGATTGCTTTCTGGCTAACCTTCACACTTTTTATACCATACGAACAAACTGTTAGCACTGATACTGCACTTCAGTTATTGCTTCTGATTCTGGTTTTTCCAATACTCGAAGAAATTGTTTTTCGTGGTTTGATTCAGGAATCAATACAGAAACTACTTAGTCACAATAATATTAAAACCATGCTTTTCTGGCGAATAAGTTACGCCAACCTTTTAACAAGCCTGCTCTTTAGTGCTCTGCACCTTTGGTCGCAACCTGTGTTATGGGCTTTGGGTGTTATATTGCCTTCACTGATTTTTGGTTACTTCAAAGATCGTTACCAATCGCTGAAACCTTCCATTTTGCTGCATATTTTCTACAATTCAGGCTTCTATTGGTTTTTTTAGCCTGCTGAGCTTTCTTCAAAGTTCAAAATTTGTTCATTTTGTTGACCTTGATCAATATTAACAAATGCTAATATACTATAATGGATTTACTTTAAATTAACTCTTTAGGTTGATATGTTGAATTACATAACTTTTGTTCGTTTCAGTGCTATTGGCTTACTCCTTGTCAGCTCAATTAATGCCAGTATGGCGCAATCACCTAATGGCGAACAACTTTACACACAGCACTGTTCCGTTTGTCATGGCGACAAGGGAGACGGTGGTGTTGGTATACCGCTAAATTTAGAATCATTCCAAAACAGTATTAGCGATCAATATTTACGAAAAACCATTGAACATGGTCGCATCGGTCGCACCATGCCAGCTTTTAAATCCCTTGGAAATCAAAATATTAACGCAATTGTAAAATATATACGCAGTTTCTCGACTGCAAAGCCTGCAAGCTACAACCCAGGCCACATCAAGGGTGATATTAAGCATGGCAAAAGTTTGTATCAAAAATATTGCGCAACTTGTCATGGTGATAAAGGGCAAGGCGGCCACGGTACCGGTGTCACTTTTTCACGGCCAAGAGATTTAAGTATTATCCCTCCAGCACTAAATAATGCAGGATTTCTTGCATCCGCAACAGATGAAATGATTAAACATACTTTAATGAATGGTCGTGAAAATACGCCCATGAATTCATTTTTGAAACAGGGCATGTCAGAGTCGGACATCAATGATGTGGTTGCTTATGTCAGAAGCTTTGAAAAAGACAAACCCTTTAAATTTGATGAAAAAGAGTTAGAGCCTGTTATTGTCGAAGAATCACCCTACTCATTAGAAAAGACACTCGACAATCTAAAAAAAGCGGTACTCGGTAAAAATTTCAGAATTATTCGCGAACAAACACTCGATCAGGGGTTGGTTGATAAAGAAAAAGAAAGCCGAAAACAGGTCATTTTATATTTCTGTAATTTCCAGTTCTTAAATGATTCTCTGGCACTGGATCCACGCATTGGGTTATTCCTACCCTGTCGTGTAACGGTTATTCAGGATGGTAATACGGTAAAAGTCATGGCTATAAATCCGCTACGATTAAGCAAATTATTTAATAATCGTGAACTTGATGATGCCTGTGAAAGCATGACCAATCTTTACACTGAAATTATTGAAGAAGCGACACTATAATGAAACAACATTCTATTATTAAAGTTTTTATTAGCCTGTTTTTGATACTTGGTTTGCAATTACCTGCTTTTGCGAATGATTTAATCATGGCAAGATCAACCGAAGACTTTCCTGAAACAATGTCATTACTTCAGGAACTTATTAAAAAGCAGGGTTATGTGCCCTCACGTGTTCAACGTGTCGATATAGGATTAACCAAGTCAGGTTATAAAACTGATAAATATCGCGTTGTTTTTTTTGGTAAAACGGATGAGATTAAACTCATCAGTAAAAAACTACCTGAGATTATTCCTTATTTGCCACTAAAAATTTCAATCTTTGCCGAGAGTGGACAAACTATCTTAGTAACACTGGATCCAATGTCATTCGATACTATGTACCCGAACTCGTCATTCACACCGGTGTTCAAACGATGGAAGCAGGATGTTCTCGAAATTTTTAAACAAATCAGAGAGTACAGCGAAAACTGATAAGATGCCTGCGGAAGTTAAAGGCTTAAAGTTAAAGACCACCTACTGGCAATATATACATAGAATATAATTACGCAGAAAAATCTGCTATAACAATATTCTATGCAAGTTTTCTTTCATCATATATCTCAACGACTGCTCTGGTGTATTTTCCTGGCTTTTACCAGTACCCTACAAGTAGCATATTCAGCTAACAATAATTTACAACTAACAAAAGAAGAATCAAGCTGGTTGGCCAGGCAGCAAAAAATTCGTATTGGTACAATGGATGCCTGGCCACCCATGGATTTTGTTAACGCCAAAGGTAAACCACAGGGAATCGGTGCCCACTTTTTAGAAATAATGAACCAGCGCCTG
>Ga0316207_10005295_pt1 | contig 10764 bp, 12 predicted proteins | sample 6weekpyrite_MG_FD_204943 | JGI IMG/M metagenome (GOLD analysis project Ga0316207, IMG submission 204943) | Microbial mat bacterial communities from mineral coupon in-situ incubated in ocean water Damariscotta River, Maine, United States -... | ecosystem: Environmental > Aquatic > Marine >...
TGCGCAATCGCGGCAGCGTCTCGCAGATCGCGGCACGGCCAGCCCGGCCCATCACATCGCCCAGAAAAAGAAGTCTCATATCTTGGGATTAGGCGCTTGCGCCCCCTCGGGCAAGGCCCGGATCACGCGGGTTTCGGTCACTACCGCATCCAGAACCTGATCTGTAGGCTCGATCACCAGCCCCGCCATCTGCTGCGCGTCATAGGCAAATCCGATGGCGCGGGTGGGGCGCAGGGCGCGCAGCCGCTCAAGCGTGCGGTCATAGAACCCGCCGCCATAACCCAACCGGTTACAGCCCGCATCGAACCCCACCAGCGGCGCGATCAACAGATCGGGCTCCAGCCAGTCGCCAGCCTCGGGCACCTCGGCACCAAAAGGCCCGTCGATCATGGCGCATCCGGGGTGCCATTCGCGGAAGGTCAAGGGCTGCCCCTTGCCCGCGATCACCGGCACGCAGATTCGGTTCGCGCTCGCCAACGCCGTCATCACCGGCAGCGGGTCGATCTCGGTGCGCATCGGCATATAGCCTGAAACGATCCGGCCCTCGACCGCGCCAATATCGGCCAAGAGCCGCGCCTGCGCGGCCCCGTCCAGCCCTTGGCCATGCGCCCCGGCGCGGGCGGCAAAGGCGGCGCTGCGCAGTGCGGCTTTTTTCTCGGTCATATCCATGGCGCGCAGGTTGATCCTCTTGCGCCCGGTTTGCCAAGAGGGTTTCATCGCGGGATCACGAATTTTCCAAAGGTGACCCCCGCGCCATGCTGACGCTCGATCATATCGCCATCGCCTGTGAGGATCTGGAAACCGGTTCTGCCTTTGTCGAGGCTACTCTGGGTGCGGATCTCTCTGCTACCGGTCAGCACCCGCATATGGGCACGCATAACCGGCTAATGTCACTGGGGCCCGGGCAATATCTGGAGGTGATCGCCATCAACCCCGATGCGCCCGGCCCCGATCAAGCGCGCTGGTTCGATCTGGACAATTTCGCCGGGCCGCCACGCGTCACCAACTGGATCGCCCGCGCCCCCGATCTGCCCGCCGCGCGGGCGCTGGCCCCCGATGGCAGCGGTCGCATCTGGGATCTGGCGCGCGCTGATTTTCGTTGGCGCATGGCGATCCCGGCCGATGGCAAACTGCCCTTTGGCGGCGGCTTTCCGGCGCTGATCGAATGGCAGGGCCACGCCCATCCGGCGGATCTGCTGCCCGATCGCGGCATCCGTCTGACCAGGCTGACGCTGATCCACCCGGAAAGTGACGCGCTTGAAGTGGCGCTTGCCCCGCTTATGGCCGACGAAAGGTTGAATTTCGAAGCAGGCCCCGCCCCGCGCATCACCGCCACCCTTTCCACCCCAGCCGGGACCGTCACACTGTGATCACCGCCGCCACCCCATCCGACGCGCGCCAGATCGCCGCCATCTGGAACATCGTCATCCGCGACACGGTCGCCACCTTCACGACAGCCGAGAAAACCCCGCAAGAGATTGCCGAGGCGATGGCGCGCCAGCCCTTTTTCGTGGCCCGCAAGGGCCGCGAGATCACCGGCTTTGCCACTTATTTCCAGTTTCGCGGCGGCCCCGGCTATGCCCGTACGATGGAACACACGATCCATATCGCCGCAGGCGCGCGCGGATGCGGCACAGGCCGCGCCCTGCTGACCCATCTTGAGATCCATGCCCGCGCCGCGGGCGTGCATTCGCTTTTTGCCGGGATCTCGGGCGAAAACAGCGATGGCATCGCCTTTCATACGGCCCTCGGCTATGTTCAGGCGGCCCGTCTGCCACAGGTGGGCCGCAAATTCGGGCGATGGCACGATCTGGTGCTGATGCAGAAATTCCTCTGACATTCCCGCGCGATCCGGGGTAAAAGCTCTCGCATGTCACTTTGGACCCGCATCACCGAAGCCCTGTCGGCCCTTACCTCTGGCGAAGGGCTTGGCACCATGTTCGACAAGCTGCGCAAGCCGCCCGAGCTGAGCGTTGGTTTTGCCATTGCCGTCATCGCGCTCGGGGCCAAGATGGCCAAGGCGGACGGGCAGGTCACCCGCAACGAGGTTACCGCTTTTCGCGAAGTGTTCGGCATCCCGCAGGCCGATGAAAAATCGGCGGCGCGGGTCTTTAATCTCGCGCGCGAGGATGTCGCGGGGTTCGAGGATTACGCCCGCAAGATCGCCGATATGTTCGAGGCCGACAGCGCCGTGTTGGCCGATCTGATGGATGGCCTTTTTCATATCGCGGTGGCCGATGGCACCTATCACCCCAAGGAAAACCTGTTTCTGGAACGGGTGGCCGAAATATTCGGGATGAGCTCGCGCGAATTCGCCGCCCTGCGCGCGCGCAACGTGCCCGATGCCGATCCCGACCCTTATACCGTTCTGGGCGTCGACAGCACCATGTCGCTGGCCGAGATCCGCAAGGCCTGGCGCGATCTGGTGCGCGAAACCCACCCCGACCGGATGATGGCACGCGGCGTGCCGCAGGAGGCGGTGAAGCTGGCCCAGACCCGGCTGATTGCGATCAACAATGCCTGGGACGAGATCCAGTCCCATCACGGGGGGTAACGCACCCATGCGCATCGTCACCTATAACGTCGAATGGTTCGCCAACCTCTTTGACGATGACGGCGCGTTATTGGACGATGATGAATGGTCGGGCCGTCAGGACGTGACCCGCAGCCAGCAGATCGCGGCCCTGGCGCATGTGTTTCAGGCGCTCGATGCCGATGCGGTGATGGTGATCGAGGCCCCCGACAGTTCACGTCATCGCGATGGCGGGCTCGCGCTGGAAAATTTCGCGGCTTTTGCGGGTATCCGGGCGCGCAAGGTTCTGGTCGGGTTCGAAAACGACACGCAGCAGGAAATCATGCTGCTTTACGATCCCGACGTGATGGCCGCGCGGCACGATCCGATCGGTCAGGAGACCGGCAAGAAAGGCTCGCGCACCGCGCCGCGGTTTGACAGCACCTATCGGATCGATCTGGATATCGACGCCACCGAAGACCTGATCCGGTTTTCCAAACCACCGCTGGAGGCCGAGATCGAAACCGCCGACAGCCTCTTTCGCATGATCGGCGTGCATGTGAAATCAAAGGCCCCGCATGGCGCGCGCGGCCGTGATGAGATGATGCGCCTGGCGATTGCCAACCGGCGCAAGCAACTGGCGCAATGTATCTGGCTGCGTGACCGGGTCGGGCATCATCTGGCGGCGGGTGATCCGCTGATCCTGGCCGGCGATCTCAATGATGGCCCCGGCCTGGACGAATTCGAACAGCTCTTTGGCCGCTCGGGGGTCGAGATTGTTCTGGGCACCGATCTGGGGTCGGGCGAACAGCTTTTCGACCCGAACGCGGCCCGTGCGCTGCAATCGCGCCTTGCCGCGCAACCGGCCACGGCGCGGTTCTTTCTGCGCGACGAACATCGCTATCTCTCGGCGCTTCTGGATTACATCATGGTCTGCCCGCTGATCCGCCCGCGCGCCTCGAAATGGCGGATCTGGCACCCGTTCGACGATCCGGTCTGCTGGCGCGAAGACTCGCTTTGCCGGGCGCTTCTGACCGCCTCGGACCATTTCCCGGTCTCGATGCAGCTTTCCGCCGAACCCACCCCACAGGATTGAAAAACCCCTCCGTTTTTCCCATATTAAGCACTATGAAACCCGTAATACCGCTGATCCTGTCTGCCGCTTTTGCCCTGCCTGCCGCCGCTCAGGAGGCTGAAGGCCCAGGCATTCGCGACGGGCTTGGGATGCTCTCAGAAGGCTCGCGGCTGATCCTTGAGGGCTTGATGGATGAGATGCGCCCCTTTGTTGAGGATCAGATGATCCCGCTTTTGCAGGATCTGAACGGCATGATCGACGATATGTCGGCCTATCACGCGCCCGAGATCCTACCCAATGGCGATATTATCATCCGCCGCCGGGTGCCGCAGGAAGACACGGGCGAAGCGCCTGATGAACCAGAGGCACCGGCGCAGAACCCGGTCGATCTTTAGGGATCAGTAATCGTCGGATCCTTCATCCTGATCGTTGAGGCCACGCTCCAACGCGTCCTGGCAATCTTGGCCGTCACACCCGATGCGGCGCATGCCGACAATGACATAGCGCCGGGTTTCGCGCCGCCCGCCATCATATTCAAACGTGATGTCCTGCACCTGATAATTCACGCCCTGATAGGTCAGAACCTCGACGGGTTGCCGATCGACGACAAAGCTGCGCACGGCAATCGAATCCGCTGAATCCGGCGGCAATCCCCGGAAAAGGCATAGCCCATCAATGTGAAACGGGCCGCAACGGCCAGAAAGTTCGCCGCAGACCGCGCCATGTAGGTCGCCCCCTTCCGGCGTCAAATCTGCGCTGCTTGAAAGGGCCCCAGGATCCAAACCTATCAAAGAATGCCAGGATTTGTACGCCCGCGGCATTTGACGACCCCGACCCATTGCCAAAGCCCGGACCAGCCCGCATATCTTGCCTGACATTATTCCAATTGAGGCTTCATCCCGATGTTCCATCCCCGCCCCGGCCGCCCTGAATTGCTGCACGATGCCAACGCTCAAGGGGGCGCTGACAATCTGGGCGACCTGCCGGAATGGGACCTCAGCGATCTCTACGCAAGCCAGGACGCGCCCGAGATTGCCCGCGATCAAAGCTGGCTGGATGAGGAATGCGCAGGTTTCGCGGCGGATTTCGAGGGCAAGCTGGCCGGGCTGTCGGCCCCTGACATGCTGAGCTGCATCCAGCGTTACGAAAAGATCGACATGGTGGCAGGCCGTCTCATGTCCTTTGCCGGGCTGCGTTATTACCAGCACACCACCGACCCCGCGCGCGGCAAGTTCATGTCCGACATGCAGGAGGCGATCACCGGCGCAACAACGCCGCTGGTGTTCTTCAGCCTCGAGTTCAACCGCATTGCCGATGATGTCTACGAGGCGTTGATGGGTGCCGATGCCGATCTGGCCCGCTACCGCCCGGTGCTGGACCGGATGCGCGCGATGAAGCCCTATCAGCTCTCTGATGAGTTGGAGAAATTCCTGCATGATCAATCCACTGTCGGATCTGCCGCGTGGAACAAGCTCTTTGATGAAACCATCGCCGGGCTGAGCTTTGACGTGGATGGTGAGGCGATGGGGATCGAGGCGACCCTCAACCTCCTGACCGATCCCGACCGCGCCCGGCGCGAGGCCGGGGCCCGTGCACTGGTGGCGACCTTTCAGACCCGGGTGCCGCTTTTTGCCCGTGTCCACAACACGCTGGCCAAGGAAAAGGAGATCGAGGATCGCTGGCGCAAGCTGCCGACACCGCAGGCAGGGCGGCACCTGGCCAACCATGTCGAACCGGAGGTGGTTGAGGCGCTGCGCAATGCCGTTGTCGCGGCCTACCCGCGCCTCAGCCACCGCTATTATGCGCTCAAGGCGAAATGGCTGGGGCTGGAAACGCTGGAGGTCTGGGATCGCAACGCGCCCCTGCCGATGGAGGATACCACGCTGGTGAACTGGACGGATGCGCGCAAAACCGTGATGGAGGCTTACGCTGCCTTTGACCCGCGCATGGCCGATCTTGCCGAACCCTTCTTTGACAAGGGTTGGATCGATGCGGGCGTCAAGGAAGGCAAAGCCCCCGGTGCCTTTGCCCATCCCACCGTCACAGATGCGCATCCTTACGTGATGCTGAACTACCTGGGCAAACCGCGCGACGTGATGACCCTGGCGCATGAACTGGGGCATGGTGTGCATCAGCGGCTGGCGGCGGGCCAGGGCGAATTGCTGTCCTCTACGCCGCTGACCCTTGCCGAAACCGCGTCTGTCTTTGGCGAGATGCTGACCTTCCGCAAATTGCTCGATGCAGCCGAGACGCGCGAAAAACGCAAGGTTCTGCTGGCCGGCAAGGTCGAGGACATGATCAACACCGTCGTGCGCCAGATCGCGTTTTACGACTTCGAATGCAAATTGCATGCCGCCCGCGCGACAGGGGAGCTGACGCCCGACGATATCAATGCGCTTTGGATGTCGGTGCAAGCCGAAAGCCTGGGCCCGGTGTTCAATTTCATGGACGGGTATGAGACCTTCTGGGCCTATATCCCGCATTTCGTCCATTCGCCCTTTTACGTCTATGCCTATGCCTTTGGCGACGGGTTGGTGAACGCGCTTTATGCGGTCTATGCCGAAGGCGGCGACGGGTTTCAGGAGAAATATTTCGAAATGCTGAAGGCGGGTGGATCGAAGCATCACAAGGAGCTGCTGGCCCCCTTTGGCCTCGATGCCAGCGACCCGGCCTTCTGGGACAAGGGCCTGTCGATGATCGAGGGTCTAATTGACGAATTGGAGGCGATGGAGGGGTGAGCGATCCGGGCGGATCCTATCTGCACGGCAAATGGGTGATGCTCCGCGGGCGGGTCAAACGCGCACTGGTCTGGGTCCGGGCCAACGTGCCGCCGGGCCTGCGGCTGCTGCTTGGGCTGGCGCTGATCGCGGGCGGCGTGCTTGGGTTTCTGCCGGTCCTGGGGTTCTGGATGATCCCGCTCGGGGCAGCGGTGGCGGCGCTTGATATCAGGCCGATCTGGCGCTGGATCAGGGAAAAATGGTCGCCGAAATGAGCGCGCAAGCGCCTTATTTCAACTGACTGTCTTTTGAGCCGCGCCGATTGAACCCGCGCTCGCGAAACCCGCCATCGCGGTCCTGGGCGCAATCAATGCAGAGCTTGACCCCGGGGATGGCCTGCCGCCGCGCCTCTGGGATCGGCTCTTCGCAATCGGCGCAATGGCGCAGGCTGTCGCCCACCGGCCCTTTCCGCGCCTTCAGCCGTGCCAGCTCATCCTGAACTGACGCTTCGATCTGTTCGCTGACCGCGCCGTCCTTTGCCCATCCACCGGCCATCGAAAACCCCCTTGCCTACAGCAGGCTCGCGCCATCATCGTCGTCTGCCGCCACCGCAGGCGCGGGGGCTGGGGCGACCTTGATCTGCGGCAAGGGCCCGCCCGGCATTCCGACCGTCGGTTGTGCCATAGCGAAGTTTGGGGCGGCCGGTTTCGGCTGCACGTCCTCGCCGCGCAATTCGCGCAGCAATGTGTGGTGATCGGCCATCTCGCTGACCAGCGAATTGGTCATGGCGCGCGCCTTTTGCAGATGTCCCTGCCACAAGTCCTGTCGCAGATGCAGGTTCTTCATGAACCCCGGTGCCGCAAAGCCCGTCTCATAGACACGCTTGCCCAACAGCACCGCCTGATAGGTGCCATAGGAAAAGAGCGAGTCAAATCTCAGGTCATAGGCCCCCGGCAGCGCGTGCTGCCAGACCTCCAGGTTTTCCGCCAGGCTGTCGGGGATCTCCAATTCGGTGCGCGCGTCGATCCAGTATTGCGAATCCGTGCGATTGCCGAGCGCGTAATGCAGGCAGATGAAGTCGCGCACCTCGTCATAGAGGCTGCCGACCAGCTTGTTGTAATGGCGGCGCAGCGGCTCGGGGTAATCGCTGTCGGGGAAATAGGTGGCCAGCCAGCGCACCGCCGTGTCGATCATGTGGATGGCGGTCGATTCCAACGGTTCGATGAAACCGCCCGACAGGCCCACGGCGATCACGTTCTTGACCCAGGCATTTTCATTGCGCCCCACCCGCATCGGAATGACGCGCGGTTCGACCCCGTTCCAGGTATCGCCCAGATGGGCGACAAATTCATCGCGCGCCTCTTCATCCGTGCGATGGGCCGAGGAATAGACATATCCTGTGCCGATCCGGTTGAATAATGGCACCCGCCAAGACCAGCCCGCGCCAAGCGCATAGGAGCGGGTCATAGACGGGATTTTGGTCGGGTCGGGATGCGGGATCTGCACCGCCAGGGCGCGGTCATTTGCGAGGTATTTTGAATAGGAGATGAAAGGCTCCTTCATCACCTCATTGATGATGACCCCCCTGAACCCGGTGCAATCGATCACCAGTTCGACCTCGTGACGCCCGCTTTGATCCAGTTGCAGCGCCGAGACATAGCCGCGTTCATCCTGTTCGACATGGACCACATCCTCGCGGATATGGCGCACGCCGCGCGCAACACAGATATCGCGCGCCATATTGGCAAATTTTCCGGCATCGAGATGATAGGCGTGGCCAACCTTCATCGTATAGGGTTTTTCGCCCAAGGCGCGCGGCCCCTTGAAGGCGCGGGCCAGGTCGGTCTGGGGGCAAAAGACTTGCGTGAAATCCTGCCCGTCGGCCCCGTATTGCAAATAGTAATAGCCATGTTCGATGCCGTTGATCACACCCGGGCCGGCAAAGGGGTTCACATAGTCGATCTGCTTACCCGCCTGATCGACATTCCAATTGGCAAAGAGCACGCCCAGTTTGAAAGACGCATTGCAGGTTTTGAAAAACTCCTGCTCCGACAGGCCCGCCGTGCGCAGGGTGCGCGGCATGCCGGGCACCGTGGCCTCGCCCACCCCGACCGTGGGGATATTGGGCGATTCAATCAGCGTGATGGTCTTGCCCGTGTCGCCGGTCGCGGTGCGGTGGAAATAGCTTTGCAGCAGCAGCGCCGTCAGCCAGCCCGCCGTGCCGCCGCCCACGATGGTGATGGAATTGATCGGCGCGCCCATGATGTCCCTCCGTCCTGAAGCTTGCCGGATCGAGGTCGGTCAATCCGCGCTTCCCTAGGGTCACTTTACGCAGGCCGGGGCCGCCTGTTCAAGTTTCGCTATCCTTCAGCGCGTGCAAACACCGCCTCCAGCGCCGCCTGCGTACCGCGTGAGAACTCCAAAGGCACCGGGTAGTCCACGCCTTGCATGGCGCGGCCAAAGGCCTCGACTTGCGCCACATATTGGCGGGCCTGCGGAAACCGAAAGAGGCTCTCTTCGCCATTTGCCGCGATCACCCGCACCGATGCCTCGCGGTGGGTGACCGGATTGAAGGGCGCGGTCAGTTCGATATAGCCGCCGCTGCCCTGCAAGGTCACAACCTGTCGGTTGGTGGCCTGGATATTCATATAGACCGTGCAGGTGACATCGCCGAAATCGGCCAGGATGCGGGCCGAGACATCGACACCATGATCCCAGCCAAGCCGCGCCTCCCGGATCACCGGTTCCACCCCCGTGACCAAGCGCCCGGAGCCAAGCGTATAGACCCCGATATCGCGCAGGGCACCGCCGCCCAGATCGGGGTTGAGCCGGATATTCCCGGTATCCTTCAGACCAAAGGTAAAGGCGCTGTCGATATGCAGCAGGTCGCCGATCGCGCCCTCGGCCAAGAGGCGCTGGACCAGTTGCCATTGCGGATGGTGCGGGATCATATAGGCCTCGGCGATCATCAAGCCGCTGGCATCGCGCAGCGCGATCAGCCGGTCAATCTCGGTCACGTCCATCGCGATGGGCTTTTCACACAGCACATGCTTGCCTGCCGCTGCGGCCCTTTCCACCCATTCGACATGCAGAGAATTGGGCAGCGGGATGTAGATGGCGTCGATCGCGGGGTCGGCCAGAGCCGCGTCATAGCTGTCATGGACCCGCAGCCCGGGGGCTAATGCGATGAACGGTGCCGCCTTGGCCCTATCGCGCGTCGCCACCGCAGCGAGCACGGAGTTGCGTGCGTTATGGATGGCCGGGGCCATCGTGGTCAGCGCGAAATTCGCGGCCCCCAATACACCCCAACGGATCGGATCGGTCATCTGCGCTCTCCTATGCCGGTACCGGCCCAGATAAGCCTAAAAAAGATCTGCCGGAAAGGCCCCGGCCTGGGTGGAGCTCGCGAAAACCACGCCCCGGCTGGCCGTGGTAGGGGGCATTATATCAAAGGCGCGCGCATGCAAGGTTGCTGGCCATAGAGTAAGCGCCGCAAGTCGACAGGGCCATGAGAACCGTGCGCCTCTCCAAGTGCTTTGCGCCTCTGGCCTCAACCAGTGTGCGTCTGGTGCCCAGACGCCTGCCTCGCTCAGTTTCTGCCTATCTTCGGTACGCATCCTGACGTGATCTTCGTGATAGCGGCGACCCGGTCGGGCTCAGTCATTGAACATCAACAGCCCTTCGCGCAGCAATCGGCGCACCAGAACCGCGCGTCCCGCCTCATCCAGATCGCCGGGCAGATCGGTCAGCGTAAAGGCCCGCCCCGACAGGGCATGCGCCAGTGGTTCGCGGGCAAAGGCGGGCAGGCTGATCACCGCGCCCTGGCATGAGACCGCGACTGCATCATCCTCATCGCCTTTGCCGGGCACATCCATCAATCGATAGATAAGGTTGGGTCGGGCAATCAGGCGGCTGGAGGAGTTCAGGTCGGCCATCCGCGCCAGTTCTGCCATCTGGCCGTGCACGCGCGGCAGACGCGAGCCGATGAAATCTTCGCGAAATTCATGCAGTACCGGTTCCAGATCGGCGGCGGCGACCCGGGCCATGAGATCGGCGAATTTCGCGCCTGCGGCCCCGGTATTAAACCCCTCATCGGCAAAGCCCGGCGGCAGAGCCTCGCGAAACTCCACATGGTCATGCGCCATCATCCGCACTGCCTCGGTCAAGAGATCGGCCCAGGACCGGACCATCAGACCGGTGGTGATATGCAACGAGGTCTGATCGGTCGACACCGCGTCATGCGTCAACCCGCGCGGCACATAGACCATATCGCCCGGCTCCAGCACGAAGCGGTCGGTTTCCTCGCCGATGGGCACCGCAGCCGGATCAAACCCCTGATCGGCCAGCGGCAGCGCCACCGGCGTGTCATAGATGCGCCATTCCTTGGTGCCCTCGACCTGCAAGACCAACACGTCATGGCCATCGTAATGCGCCTTGAACCCCTGCGAATGGGCCGGTGT
>Ga0316207_10005296_pt1 | contig 10763 bp, 11 predicted proteins | sample 6weekpyrite_MG_FD_204943 | JGI IMG/M metagenome (GOLD analysis project Ga0316207, IMG submission 204943) | Microbial mat bacterial communities from mineral coupon in-situ incubated in ocean water Damariscotta River, Maine, United States -... | ecosystem: Environmental > Aquatic > Marine >...
TCTATGTTCAAGCTATGGCAGTGACCTATACGATTGCCGGTGTAATTGCCGGTCTCTCAGGGGCTGGAGTTCAAGCTGCTTTTCAAACACCGTGGGTTATTGCTGTCTTTTCCGGGGTCTTTGTTCTTTTGGCACTATCCATGTTTGGTCTTTTTGAGATTCAAATGCCTCAAGCCTTACAGTCTTATTTAAACAAGAAGTCAGATGGAAGTGGAAAAGGGTATACCTCTATTGCTATTATGGGACTTCTATCAGCTCTTATCGTTGGCCCATGTGTGGCGGCTCCTCTTGCAGCTGCTCTTGGTTTCATATCTCAAACAGGGGATGCCTTATTAGGCGGGATGGCCTTGTATGCCCTTTCTATGGGGATGGGTATTCCGCTCTTAGTCGTAGGAACAGGAGCTGGTAAGTTTATGCCTCGTCCTGGTTCTTGGATGGATGCGGTAAAATCTATCTTTGGTGTCATGATGTTGGGTGTGGCTATTTGGATGTTAAGCCGTATCTTGGATGGAAGTATCATTATGTTCTTATGGTCGGCACTTCTTATGTTTATTGCTGCTAGTGTGGGTGCCTTTGACGCAAGAAATCCAGACTCTTTCTGTGGACCATGTTATGGTGCGACTAAGGGCTTAGGTTTAATGACAGCTTTGGTGGCAATGACTCTGTTTATAGGCTCTATTACCGGTGCAAGTAGTCTTTTAAATCCTTTAGAGAAAATATTGCCACAGCCTGTTGTGATGGCAGCGAGTACAACAAATGGGGTGAAAGACAATAGCTTTACAAAGATACATTCTATTGCTGAATTAGATAAGATCCTTGCTGAGTCCAAGGGTAAGAAGGTGATGCTAGATTTTGCTGCTGATTGGTGTACCTCATGTAAGGAGTTAGAACACCTTACCTTTTCAGACCCTAGAGTGAAGGAAGCATGGAAGGATTATGTTCTTATCCAAGCAGATATAACGGAAAATACGGATGATGAGAAGGCTCTAAGTCAAAAGTTTGGACTTTTTGGACCACCGGCACTTATCTTTTTTGATGAAGAAGGAAACGAGCTAAAAAGTAAAAAAGTCATTGGCTTTATCCCCGCTGATGAGTTGTTAGAAAAACTCTAGATGAAAAAGTTCTTTCTTCTTTGTCTGATTCACCTGTGTTTATGGGCAGCTCCCAATTGGACAGCCTCTGTGCAAAAGGCTAAGGCTCGAGCCTCAGCTTCTGAAAAACTTATTATGGTTATGCTCTCAAAAGAGGCTTGTGATGCGTGTTGGTATATGGAAAACATTGTCTTTGACAATACAAAGGTTCAGGCTGCCTTGAGGGAAGATTATATTCCTGTCTATATCAATGTTAAGGTAGACCCCGTTCCTGAATTTTTACCTTATCGAGGCACACCGACCTTTTATTTTCTTAATGCAGATGGGGAAGTGATTGCACCAAGAATGGAAGGTTCTAAAAATGCCAAGGAATTTATTGCTGAACTTAAGGAAGTAAAAAAGAGTACTCAGCCTTAACTCCCTCCATCTCCCCATGATTCATATTCGATATCATACTTCGGCGCATCAATGTCTTCTTTATATTGCGACAAGTAATAGGTAAGGTAGCTGATCTCATCATCACTTAGGTTTTCTGCAAAGGGGATCATGATTTGAGCAGTCTGATTCATTACTCCTTTTTTTCCTCTATAAAATTTCATTTTTTTAACAAGGTACCATTTTGGTTTATTCATAATAACCGGGTATTGATGCATTCCCTCACCATGGATACCATGACAGCCGTTACACCCTTTTTGCGAATATAAAATCTCACCTTCTTTATACATGTCTACGTCAGCATGCAAATGGAACCCGGTAATTAGGCATAAAATTAATAGTTTTTTCTTCATATTGAACAGACCTGTAAAAAATATAAGAGGACTTGCAGTCTCCTAAGAACTTTTTTGTTAGAATTATATCAATATATTACGATAGCTCAAAAAATGAGGGGACAATCTTATGTTTTTTGGCTTGAATAGGAAGCTTGATGATTATTAAAAATGCTGTTTTATGTGATGCCAACGGAGAACGTCAGGGCGACGTTGAAATTAAAGATGGAATCATTTCAAAGATAGCAGATAATCTTACAGCAGATGAGATTATAGACGCTAAGGGGGCCTATCTTCTTCCTGGACTCATTGATCTAAATGTCTCTTTAGCTGATGGCGGTTTAAACAGTGCTAAATTGAAAAGTTTGTCACACTCAGCCGTAAAGGGTGGGGTCACCACTGTTGTGCTAAACCCAAATTCCCATCCTGCCATTGATAATGAGATCGTTTTAGAATTTGTGCTAGAGCGAAAATTTGCCGGTTCTAAAATTGAATCAGCTATCTGTGCGACTAAACAGGGTGAGAGTATCTCTCAGAGTGAATCAGACGAGAGAGACAAGGCTTTAAGTAATATTGCCATCCTTTTAAAACAAGGAGCCGTTGCCCCGAGTTTGGATTCTTCTGTAGATAGCAATCTGATACGACGGGTATTTGAATACATGAAGATGTATGATGGAACGGTCTTTTGTGTAAGTAGGGATAAGGAACTTAATGGAAATGGGGTTATGTTTGAGGGAGAAGTCTCGGCCAACCTAGGTCTTCCTGGTATCCCAGTATTAGGGGAAATTACTCAAGTTAGTAAGATGATAGAGATCGCCCGTTATTTTGGTGTTCAAGTCTTGTTTAAGGGTCTATTTACACGACGTTCTTTAGAAATGATCAAGGCGGCCAAGGAAGAGGGCCTGAGGGTATTTTCTGAAATTTCTATTCATCATCTGGCCTTAGATCATACTGCCTGCGACGGTTTTAATACGCATGCAAAGATTTTTCCTCCCTTAGCCGATAAAAAGGGAAAAGAGTCCCTGCGTCAATCCTTAAAAAATGCGGAGATTGATATTTTGACCTCTTTACATGCACCCCAATCCAAGGTAAACAAAGAGGTGGCCTTTTATGACGCAGCCTATGGGAATGAAGCTATAGAAGAGATACTTCCTCTGTATTATTCCAAGTTAGTCGAGACAGACCTTGTTTCTCTCTCTAGATTAAGCGAGATGGTCTCTTTGTCTCCGGCAAAGATGATACAAAAAGAAGCCGGGCTGATACAAGAGGGACAGTTAGCTGATTTGGTTCTTTTTGATCCAAAAGCTAAGACGCAGGTGCATAAGCCTCAGAGCCTATATACCGGTGAAAGTTTAAGCGGAAAGGTTCTGAAAGTCTTTGTTGAGGGTGTTGATACACCACTGCAGTAGGGAATGTCTAAGCTAGAAAGACTTAATTTTTTATGATGTCATAATCTTCAGGTACCTTAGGGATAAAGAGCTTATCCTCAATAGGACGGTTTTGTCTCTGTTTTGAAAAGACAATAAGAATATCATTTTCTAATTCATCTTGGTAAGAGAGTGAGATAATGACACCGTTTTCTTGTAATAGGGTAAAATCAATATTCTTATACCTTGCTCTGTAATGGGTCTGATCAACGGCCTTGGCCGAACTTAAAATATCAAAAAAGCTCATACCATCACGAATAGGGCTTATGGTTACTTGTTCAAGCATAGGCTGGACTAAAACAGCTCGCGTATCATTAACATAAAGCTTTTTCGCAGCTCGAGAGGGTTCTGTATAGTTCCATAATACAAGGCTAGGGCGCTTGGTATGGATACTTCCCTTATAAATAAGCTCTTTACCCGTTTCATCGGTAATAGTCTGTACAAAATCGGCTTCAAAACTTTGGATGCTTTCTCCAAAAGAAAATAGAGAGGAGCTAAGGAGCATAAGAGCAAGAAGGTATTTCATAAAATTTTCCTAAATTAATTATTTGCTACAAATACACTTTTTTATATTTGTAATAGTAAGCCTGAGCTTAATTTATAATGCAAGTGTATCAGCTTTCGTCTTTTGTGGACTTAAACTGTGTAGTATATGCTCTAATAAAAGAGAGATTTTTCTGATAAAGCCGTTTTATATATTTAAGATGATAAAATCAGCAAATTTTAAACAAATAAGTTTATAAGCAAACCATTTAAAGTAGGTAGAGATGATTCAACAAGTGCTAGGGAAAGTATTTGGAACGAAAAATGATAGAGAACTTAAAAAATATACTAAACGTGTTAAGAAAATTAATGCACTTGAACCTCAGTATGAAGCCTTAAGCGATGAAGAATTAAAAAATGCCTTTAATGACTTGAAGGTATCTGTTCTAAGTGAAGAAAAAAGCCTTGATGATGTATTGATCGAGTCTTTTGCTATCACAAGAGAAGCAGGTAAACGTGTCTTGAATATGCGTCATTTCGATGTTCAGCTTATTGGTGGTATGGTACTTCATGAAGGTCGTATTGCTGAGATGAAAACAGGTGAGGGTAAAACCCTTGTAGCCACACTAGCGGTTGTGCTTAATGCGATGAATGGTAAGGGTGTTCATGTTGTTACAGTGAATGATTATCTTGCCTCTCGTGATGCTAAGGAGATGAGTGAACTTTATAGTTTCTTAGGCTACACAACGGGAACGATCTTTGAAACAGAATATGATCCGTCTATCAAGCGCGAACAATACAACTCAGATATCACTTATGGAACCAATAATGAATTTGGATTTGATTATCTGCGTGATAATATGTCTTATTCAAAAGATCAGATGGTTCAAAGAGATCATGCCTTTGTTATTGTGGATGAAGTGGATTCTATTCTAATTGATGAGGCTCGTACACCGCTTATCATCTCTGGTCCTACCAATCGTAAGGTTGAAGATTATGACAAATCAGACCAGGTTGCGAAGGGGCTGACACGAGATGAACATTTTACTGTCGATGAGAAAGACCGTGTTGTCCTTATTACAGAAGATGGAATTGCCAAGGCTGAAGAGTTATACGGTGTTGAGAACCTTTATAGCCCACAGAATGCTGAACTTTCACACTACCTGGATAATGCGCTTAAGTCTAACTATCTTTTTGAAAAAGATGTTGATTATGTCGTTAAAGATGGAGAAGTGGTCATTGTAGACGAGTTTACAGGTCGTCTTTCTGAGGGGAGACGCTATTCAGAAGGACTTCACCAAGCACTTGAAGCCAAAGAGAAGGTAGAGATCAAAGAAGAGTCTCAAACCCTTGCTGATATTACCTTCCAAAACTATTTTAGAATGTATGGCAAGTTAGCGGGAATGACGGGTACGGCTCAAACTGAGGCGACGGAATTTTCTCAGATCTATAGCCTTGATGTTGTCTCTATCCCAACCAATATTCCTATCCAACGTAAGGACCTGAATGACCTTATTTATAAGACCGAATTAGAGAAATTCGAAGCGGTTATGACTATGGTAAAAGAACTTAATTCTACGGGACAGCCTGTTCTTATCGGTACGGCTTCTATTGAAAAGTCTGAAGCGCTTCATAGCTTTTTAGCCAAAGCGAAGATCCCCCATACGGTGCTTAATGCAAAACAGCATGAGTCAGAAGGTGAGATTATTAAAAATGCCGGTCAAAAAGGTGCGGTGACTATTGCCACCAATATGGCAGGACGTGGTGTTGATATCAAGGTAGATGATGAAGTTAAAGCCTTGGGTGGTTTGTATATCATTGGTACGGAACGTCATGAAAACCGTCGTATTGACAACCAGTTACGTGGACGTTCAGGACGTCAGGGTGATCCGGGTGTAACACAGTTTTATTTATCATTAGAAGATAATCTTCTTCGTATTTTTGGATCAGACCGTATTCGTTCAATTATGGAACGTCTTGGTGTTGAAGATGGAGAATATATTGAATCTAAGATGGTGACACGCGCCGTTGAAAAGGCCCAGAAAAAAGTGGAGACGATGCACTTTGAAGGGCGTAAGCAGATCGTTGAATATGATGATGTGGCGAATGAGCAGAGAAAGATTGTTTATAAGTTTAGAAATGACATCTTAGACCCTGAGTATGATATCCATGCTAAGGTAGATGAAATTCGTGAAGCCTATGTTGAAAATGCTCTATCCAACTGTGACATCTATCCAGGACAAAGCGAAGAAGACTTTAATGTAGAGAAACTTGCGGCAATGTTCAAAGAAGAGATCAATCAAGAGATAGCAAGTGAATCTTTACAAGAAAAAGATTATGAAGCCTTAGCTCTCTTTGTAGAAGAGCAGATCAAAGTGGCTTATGATGCAAAGATGACTGTGCTTGATGAAGAGATACATTCAGCTATTGAAAGAGAGATCTTCTTAAAAACCCTTGATCAGACATGGAGAGACCATCTGTACCAAATGGATACGATGAAAACAGGTATTCGTCTACGTGCCTATAACCAAAAAGATCCTCTAGTAGAGTTTAAAAAAGAGTCTTTTAACCTCTTTACAGAATTGCGTGATTCGATTAAATTTGAAACGATTAAGATGCTGCAAATTATCCAGTTTAAAGCGGCTGAAGAAGAAGCGGAAGCCCTTGCTGAACAGCGTGAGGTTCAAAAACGTCAAGATGAGATGCAAAGACAACTTAACCATTCAGATGAAGAGGCTATTGTTGAGAAGAAGATTGCAAGAAACGACCCATGTCCTTGTGGTTCAGGCAAAAAATATAAGTCATGTTGTGGTAAAAGTGGCCCTAAAAAAGGTGCATTGGCGACAGGCGAAGCGTGAATAAGCCACTTGTGAAATATATGGTCAAGCGTTATTTACGCTTTGATCAAGATCAACCCTTTATCTTTTTATCAGCCCTCTTAGCCTTTTTAGGTATCTTATTAGGTGTGATGGTCCTCATTATCGCAATGTCTTTGATGAACGGATTTGATGCAGAGTTTCGAAAAAAACTTACTGTTATGAATTACCCTTTAACCATCATACCAAAGTTTTATGGCTCTGTGGATCAGCATCTCTACCTTGATTTAAAGAAGAAATTTCCTGACCTTGCCTTTAGCCCTTATGTCGCGTCTCCCGTTATTGTAAGACGCGGTTCAAGTATGGAAGGCGGCTATCTCTTTGGTGTGGATCTAAAAGCAGAGGCCAAGGCTAATAATGTCGTTGCTGAGGCTATTAAGGATAAGGTTTATAATAAGTTTGATGTGATCATCGGTAAGACCTTATCAGATGATCTTTATCTTCAAGATGGGGAACGTTTGATGTATATCTTTACACAGGCAGAACCCGGCGGATTAAGCTTGACACCAACGATCAAACGTTTTAAGATCAACGGCTCCTTTGATTCGGGGCTATCGGCTTATGACAAGGCTTACCATTATACATCCTTAGACGCGGTACAGTTGATTTTAAACATCCCTGAATCTCAATACGACGGTATCCATATCTTCTCAAAGAATCCCCATGAAGATATTAAACGTTTGAAAGCCTACCTTCCTGATTCGGTAGGTATTAAAGGGTGGTGGGAAGATAACCTAAGCTTTTTCTCTGCCCTTGAGCTTGAGAAGCATGCGCTCTTTATCGTATTGATGCTTATTATCTTGATCGCAGCGGTAAATATCATCTCGTCTTTACTGATGACGGTGATGAATAGACGCTCCGAGATTGCTCTGTTTATCTCTTTGGGTGCTTCTGAAGCCGAGGTGAAAAAGATCTTTTTATACTTGGGTGTGATTATCGGTGTGGCAGGGATCATAGCAGGAACAATTCTGGGTCTAAGTGGCCTATGGATACTTTCAAGCTTTGATTTGATTTCCATTCCTGAAGATGTGTATGGAACGTCTAGGTTACCTTTAAAGCTCTCTATCATTGATTTTGTATCTATTATTGTAGGTGCCTTTGGTATTGTTGTTCTCTCGGCGTGGTATCCGGCTAAAAAAGCAGCTCAGGTTGATGTCCTCAATGTACTCAGAAACGAGTAAGGAATACGTCATCTTACTACATGGGCTCTTACGAAATAAAGGCTCCATGAAAAAAATGCAAAGGGCCTTGGAAGAAGGGGGGTACAAGGTTATTAACCATGACTACCCTTCTTCTAAGGCTAATGTTAAAACTTTAGCCTTGGAAGAGATTCCTAAGGCCCTGTCTCTTTGTGATAATGCTTCTTCTATCCATTTTATAACCCACTCCATGGGTGGGATTTTGCTGCGTGCCTATCTAGATGAACATAGCATAGAAAAGCTGGGACATGTCGTAATGTTAGGTCCACCTAATCAGGGTTCAGAGATTGTAGATAAGATAGGAAAGGCTCCTGGCTTTAGAGCCTTAAATGGACCTGCTGGCTTAGACTTGGGAACTATGGGCGTTGCCCAAAGGTTTAAGCCTATAGATTTTACTCTGGGTGTTATTGCTGGCACGCGGACCATTGATATACTGGGCTACCTGATGTTACCACGACCTAATGACGGCAAAGTGTCTGTTGAAAGCACTAAGATTGAAGGGATGAAAGAGCATCTGATCATGAAGGTAACCCATACCTTTATGATGCAAAATGCTAATGTGATAAAACAGAGTATACATTTTTTAAAAGAGGGTAGATTTCATCACGGGTGAATAGCAAGCCGTGATTTTTACAAGGGGTAGAATGTCTTTACAAACACAAGCAGAACTTAAAAATATGATTAGTGAACCTAAGATGTACAAGGTGTATATGCTTAATGATGATTACACCTCATGGGATTTTTGCCTGCGTATCATTTCTAGTGTCTTTCATAAGAGCATGGAAGAAGCGGATGCAATCACAAAACAGATCCATACCAAGGGAAAGGGACTGTGTGGTATTTATACCTATGAGATAGCTGAGACAAAGGCCAGCAGGGTACAAGTAGAAGCGAGAAAAGAGGGCTTTCCTATGAAATGCTCTGTTGAAGAGGAGTAGAACCTTTATATATCAGATTGATATCCTCTTGTTTCTTCTCTTAAATTCTTATTTTCCATCATTTAATTTTATACACGTACAATTTAATACCTAAGCCTCATGTGTCACCATAGAAATATGCATTAAATTAATTCACATTCTTTTTTAAGTATTTAGTTTAAACGATGTATCATTAAGAAAAAGGAGATGTCATGAGTTCACATAAGGATCATAGCAATTTGGAAAAGATTCAAGATGGTATTAGAGAGAGCACTCTTTTAACAGAAGATGAGAAGACCTTGAGTATGAAGCATATAGAAGAATGGCTCTTAGAAGATAGAGCGGAGGGCACCCTCTATAATGAGTTGATGGAGCTGGCCTCAGGGATTAGACCCATGCTAGCAGAATTGGGGCTTATTAATTGAACATTTTCGTATTGAGGAAGAGTGTCACCTGTACTTTATTATGAAATGTTCTAAGGAAGAAGATGAATGAAGCTGTAGATGTTCTCGTTGTTTTAATTTTAATAGAGCATCTTATATTTTTGATTCTGGAGATGTTTTTGTGGACAAGACCAATAGGAATGAAGATCTTTCTCATGACTAAGAAAGAAGCAGAGGCAACAAAGGTTTTGGCTTCTAATCAGGGTCTGTATAATGGTTTTTTATCTATGGGATTAATCTGGGCACTTCTTTACCCTGACCCCGAGCTTAGTAAAGAACTTATGCTGTTTTTCTTGGGCTGTATTAGTATAGCAGGTATATACGGTGGTATCAGTGTCAAAAAAATTATCTTTTATATACAAGCACTACCTGCTTTGATCTGTATAATACTTATCCTGATTGTATCTGCCTAGTCTAAGTCTCTTTTGTTACTTTAAGGAGAACAAAAAACTTATTAATTACTTTCTCTATTTTTACTATAGGTATCTCCTCTGAACTAATAAATAAACTTAAGGGTTCATGATTTAACTTATGATAATATATTAATTCTTATTAGTTCGACATCTCAATTTTCTTAGACAAAAAGAGGGGACGTATGACAAAAAAATCTCTACTTATTTCAACTGCCGTAATCACACTCTTAATAGCTTTAGGTATGTTTTTTTATACTCTTAAAGCTTCTAAAGCCCTTTCTTATTTATCGACAGATCCAAAAGCCTGTATTAACTGCCATGTGATGAACACAGCCTACGCAACTTGGCAACATAGTTCTCATTATAAGGTTAAATGTGTCGAGTGTCATCTTCCCACCGATGGTATTGTAGATAAATATGTAGCTAAGGCCAGAGACGGTTATAACCACTCCTTGGCCTTTACCCTTAATACCTATGATCAAAGTATGAAGATCACCAAAGATGGGGCCGATCGGGTTCAAAAAAATTGTGTTACCTGTCACGCTACGGTGACTTCAAACATGACGATAACAGATAAGTATCATAGTTATAATGAAGATGCGAAGACAGAGCAGAAACGATGTTGGGAATGTCATAAGACGGTTCCCCATGGTACGGTCAGAGCCCTTACCACAACGCCACATAACCTTGGCGTTCAAGAAGTAAAATAAAGACAGGAGATAGGTATGAACAAATTTGGATGGATCTTAGTAGTTTCCTTGGTAGCTATTATTGCTATGTTGATGTTGGGTAAGGATATACAGAAGAAAGAGGAACAAAGGATTGCCTTAAGTAAAACTCCTGAAATCCCTAAAGAGAGTTTAGCTAAGAGTGAGGATTGGGCCAAATACTATCCACGACAGTATGATTCATGGAAACAGACACGTGAAAGTGACGAGATCGTAGATATGCTGGCAGAACATCCGCAGTTGCCTGTCATCTGGGCAGGTTATGGATTTTCAAAGGATTATAATGCTCCTAGAGGTCATATGTACGCCCTTCAAGATGTTGTTAATACTTTAAGAACAGGTGCTCCAACCAATAAAACAGATGGCCCTATGCCTACCGCCTGTTGGACCTGTAAATCGCCGGATGTTCCTAGACTTAT
>Ga0316207_10005297_pt1 | contig 10762 bp, 10 predicted proteins | sample 6weekpyrite_MG_FD_204943 | JGI IMG/M metagenome (GOLD analysis project Ga0316207, IMG submission 204943) | Microbial mat bacterial communities from mineral coupon in-situ incubated in ocean water Damariscotta River, Maine, United States -... | ecosystem: Environmental > Aquatic > Marine >...
TTTAAAAAGCCGGCATATTTATTTGCACTGGTTGCAGGTGATCTGGCCTGTATTAAAGACAGTTTTACAACAATGTCAGGACGTGAAGTGGCGCTAGAAATTTATGTGGAAGCACATAATGTTGATAAATGTGATCATGCCATGCGCTCACTGCAAAATGCCATGCGCTGGGATGAGGAAAAGTTTGGTCGTGAATATGATTTAGATATTTACATGATCGTAGCGGTCGATGATTTCAATATGGGTGCGATGGAAAATAAAGGCCTTAATGTTTTCAATTCTAAATTTGTACTGGCCAGTCAGGAGACGGCAACCGATGTGGATTATGAACACATTGAAGGTGTGATTGGACATGAATATTTCCATAACTGGACCGGTAACCGTGTTACCTGTCGTGACTGGTTCCAGCTGACTTTAAAAGAAGGGTTGACGGTTTTTCGTGATCAGCAATTCAGTGGTGATATGTTGTCGCATGCGGCTAAACGTATCGATGAAGTGAACGTGTTACGTACCCGTCAGTTTGCAGAAGATGCCGGTCCTATGTCGCACCCGATTCAGCCATCAAGTTATGTTGAAATTAATAACTTCTATACCGTCACTGTTTATAACAAAGGTGCTGAAGTTATTCGTATGATTCATACGCTGCTGGGTGAGGAAGGTTTCCGTAAAGGTACCGATCTGTATTTCAAACGGCATGACGGGCAAGCAGTGACTACCGATGATTTTGTAGCGGCTATGCAGGATGCTAATGACGGTTCTGATCTTGATCAGTTTAAACGCTGGTATCATCAGGCAGGTACGCCTGAATTAGAAGTATCTGAAAACTATGATGCGGAAAAACAACAATTAAGTTTAAGCTTTAAACAATCCTGTGCGGCAACAGCAGGGCAAAAAACAAAAGAAGATTTTGTGATTCCTGTGCGAATGGGCTTGCTGGGTGCTGATGGCAAATCATTGCCTTTACATATCAATAATTCTGAGCATGAAAAAACAGAAACCGTATTGTTGATAACTGAAAAGGAACAGACTTTTACTTTTGATAACGTGACTGAGAAGCCGGTCTGTTCATTGTTAAGAAATTTTTCGGCACCGGTTAAATGTCAGATGTCGCAAACAGATAATGAACTGGCATTTTTAATGGCACATGATAGTGATGACTTTAATCGCTGGGATGCCGGTCAGCGTCTGGCGATTAATATTATGCTGAATCTGATTGCTAAACAGCAAGCCAGTGAAGAGCTGGTACTGGCATCGAGCCTGATTGAAGCCTGTCGTAATATTTTAAATGACCGGCGTATTGATAAAGCGCTGGCGGCAAGAGCATTAACGCTACCATCTGAAGATTATCTGGCAGAAATGATGGATGTGATCGATGTTGATGCGATTCATGCTGTTAGAGAATTTATGCGTTATGAGCTGGCAACTGCTTTAGATAAAGAATTTAAAGCCGTATATCAGCATAATCAGAATACAGAGTATGAATTAACGGCAGAAGCCATGGGGCAGCGTAGCCTGAAGAATGTCTGTCTGACCTATCTTATGTGCAGTGCCGATAATTATGAGATGGCTGTCACACAATACAATGATGCCGCTAATATGACGGATCAGATGGTTGCGTTCAGAGCGATATGTCATCATGATGGTGATCAGCGGCAGTCAATTATTGACCATTTTTATCAGCAATGGAAAGCCGATGCGCTGGTGCTGGATAAGTGGTTTACCGTACAGGCTACAGCGGGATTGTCGGACAGCCTGGAAGATATTATCAGTCTGAGACAGCATGCTGATTTCGATTTGAGTAACCCTAATCGAGTGCGTTCTCTTTACGGTGCATTTAGTCAGTTGAATGCTGTGAAATTTCATGACCTCTCAGGTAAAGGTTATCGTTTACTGGCTGATTTGGTCATTGAGCTTAATACATTGAACCCACAGATAGCAGCCAGACTATTATTGCCACTGGGTCGCTGGCAGCGTTTTGATGTTAGTCGTCAGGATCTGATGAAGGCCGAGCTAAAACGTATAGCAGGGCTGGAAAATCTGGCTAAAGATGTCTATGAAGTAGTGAGTAAAAGTCTTCAGGATTAAAGGTTTTGTAAAAGAATAATAATATATAAGTTAAAAATAATAAGGTATCGGGTATATGAAATTAGAGGGTTTAAGAAACAGTTTAATTGCAGTTATTTTATTGTCATTCTTTAGTTCTTTTTCACAGGCTGCTTGTTGGGAAAGAAAAGAATACCGTGAAATAGAAGGTTTTTCTGAATTGGAAAACAAACTGATTTTATCGTTTAAAGACGCGGTCAGCTGCGAGGCGATGGAGGGTGTTACGGTTAAGCTGGGGCGGCGTGAATATAAAACTGATTTTAATGGTTATGTGAGTTTGTCGATGATGCCATTTATTGAAATTGGTAATGCGAATATTCCAATGATGGTTTCAAAGCCCGGTTACACCACAATCAAAACGCATTTAAAAGTGGCAGCGACGACTATTTTAAATAAACGTATGTTACTGAGTCCCTCACTGGCTGGTAACAGTATGCGCTTTATTTTACAGTGGAATGAAAAGCCGCGTGATCTTGATTTGCATCTAGAAGGCAATGGTTTTCATGTTTCGTACAGAAATATGAGAGCCGGTGGTGAAGCAAAACTGGATCAGGATGAGCAAAATGGTTTTGGCCCGGAAACGATTACGGTTCACAACATTAAAGCTGAGCAAAGTTATAAATTGTCAGTTGTTAATTATTCCGGTGAAAAAGGACTGGATGAATCTGCAAAAGTACTGGTATATGTTGGTGATCGCTTAGATAGTATTATTTCGTTGAATCGAACAAGTGATCGTCAGGTTAATGTATTAAGTATTAACAACGGTAATATTAAAAAACTTCAGGCTGATAATGCTGGTGCGCAGAGTAATGCACTACCAGGCTGGTAAAAGGATGAGTTAATGGCACGATCAGTTTTGATTACAGGTTGCAATCGCGGGCTTGGTTTGCAAATGGTGAAGCAGGCAGTGAAAAATGGCTGGCGAGTTTACGCCTGCTGTCGTTCCCCGGGTAAAGCCGATGAATTAATTAAAGTTGCCTCACTCACGCCGGGGCAGGTTAGTGTGCATGTGCTTGATATTTCAGACACCGCTCAGATTCAGGCGCTGGCATATGAACTGCGGAATGTTGCAATTGACTGGCTTATTAACAATGCCGGTGTTTATGGTTCTATGGATCATCAGTTTGGCAATACAGATGAAGCAGACTGGTTAAATACATTTAAGATAAACACGATTGGGCCCATGAAAATGATAGAAGCGTTTGTATCCAATCTGGAAACAGGACAGGAGAAAAAAATCGCAACACTTAGCAGTAAGATGGGCAGCATGCATGATAACTCTTCCGGTGGTAGCTATATATATCGTTCATCGAAAGCAGCTCTTAATGCGGTTATTAAAAGCACATCACTGGATCTCAGGCAAAAAAATATTATCAGTCTTGTATTGCACCCGGGCTGGGTGCGAACTGACATGGGTGGACCCAATGGCGAGATTGATGTGGCAGAGTCAGTAAGTCAACTGTTTGATACGATAGAAGCCGCTACAATAAATGAAAGCGGACACTTTTTTGACATCGATCGGTCAATTATTCCCTGGTAGTAATATCAATATTTCTGCTGTATATGGTCTATATTTAAATGATAAATCACCTTAAAAATATGGAAAAATGAATGGGATCGGGATTTCTTAGTTACGCAATCTTAATCGAGCTAATACTTGTCTTGCTTGCCTGGGCTGGTTTTCTCCAATGGCGTTTGTCTAAAAAGAAAAAGGAATTAATGGCAACGCAGGAAGTTGATATACCTGACCCATTCGAGGTTTATCTGCAGTTTATTAATCGTGAATTGTCAGAAACGCACTCGCATCTGGATAAGCTTCAGGAAGATTCCTCAGATGAGGAATCCATTACTATGTATCAGTACCGGCTCAGACACCTCGATGCTGAACAAAAAGCGATGTCTGAAGCTAAAGGTGATACGGTAAAATTCTGGGAACTCTATCGTTCTAATATTGATTTTGTTCATCAGGAAGAAACTGAAGATGAGGTTGAAGAAGAATCTGAAGAAAAATCCCCTGAGCCTGAAGAAGTTCCAGAAACTGTCAATATGCAGGAGCAGCTTGATGCATATGGTGAGTCATCCAAGAATATTATTGAGCAAAGTAATGATGTTATTGAGCTTATTAAAACATTCTCTGACAAAAATGATTCTGAAGAACTGCAGCACATTGTTGAGCTGCTCTCAAAGGAGCGAGATCAGCTAAGTCATCAGCTTGATCAGATGGAACAGGAATATTTGGCTATGATGAAAAACATCGAGGCCAATGCAAAGCAATCTTCTGTTATTTCAAACGCTGAAACAGAAGAAATAGCTGTGCCGGTTAGTCAAATTCAGCGCGATGAAGAAGATGTTGATATGTCGTCTGTATTAACTAAACAAAACTCTCGCATCAGTGAGTTAAATGATGTGGTGGGTAATCTTTCGCTGGAACTGGAAGAAAAGAAAGCGCTAGTGGCTGAAACCGAGTGGGTAACCAGACAGCTTAAAGAAACAGAACATGTGGTGATTATTCTTGAAGATGAGAATAGTTTTTTACGTGGACAGATTAACCAGCTACTTAAAATGCCAGATGCTGCTGCATCAGACACGGCGCCAGCGACTGATGATGTTGTGCCATCTGAGGAATAATTAAGCGTTTATTTTGCAGTGTCTCATATGAGCAATATTCAACTAATTTGTTTTGATCTGGATGATACTTTATGGCCGTGTCTGCCGACAATTCTCCACGCTGAGGAATCTTTGTACCATTGGCTTTGCAACAATAAGCCTGTCGTTACCAATAAATATTCAATTAAAGCATTGAGGGATAAAAGGCTGTTACTGGCAGAAAGTCGTCCTGAACTAAAACATAATCTGAGCAAGCTACGGAAAGTATCTTTATATGAGCTGGCTGAAGAATTTAATGACAAGGCAGACTGGATTGATACGGCTTTCGATATTTTTTATGAGGCCAGACAGCGTGTTAGTCTGTTTGATGATGTAACAGAGGTATTGCAACGTTTGAGTCAGGTCTATGAGCTAGCGGCTATGACCAATGGCAATGCTGATATCCACCGAACAGAAATAGGTCATTTTTTTAAGTATTCAATTACGGCAGAAAAAACAGGGGCTGCAAAACCCGATAAATTAATATTCAGTTCTTTACTGCAGCAGTCAGCGCTATCGCCAAAGCAGATTCTTTATATTGGCGATCATCCGGTACAGGATATAGAAGGCGCCCATAAAGCAGGTATTCCAAATGTCTGGCTGAATCGGCAAAAACAGGACTGGCCCCATCAGCAGATAACACCTGATAACTCAGCTACCGATTTGTATGAGGTTTTGGCACTTTTAGCTGTTAAATGAGTCCTTCTGGAGCATCCCATCACCGTTATTTTAGTATATAATGCCGGTTTTGTTATTGATTGAGCCTCAGGCATTTTCCGGCAGATGAAGTATAAAACAGACGACTTACGCATTACGGGCATCCAGGAAGTTATTCCACCAGAAGAGTTGCACAAAGAATTTCCTGTTTCTGATGAGGCTGCAGGTCTTATATTTTCAACTCGCAAGCAGATACATGAAATACTGAATGGTGACGATGACCGCCTGCTGGTTATCATTGGCCCATGTTCCATTCATGACCCGAAGGCTGGGCGGGAATATGCAAGTCGGCTAAAAGAGCAAATCAGTAAATATGAAAAAGACCTGTGCATTGTTATGCGTTTCTACTTTGAAAAGCCAAGAACCACGGTGGGCTGGAAAGGTCTGATCAACGATCCACATCTTGATAACAGCTTTAAAATAAATGAAGGTTTAAGACTTGGACGTCATTTGCTGGTTGATCTGGCTGAAATGGGTGTACCCGCAGCCACAGAGTTTCTTGATCTGATCAGCCCGCAGTACATTGCCGACTTAATCAGCTGGGGTGCGATTGGTGCGCGCACAACTGAAAGTCAGGGGCACAGAGAGCTGGCTTCAGGCCTGTCTTGTCCGGTTGGTTTTAAAAATGGTACTAATGGTGGTCTCAGTATAGCGATTGATGCTATTCATGCCGCATCCCGTCCGCACGTATTTATGTCACTGACTAAGCAGGGGCATTCGGCTATTTTCTCAACCAAGGGTAATGAAGACTGCCATATTATTTTACGCGGTGGTAATGGTAAGCCTAATTATGATGCTGAGAGTATTAATCAGGCGGCTGCCGAACTGGAATCCAAGTCACAACCCGCTAAGCTAATGGTGGACTGTTCTCATGCCAATAGCTGTAAAGATTATAAGAAACAGATTGAAGTTTGTCATGATCTTGCAGGTCAGATAGCTTCAGGTGATCAGCGTATCTTTGGTTTGATGATCGAGTCACACCTGAATGAAGGTCGTCAGGATATTGATGCACCTGAACTTAAATACGGACAGAGCATTACTGATGCCTGTGTAGGTTGGGACGACAGTGTCAATATGCTGGATGATCTGGCCGCTGCAGTCAGAGAAAGGCGTTTGAAAAAATCGTAGTGGTTAAGCGCTAAAAGCAGATAACTTTATTCGATTCCTGCTTATCAGTATATTTAATTTGTATCGCTGGCATTCAGCACTATAACTAATATATAACGTTTATAGTGGGAGAAATGTCATGCATGCTGTTAATTTATACATTGATGAAAGTCTCAACGAAACCAACTTCCAGGAACTTAAATCTGAATTGATGATGGATAATCATGTGGCTAATGTTGCTTATCATGCCAACATGCCTCATGACATGCTGGTCGAGTATGATGAGGGCTACGTTAGCCCATCATCGATTGTTGGCCATATTGAAGCGCATGGATTACATGTGGATGTTGTTGGCGGTTAATAGCTAACTTTCATTAGTTGTAAAAACTTAGAAAGGATCAGACACCGCATAATAAACGGTGTCAGGATTCGAGGACATTATCGTGGTTATAGTGTTCGTTCCAGATCAAATCGGTAGCCTTCAATCTCATTTAAAGTATTCTTGTCTTTGTCAGATAAGTTTTCACGCTGACGTATCTCGCTCATCAAATAATCAAATTCGGCAAAGCCAAGGCCTTGCGATGATTGCTCGTCATTGAGTTTATTCCGGCGGTATTCCTGCCATTCATCCTGTTCATCGAAACTTAGCTGATCAGGGTAGTTTCTGGCTTTATAGCGAAAGAGCATCTCCGGCAGGCGGCTGTCTTCAAACGCAGGTGAAAGCGAAGCCAGATCAGCCGGTGCCGTCTTTATTATCTGATTCATTTCACTACGGTCTGCCGGTGAAAAAAAGCCGCCGCTGTACAGGCTGAGATCGGGGTCATTATGTGGCTCAAATTCCTGTTCCATAAAGACTTCCTGGATTTTTTCCTGCAGGCCCTCGCACTGCAGCAGTCTCTCAAGGTGCTTCATACCCGTTGCTATATCAATTTTTGTACGCTTAGCAGCATCCGCATTCAGGGTGTTGAGCGGCGCCAGCACCGGGCATTTATTAATGTGCACAGTTTTTAATAGAATCCGTTCGGTGCCTTCCGGTAAATCAGATTGTGGACTGAATAAACGGTATGCGATTTCTTCAGGTTCCTCGTTAATCAGTGCGCTGGGGTCCTGACGTAAGTCATAAACGATGATACCGTTTGAATTGCTCGGGTGCTGAGCAAGCGGCACAACCATGGCAGTGCTGCCATACTCGCTGCGAATCATTCCCGAGCTGTGTAATAGTGGTTCCTGTTTGCTCAAATCAAGCAGTTTTGAAACCGCTTGTTTGTTTTTGTTATTCAGCACGTATTCATACAGGCGTGGTTGTTTATCACGAATTAATTTAGCGATGGCAATGGTGGCGTGAACATCCGATAAGGCGTCATGGGCCGCCTCATGAATCAGGTTATTAGCAGCGGTGAGGTGTTCCAGTTTAAAACTGGGTAAACCATCATCGTTTAATGGCCATTCAATGCCTTCAGGTCTTAATGCATAAGTAATGCGCACCAGATCGATCAAGTCCCAGCGTGAATTTCCATTTTGCCATTCACGCGCATAAGGATCATAAAAGTTACGGTAAAATAAAAAGCGCGTCACTTCATCGTCAAAGCGAATATTGTTGTAGCCCAAAGTGCAGGTGTTAGGTCTGGCCAGTTGCTGGTGGATCTGTGCAGCAAATTCGGCCTCAGGAATACCTTTATCCATTGCAGATTGAGGCGTAATGCCGGTAACAAGACAGGCTTCTGGATTCGGTAAAAAATCGTCTGCCGGTTTACAAAAAACTTCAAAGGGCTCTTCAATGATATTGAAATCAAGGTCAGTGCGTATGCCCGCAAACTGAACAGGACGGTCTTTGGAGGGGCTCACGCCAAAGGTTTCATAGTCGTGCCAGAAAAAACTGGGCTGGGTTTTGTTTGTACTCACAGTTCAGCTCTTATGTTTAGGATCGTTACATCCTATGTAATTTAGTCATCAATTGCTATTATCTAATAAAAACAAGTTTAAAGAGAAGGGCTTATCTGAATGCAGACATCAGAAAACTTAGGAATGCAGGACGCGGTGATGAATACCATTTCTGAAATGGCATTTTTTAATCATTTTGAAGCAAGGGAATTAAAAGAAGTTGCAAAGCATATGTCGATACGAGAGATAGAAAGGGACGAAGAGGTATTTAAAGAGGGAGAAAAAGGTAATTATATGTGTTTTCTGGCTAAAGGGGCATTGAATGTCATCAAGGACATTGACGGTGAGGGTGTGGTGTTATCAAAAATAACCACTGGAAAATCATTTGGAGAAATGGCGATGGTTGATTTAAGTCCGCGTTCAGCAACTATTGCGGGTGCTACAGCCTCTGAACTGCTTATTTTGGGTCGGCAGGCGTTTGATCAGATACTTGAGCAACACCCTAAGATTGGTGTAAAGCTTTTAAGCGGGGTTGCGCGGATATTGAGTCTACATCTGCGTCAGGCTTCTGGCAGATTAGCCGATAAATTAGCAACCTAATCGAGCTTTTGCTGTCATAAGAGTGTATTCACTGAATTCAGGACTCATAGATGAACAAATACGCAATGCTCTTATCGTTTGCACTGCTGATCATATCAACCAGCATCTGGGCAGACGAAAAGTCGCCCTGGGGTGGGGCAACTAATCAGCCACTTCAGTATAAACCGCAAAAAGTAGTTTATGATGTGCATGTGAAATCGGTGAGAGCAGTAACAAGCGTATTGGATCGGGCCAGTTATTTGAGTAAAATAACCGGCGCTGATCCGTTTGAGTCTTCTATTGTGCTGGTGTTACATGGTGCGGAAATTCCTTTTTTCGCAATTAAAAACTATCCAAAGCATAAAGAGCTGATGCACAGGGCGCAGAGCCTTGTGGATAGCGAGGTATTAAAAATTAAAATGTGCAAGCTGGCGGCAGAAGGACATGGGTTAAAACCGGAACTAATTCATGGATTTGTTGAAATGGTCCCGATGGGTGATGCTGAAATAATAAGATTACAAAATGAGGAAAATCATGCCTACATGCAGTAAGAGTCGGTTAAGTCTATTTACCGGCAAAATACAGGTAGTTATTCTGCTGATGACTGGTCTGCTGGTTTCAGCTTGCTCCGAGAAGGAAGATCATCTTGTAAAAGAAAATGCTGTACTAAAGTCATATGTGGACTCAACGGTTGAAATGAAGCTGCATAAAGTGAGCGACCGGGTTTATTACGTGCGAGGTGTGCCGGGTATCGCGACAGATAATGAAGGCTTTATATCAAATGCGGGTTTTGTTGTAACATCGGAAGGCGTCGTTGTATACGACGCGCTTGGCACGCCATCGCTGGCAAAAAAACTGATTCAGAATATTCGTTCAGTAACAACTAAACCGATTAAACTGGTTGTTGTCGGCCATTACCATGCTGACCATATTTATGGGCTGGAAGTATTCAAAAAACTCGGGGCTGAAATCTGGGCACCTGTCGGTCATGAGGAATATCTGGAGTCGCCTTTTGCTGCAGAGCGACTTGAGGAGCGTCGCTTCTCACTGGAACCGTGGGTGAATGATGACACAAACCTGATTTCCCCTGATAAAGTGATATCAGAATCACAGGAATTCAGTGTCGGGGATACACAGTTCACCATGAGTCTGCTGGGGTCGGCACATTCACAGGGCGATATGACTTTGTATGTTAAAAATGACAGGGTACTGTTTTCAGGCGATATCATTTTTGAAGGCAGGGTACCTTTTCTGGGTAATGCAAACACAAAAAACTGGTTAGCAACGCTAATTAAATTTGAAACAGATCATGTCAGTGCGCTGATTCCAGGACATGGCCCGCATGCGAAGAAGCCTAATGAAGCCATAACGTTGACCAGAAAATATCTTGATACCTTGCGCCAGACGATGGCAGCTGCGGTAGAGGACTTAGAACCATTTGATGAAGCCTATGCGGATGCGGACTGGTCAGAGTTTGAAAAATTACCCGCCTTTGAAGCAGCGCACAGGCGTAATGTATATCAGGTTTATTTGTCAGTTGAGCAGGAACAGTTCAGTAAATAGATCGTGTATAATAAACCTACCTCTATAAAGCAGGCTAAGGCCTGCTTTTTTATTGCATTAACTATTTGCGGTTTTAAATCATGGCATTAATCAGACTTCGTGACATTTCTTTTCATATGGGACAGCATAAATTGCTGGACAAGGTTAGTTTTGCAGTCGAAAAAGG
>Ga0316207_10005298_pt1 | contig 10762 bp, 6 predicted proteins | sample 6weekpyrite_MG_FD_204943 | JGI IMG/M metagenome (GOLD analysis project Ga0316207, IMG submission 204943) | Microbial mat bacterial communities from mineral coupon in-situ incubated in ocean water Damariscotta River, Maine, United States -... | ecosystem: Environmental > Aquatic > Marine >...
GGTGGATTCGCCAGGCCATTACCCGCTCTATTGCGGATCAGGCGCGTACCATTCGTATCCCTGTGCACATGATCGAAACCATTAACAAACTATCGCGTATCTCTCGTCAGATGGTGCAGGAAATGGGCCGTGAACCAACACCGGAAGAACTTTCTGAACGCATGGAAATGCCAGAAGACAAGGTTCGTAAGGTGATGAAGATTGCCAAAGAACCTATCTCAATGGAAACCCCCATTGGTGATGATGAAGACTCACACCTTGGTGACTTCATTGAAGATGCACTGGCTGTGTTGCCACTTGATTCGGCCACTATCGCCGGGCTACAGGAGGCCACCCAAGACATTCTCGGCAGCCTCACCGCGCGTGAAGCCAAGGTCTTGCGTATGCGTTTTGGTATTGACATGAATACTGACCACACGCTCGAAGAAGTGGGTAAGCAGTTTGACGTAACACGTGAACGTATTCGTCAAATCGAAGCGAAGGCATTGCGTAAACTGCGTCATCCTAGCCGCTCAGAACAACTGCGCAGCTTCCTTGACCAACAAACCGGTTCTTAATGTAAATTAAGTTCCTGGTTACTAAAAAAGTCTGTCAGAAGACAGGCTTTTTTTATGCCCGCAATACAAAAACTTGCTACAATACACCGCGTTTGGGCCTGTAGCTCAGTTGGTTAGAGCAGGGGACTCATAATCCCTTGGTCCGCGGTTCAAGTCCGTGCAGGCCCACCAAACTAAAAAGCACAGCTAATCAGCTGTGCTTTTTTTATGTCTGATTTCGACAGTCGTTCAAACGTCTTATAAAAAAATGTACTGCTTGAATTCATCCTAAAGAATTAATGTTTATTGCCGATAGGGTTGTTCAAGTCTATGGATAGCAGTGAATACTATACAGGTTCGCAAAATAAAAATAACCACTGTCGGAAAATAATATAATGAAAATACTAACCTTATTCTCTACGATAAAAGCAAAAATCATTAGTCTCGTAATATCTATCATCGTACTATCGGTATTTGCCATAGGCATCGGCATCATTAATATGACAAGTTTAAGTCATGAAATGAATAATATCGTCACTTACGAGATGCCCTTTAATGCCCACCTCTCTACAATACGAGCGCACCAACTAGAACAAACGATCGAGTACGAAAAAGCGCTTCGCTACGCTATTGCTGCACAAACAAACCCTGTGCAAATAGAAAAATTCCAAGAATCCGTAAAAGGCTTTCATGCATTCACAAACAAGATCAAAAAAGATATACAGAAAATCAATGCCATTGTTGATGCTGCACTAAGTAATATCAGCGATCCGGTTTATACCGATGAATTCATGCTCCTCAAAGAACGTATGGATACCATTAACAAAGAACATGTCGATTTTGAACATCATATTGACATGTCATTTAAGCACATTTCTTCCGGAGATATTGATACTGCCTTATCAATGACAAATAATATCGAGAAAGAAGTACACCAAATAGATAACGAACTCTCTGAACTCACGCATGAGGTCGAGACCTTTGTAACAAAATCAGCCAATGTGATGTCCGAGAAAAAGAAACTGGCCATCTCAGAAATGCTGATAATTGGCATTGTCTTGATATTCACATCTATCCTGCTGTCTTTCTTTATAATCAAATTGATGGCGAACCGGTTGCAGTTGGCGGTAAGTAAAGCACAAAAAATTGCAGGTGGAGATCTTACTGGTCATAGTTCAGTTTCTGGTAATGATGAAGTAAGCAATCTAATCCACTCTATGGAATCCATGCAAGACAACCTGAAAAACCTTGTCTCAGGCATTAATGATTCAAGCTACACACTGGCCAGCTCATCAGAACAGTTATCAGCTTCAAGTGAACAAACCAATCAGGGTATTCATACGCAAAAATCTGAAATTGAACAAATTGCTACTGCTATTACCGAAATGGCCGCCACCGTGCAAGAGGTTGCCAAGAATACATCCGAAACTTCATGTACTACTGCTGATGTAAGTAAAACAACACTAGACGGTAACTCCCTTGTCCAAACAACCATTGAGTCGATTGAATCTTTGAACACAGAGATTGGTAATGCCAGCAATGTCATCCATGTGCTCAATGATGAAATAAGCAGTATCACGTCGGTGCTTGATGTCATCAAGGGTGTAGCGGAGCAAACCAATCTATTGGCCCTTAATGCTGCGATTGAAGCAGCACGTGCGGGTGAGCATGGCCGTGGCTTTGCCGTTGTTGCTGACGAAGTCAGAACGCTCGCACAACGCACACAGGAGTCCACAACAGATATTGAAAATATGATTGAAAAACTTCAGTCTGGTGCCAGTAAGGCTGTGAACGCCATGAATGTAAGCCAGGAGCGAGCTTCTGTAAGTGTGGATAATGCTGAAAAAACCGGTAAAGCCCTATCCCACATCACCGAATCAATTAGCTCAATTTCGGATATGAACACACAAATTGCTAGCGCTGCAGAAGAGCAATATGCTGTCGCCGAGGAGATCAATAGGAACATTCATAATGTAACCAGCAATACCGATATGATTGCATCGGCCTCGACTGAAATCACAGCATCCTCTGTAGAATTGGCAAAAACAGCTAATAAGCTTAACTTGGATGTACAAGTCTTCAAAATATCCTGAGACAAATAGCAATGATCAAATATAGTACTAGGCAGTGTTACCTCGGGTTCGTTACGTGAAATTGCTCAAAGTCTGAATCGCGCTCCCTCAACCATCCGTCAAGATCCCAGACGTAACGGTGGTCTTAACTGGATACGTGCTCAACGATTTAGTGGATCTGTTGCACCAACGGATTGAGGGGGCAGTATTAACCAGTCGCTCACTAGACTTTAGAGGAATACCCGCTACTTAGACCCCCTTCAGGTTTCATTAAGCATTCCCCTTAACTGACTTTGTTTGTTTTGGTCGGGTCGTTAACAGTCACTTAACCTATTTCCCTTCTTCACGATACATCAGCTGCACACCATCGATAAAATTACGTAGTATCTGCGCCTTACAGTTACGAAAATGTCGATTATCCGGTTTGCGAAAAAAAGCGCTTAATTCATGCTTACTAATCTTCATATTTTTCAGCGCTAATATTTCCAACATATCTTCCGCTTTCAGGTCCAGGGCAATCTTTAACTTTCGCAATATAATATTATTGTTTATGCGTTTTTCTGGCTCCATTTGTGGGCCATCTTTTTTACCGCGTCGGTCATTAATCAAACCATTCAGGAAAATAGCCAGGTCAATGTCTTCAAGCTCTTTCATCTCAGGATCATCATCTTTCTTTAACCAGTCACTTACCTGTGCCCGTGATACTTTTTTTTCGGCAAGACCAAATAATGCAATCATTTTTGAATCATCAAAATCAAAGGCATACCGCAGTCGGCGCAAGACATCATTATTCGTCACAAAAATTTCCTTCATTACCTGTATTTATGTCGCCATTGTATCTATCGGTAAGCCGCAAATATAGCTCTGCTAATAAAAAAGGCGTCCCAGGGACACCTTTTGAATATTGCTCATTGCTAGCCGTTATTCATGGAAACCCCAAACAGACAACAATAAACGGGATAAGCCTTTGAATTCACTACTCGGTGCCTCCACAAACTTTTTACGGTTAAAGCGTTTTAGAAGTGGCTGAGCACCCTTTTTTCCTTCCGCATCCAGCAACGCCTTTTGGATATTACTGCGGGTCACTGCATCAACCTCTTCTGAAATAGAGAAGGTACGCGTTGGCAATGGTTTCTTCTTACTTGTATAAAGAATTCTCAAACCGTCTGTTTTACCCTTCTTCTCAAACTTTTTCCAAAAACCAATCGGCAAGAAAGCGGCCTGCCCCTTACCTGATTTTAGACAGGAAAATGCTTCTTTAAAGCTACGGACGGATACAATCACAGGTTGTTGTACCGGGTTTGGAAAAGAATCGAGAATCGTTAGAGTTGCAAGGTTTGGTGAATTCACCGCACACACTTTTTTACCTACCAATTGCTTAATATCATTAATAACACCGCCATCTTTCACAATCGCCGCAAAAATGAGTTTGCCCGGTAATCGTGCAACGGGGACATGTTTAACCTTGTTCATCCGCCAACTCACAAAATGGGGGCCATCAAAAACGATGTCATACTCACCCTTGCGCATTTTACTGGTGTATTCTAGAAAATTACGCGCTGCTACCAATTTAATGTTTTTACCGGTTGTTTCGGCTAAATAATCCACCAATGGGCCGTAGAGTTCCTTTGTTTTCGCAAGAGATTGCGTCGGCGCTGTCGTAAAACTAATAATTCCCTTTTCTGCGGCATATGCGGGCGTCCCTAACAACATCACCACGACACTCATCAAAGCGGTTATCCGTAGCGATATTAAGTATTGTTTCTTCAACATCATCAATCCCCTACATTCTGATTTTAAAATTATTTATTATTGTCTCTTTTATATAGACTACACGCCTAACCAGGCTACCACGCAGCGAGTTGCTGGCTGTGTATGAAATCTAACCAATACTGTTTACACAATGCAAAGCATGCAAAATACAACTCTTTTTGAATTAAAAGCGGATTACATACCTTGCTTTTTACTATATGATTTATATGAGATTTCAGGAATTTAACAATAATTAGGGAAGGTTTTCTCATTAAATCCATTATTAACATTAGTATTGCCATCACCTTATCAACCATTCTCTTTGGTTGTTCCGATGATGCAGGCAATACCCAGACCAAGCGACCAACGCGTCCCGCTCAATTAGTTGAGCTCGTCACCGTTAATATCGAGCCTGTCCGGCACCAAAGCCAACGCACAGGCACCCTGAAAGCCCGTAAAACGATACGAATCTTTAACCAGGAAGAAGGCAGCTTGACCTCATTGCCTTTCTACGAAGGCGATAGCATCAAAAAAGGTGATATTTTGCTGCGTATCGATGATAAATTACTACGTGCGCAATTCGATAAGGCCAGAGCAACGCTCGCACAAGCACAACAGGATCTTAAGCGTCTGCAAAAACTACGTAACAAAAAACTAGTTGCCGAGGATGAAGTCAATCGCGCCCGCACAGCCCTCAATGTTGCAGAAGCTGAGCAACGCCTACTAGCGACTCGAATCAGCTATACCTCACTTGCCTCCCCCATTAATGGCATTGTCAGTGAACGGCTTGCCGAACCAGGTGACGTGGCGCCACGTCACACCCATTTATTAACTCTCATTGATACAGAGACACTCATCACTGAAGTCACCGTTTCTGGTCTGCTGCTACCCATTCTCAGTGTTGGGGATACGGTTGATATTCAGATTGATGCCTTACCTAAAAAGGTATACCAGGGTAGTATTTTGCGCATCCACCCCACGCTCAATGCCAGTACCCGCAATGGCATTGTCGAGGTTATTTTAGACCCAGTGCCAGTCGGCGCGCGACCAGGTCAATTTTGCCGCGTTAAATTATTATCTCGCACAGCTGAGCGTAAATTGATCCCCTTTAGTGCAATACGACAGGATAGCGACGGCAGTTATGTCTACAGTGTTGATGAAAAGAACAAAGCCGTACGGAGTCGTATTACTACCGGACTTCGTTTTGCTGATCGTATCGAAGTACTCAGCGGTCTCGACGCTGGGCAGCGTATTATCAGCAAGGGCTTCTTAGGACTTAAAGCGGGCAAAAAGATCCGCACCGCTAACAACACGAAGCAAGCACCATAGTCTAGATAATTATGTCACTGTCATCACATCAAATGCGTTTTCGTTCTGGTGGCCTTGCCAGTTGGTCAATAAGGCATCCTGTTGGCGTTGTTATGGTCACTCTTGCGATTGTCGTGCTCGGCGCCTTTGTGCTTGATCGTTTAGCTATTAATCTTTTACCACACATTATTTATCCAGATGTACGGGTGCGTATTATCGATCCCGGGGTACCGGCCAGTGTCATGGAAGATCGTATTACCCGGCAACTCGAAGAACAGCTTGCCATTACCGAAGATGCCATTAGTGTTCAGTCGCGTACATCTGAAGGTCGCAGTGCTGTCGACCTGTCATTTGATTATGGTAAGGATGTTGATATTGCCTTACGTGATGCCAGTACCCGACTCGATCGTGCCAAACGCTTCTTACCAACGTCAATAGACCCACCCGTTATCTACAAACGGGATCCATCACAAATACCAGTACTTGAATATGTCGTTAGCTCAGAAACCATGAGCTCGGTACAACTTCGTGACTGGGTTGATCATACCTTTAGCAAATGGTTTCTAAACCTACCCGGTGTAGCGGCGGTTGAGGTGGGTGGTGGTCTTGTTAGAGAAATACTCATTCAACCTGATCAAGAGCGCCTCGCCGGCCTTGGCCTGACGACAGATGACGTAATTACCGCTCTACAACGTGGCAATGTGGAATCGCCTGCTGGCCGCTTAGTCATGCAACAACAGGAAATTATTAGTCGTACCTCCGGGCGCTTTTCCAAAGTCGCTGATATTGCCAAACTGCCATTAGCGTTACAAGATGGTAATACCATTCGCCTCAGTGAGGTTGCTGACGTCATTGATGGCAGTGAAGATGAACGCCTGAGAGTACGTTACAACGATATCGCCGGCGTTAAGATTTCAATTCAAAAACAACCTTCAGCCAATACGGTTAACGTTGCCGACGCCATTTTTTCACAACTGGACTGGCTGCGTTCCCAGGAGCTGTTGCCAGCAGGCATCGTTGTTCAAAATGTGAATGATCAAGCTGTCTATGTGCGCAATGCCCTCAATAATGCCAGTCTTGCGGCGATCAGTGGTGCGGTACTCGCAATGTTGGTGGTTTACTTATTCCTTGGCAATTTACGCCATACCCTGATTATTGGTAGCGCGATCCCGATTGCCATCATGGTGACCTTTATCATCATGGGGCTTGGTAGCCTGACGCTTAACATCATGACCCTCGGTGGCCTGGCGTTGGGTATTGGCATGTTGGTCGACAACACCATTGTTATGCTGGAAAATATTTCCAGACACCAGAGTGATCCGCCTTCTCACCCTGACGATAAAATTGAATCTGAAACCCAATCGGCTATTACTGCGGCAACTGAGGTAAACAGCGCTATTGTTGCATCGACCAGTACCAACCTCGCTGCAGTACTACCGTTTCTTTTTATTGGCGGTTTAATTGGCCTGCTGTTTCGTGAACTAATATTCACTATCTCTGCCGCCATTGTTGCCTCTATGCTCGTTGCACTGACACTCGTACCGTCATTGGCAGCGCATACTGCCAGTCAGCAAAAAAATAGGTTCCGTAAAACCATTGATCGTTTTGTTGACCTATTACGCCATTACTACAGTAAACTTCTAACTAACGTATTTTCCTCAGGTTTATTGAAACTTTCCGTATTGCTGGGCCTTTCCATTGCTCTTGTCATCAGCATTATTTCGCTGGCCAATCCTGAGAAGAATATTTTCTTGCCGAAGTTTGATGATGGAAAATTACGTGTCAGTATTAGTGCTGATCCGGGAATATCACTCACGGAAATGAATACCACTGTACAAAAAATTGAACGCCTGTTGCGAAAACAACCTGAAGTAACCGGTGTTTTTACTATTGTCGGTGGCTTTATCTTTGGTCGCTCATCCTTTGAGTCCAGTAACAGAAGTACCCTTACTGTACAACTTGTTCCTGTTAATCAACGTGATCTGGATAGTGAACAGTGGAAAGACAAGATATCCGCGCTTATCAAGAAACAGAACCTTGCCGGCATCCGGGTCAGACTCCGCACATATGGTATCCGTGGATTTCGTACTAGCCGCGGTGATGATGATCTCAGTTTGCGTATTCAAGGCCCCGAGCTTTCAACACTCGATCTGGTCGGTGATGAAATTATGCAGCGGCTTCGCGGGACTAAGGGCTTACGTAATTTAAAACATTCTTCTGAAGAAGTTCGCCAGGAACTGTCTATTGAGGTTGACCGCGAGCGTGCCTCTACCTTACAGCTTGATATTGAAGACGTTGCCAAGGCAATGCGCTATGCCCTGCAAGGCACCGTCGTGACTGATTTCATTGAGAATGATCGCAGTTACGATATTCGCCTGCGACTGCCCCGTAATAAAATTGAATCGCCACAAGATATCGATTCAATTTTATTATTTAACTCACAAAATAATCGGCCTGCTATTTATCTGGGTGATGTTGCCAGCGTTAAGCTTATTGCAAGTCCTGCACAGATTCTGCGCGATAAACAACAACGCTACATTGAAATCAGCGCATCGATTAGTGGTATTGCTGGCAGTGTTCATGCCGAGATTGCGAAACGACTCGATGGATTAGTGTTACCCGATGGCTATACCTTTTATGATGGTGGTTCGAGGCAGGCACTGCAAGAAGGCAAGCAATTATTTGGTATTCTGATTGCATTAGCCCTGTTTCTCGTGCTTGTTGTGATGGCCGTGCAATATGAATCTTTGCTCAACCCCATTTTGATTTTACTCAGCGTTCCCTTTGCCGTTATTGGTGTCGTCATTGGCATTAAGGTGACGGGACTTCCACTTTCCATGCCGGTTTGGCTTGGACTGGTGATGCTCGCTGGCATAGTTGTGAACAATGCCATTGTCCTGGTTGAATATATTGAACTGCAACGTGCTAAAGGGCTGGAGATTTATGAGGCGGTGCTTATCTCTGCGCAATTACGTTTACGCCCTATCTTAATGACAACCTTAACCACCGTTGCCGGCATGATGCCATTAGCGTTGAAGCTGGGCGAAGGGGCTGAAATGTTACAACCACTAGCGATTACGATAGTGTCAGGCTTATCATTCTCACTATTTGTCAGTTTGCTGTTAATCCCAATTGTCTACCTTAGCCTGCACCAACTTCGTCAATTTCGGTTTAACTCAAACGCAGCGATATAACTCGAAAACCAGAATGGGTCATCAAGTACCAGCTGTTCACTGGCGGCCAGGGCGACATTAAGATGCGTCACTGGTAATTTATTATTATCAACCTCTTTCATTAACAGCTTTTGTGTCACGCGAATAATCGTTGCTGAAGGCGAAGGCATGGGTCCATCACTAATCACATGCTCACTGATGCCATAGGCCAACAGGTTTTCCTCACTGAGCTTCCAGCCCTGCGCATCAAAAAATCGCTGCCACGCTTGATTAATAATATTTTCTGCAAGCTGATAATCCCTTTGTTTGCCGGTATATTCTGCCCAATCAAACATGCCTGCTGCGACAAAGGCATAATCTTCAATGGTTGCCCTGCCAATTGTTTTTCCATTTACATCACGTGCGCGCAGTATTTGCGCGCCATCCCATAACTCATTAATAAGGAAATCTCTAAGACGTTGTGCTGCCTGTATATCAAGTTTGTTGTTTGTAATACTCGCTGCTTTCACAAATGCTGATAACGCCAGGCCATTCCATGCAGCAAGCCGTTTGGTATCGACGGGCAAACCACGTTTATTCCGCGCCTTCAACAATTTCCCCCGTGCTGAAGAGAGTACCGCTGGTAGTGTTTTTAAGGTAATACCTGCTTGCTGAATACTCTTTTCTTTCACCAGTTTTTCTAGTTCAGCTTCTGCAACAGGCAAGTATTGCTGTTCCAGCGTTGGTGTGCCAAATAATGACCAGGCAGGTTCTGCCACCGCCCATTCCTGTGTATTAAGTAATGCCTTAGCCTCATCACGACTCCAGAGATAATAACCGCCTTCGACATTGTTATCATCGACTGCCGAAAGACTCGCAACCAGACCACCACTTTTTGTCGCCAATGTATCCCGCATAAAGGCTGTTGTTGCTAATGCCGTTGCTTTGTAACGTGGATTTGAAAAGACCTCGGCAGCCCTAAAATAAAGACTGGCAAGTAAAGCATTGTCATACAGCATTTTTTCAAAATGCGGCACACGCCATTGCGGGTCTACGGTGTAACGGAAAAATCCACCGCCAAGTGAATCATTCAGGCCGTATTTCTGCATACTGTCTAATGTTCTTTTGAGAAACTTTCCGAGCTTTTCGTCTTTATTCTTTTTATATTGCGCTAACAATGCATCGATACGAGGCACAACCGGAAATTTACTTTGTTCTCCAAATCCGCCCAAAAACTGATCTGCCTTCGCCATTGCCTGTTTAACTAACAGCTCTCCGGCATTGTCTGCCGAATCGCTTAGGCGAGTCTTTTTTAAGTTCATTGTTTCAGGGGCTAATTCACTGGCTGCCTGTTTTGCATCAGCAAGCAACTCGGCCGAGTCCTTCTGCCAGTATTCTGAAAGTTGCTGCGTGAGTTTTTTAAAATCATCATGCGGCAAGTAGACCATGCCGAATAGAGGGTAACCTTGAGGGGTGATAAACACATTCAGCGGCCATCCTGAGTAACCACGGGTTCGATTCACAAACTCAATCAAACGTGCATCCAGTGCCGGATTTAATTCTCGATCTACTTTCACAGCAATAAATTTATCATTCAGCACCTTTGCCACATCTTCGGCCTGATAAGATTCTTTTTGCATAACATGACACCAATGGCAGGCAAAATAACCAATCGAGATCAATATCAACTTATTCTCAGCCCTGGCTCTTGCAATCGTCTTGCTATTCCATTCTTGCCAGTGCACCGGATCATCACCATGCATGGCAAGATAGGGCGATGGATTTCCTTTTAAGACATTACCCGTCCTGGTGCTGATGGTTTCAGCCTGTGCCATTATCGGGAATAAACACGCCATAAAAATAAGTGTACGAAGGTGCATTATTAGATCTCGCTATTATCTTACTGATTATTTTTGTAACAAATTTTCATGTTCTTTTATAT
>Ga0316207_10005299_pt1 | contig 10761 bp, 7 predicted proteins | sample 6weekpyrite_MG_FD_204943 | JGI IMG/M metagenome (GOLD analysis project Ga0316207, IMG submission 204943) | Microbial mat bacterial communities from mineral coupon in-situ incubated in ocean water Damariscotta River, Maine, United States -... | ecosystem: Environmental > Aquatic > Marine >...
TATAATTTCCCTCAGGGTAGGGTATCCGATCATCGTATTAATTTAACATTATATAAGTTGGATGAGTTCATGATGGGTGATTTGGATATGGTTATTGAACCTTTAATCAATGAATATCAGGCAGAACTATTAGCGGCAATTAGCGACGAAAGTGTTGGTTAATTTTATAATACTTTATGGCCTCGCTAAGTATATCTCAGGTTATTGAAAGCTCTACTCTACGTTTAATTTCTCAATTCGATACCGCTAGAGTAGACGCAGAAGTGCTTGTGGCTCATGCCTTGAATGTTTCCCGCACCCAGTTATATACATGGTCTGACAAGACTCTCTCGAGCGATGAAATTGATCTAGTTCATAAGTTCATTGACAGAAGGTGTAAAGGTGAGCCAATTGCTTACATTGTGGGTCATCAGGAATTTTGGTCGTTAGATTTTAAGGTTACCCCTGTTACCCTGATACCCCGCCCCGAAACGGAACATCTTGTAGAGTTTTCTCTAGAGAAGACTCCTGTTGATAAGAAATATCGAATTGCAGACTTGGGAACGGGTAGTGGTGCAATAGCTATTTCAATAGCAAAAGAACGAGGTCAGAGTCAGCTAATTGCTGTGGATGAATCAGAGGCTGCATTGAAGGTGGCGGCTGAAAATGCTAAGGCGTTGGGCGTATCAAATATCACTTTCAAGCAAAGTAACTGGTTCGATTCTTTAAAAGGTGAAACATTTGATCTAATTGTCTCAAACCCACCCTATATTGAGGAACTTGATAAACATTTATCAAAAGGTGATGTGGCTTGTGAGCCAAGAAGCGCATTAGTTTCCGGTATTGATGGTCTTGACGATATTCGGCAAATCATTCGACAGGCGAAGTCCCATTTGAAGCCAAATGCAGTCTTAATGCTTGAGCATGGTTGGGATCAGGCGGTAAAAGTTAGATCAATTTTTAAAGAAGAAAAATATGATAATATTAAGTCATATGATGATTTGGCGGGTATAGAACGCATTACTGTAGGAAGTTACTTAATATAATTATATGGAAAAAATAACTTTACCCATAAACATAGTGAATCAGATTTTAGCTCATGCGCAAAGTCAGGATGAGGAAGAGATATGTGGTCTTATTTCTGAGCAAGCAGGTCAAGTTAAAACACTCTATCCCATTCAAAATATCGCTATGCATCGAGAAACTTTATACCAAATGGATGGTAAGGGGCAAATTGATGCCATGAGAACAATGCGAGAAAATGGTGAGCAATTATTTGCCATTTATCATTCTCATCCACATGATGCCGCTTTTCCATCAGCAACAGATGTGAAAGAAGCCCAATATCCAGATGTCTTATATTTAATAGTATCTTTAGACATTAAAGGTGTATTAGATCTGCGTGCTTATCGCCTGAAAAATGGGGGCATAGAAGTACTGCAAGTCGAGGTTTAATGAAGCATTTAGCAATTAAATGTCTTTTTAGATTTAGGGATTGTTATTCTTGAATATTTCTCCATTTCGGTTGAGTTTTTCCATTTATTTCGGTTATCGTTTGTTTGGTTATAATGGAAGAGCGTACTAGCTTCGTTGTATTTAGCTAAAAGCACTTTAAGTTACGAAAATCTTTGTATTGGTGCATATTCGCCGAAAATTCCCTCATTTTTCAACTAAAATATAGTTACATCATTTAGAAGGGGAATTCTGATCAGTGGAAAAATTATCTAAGCTATGAAAATAAACAGTGATCAACTTCAACAAGAGTTGGAATTGGCTAAAGCTCAAATTGCTACATTAGAGCGAGAGCTTAAGCTCACACAAAAATCACTTGAGAAAGCCAAGGAAGATGCCGCGACTTATTTAGACCTTGCTGAGGTTGTTCTTGTCGCAATTGATGCACAAGCCAGAATAACCATGATTGGTGGTAAGTGCTGTGAGTTAATGGGTTATTCTTCTGATGAACTTGTTGGTCAAAATTGGTTTAAAGTTTGCCTGCCACAGGATGCTTATGAGCAAGTTTTTTCGGTTTATCAGAGTCTTATGGCTGGCCGTGTAGAAAATGTTGAGTATTATGAAAATGAAATTCTTACTAAGTCAGGCGAATTAAAACAGATTGCTTGGCACAGTTCCTTACTGAGAGACCCATCGGGCAAAATTGTTGGCACCTTGAGCTCAGGCGTTGATATTACTGAGCGAAAATTGGCTGAGAATAAATTACAAGATAGCGAGGTAATACTCAACAAAGTACAAGAGATTGCTCATATCGGAAGTTGGGATTGGAATACGACAAACAACACCGCAAAATTATCTCCTGAATTATACAAGATTTATGGCCTTTCTCCTGAGCAATTTGATGGGGATATCGCGAGTCTAGGAAAAGTAATTCATCCTGATGACTGGGATAAAGTTCTGAAGACGCAGGAGTTAACCGTAAAAGAAGGGCGGCCCCAACAAACGGAATTTCGTATTGTGCGGCAAGATGGATCTGTTCGTCATGTTTGGGGTGCTGGTACAAATACCTTTGATGATAAGGGTGTCATAGTACGAACAATTGGTATTGTGCAAGATATTACCGAGCGAAAGAAAATAGAAGATGAGTTGCGCCAAAGCGAAGTGTATTTTCGCAATATGATTGACGCATCTCCTGTTCCTTTTGCATTGAACGATGAACAGCAAAACATTGTTTATTTAAATTCTGCATTTATTAAAACATTCGGTTATACCCTTAGCGATATTCCAACCTTGTCTGACTGGTGGCCTAAAGCCTATCCTGATGAAGAATATCGTCAGTGGGTATCAAATGTATGGCAAGCACGTTTAGAGAATTCAAAACAGAAAGGCGTGCCATTTGAACCACTAGAGATAAATATACGATGTAAAGATGGATCAGATAAAACAGTATTGGCGGGCGCGGCATCATTAACGGGTGAATATGAAGGTGATCATTTAGTGTCACTTTTTGACATTACTGAACTTAAATATGTTGAAAAGGCATATGATGAGAGTGAGTCTCGTTATCGTTTGATTGTTGAAACTGCGCAAGAAGGTATATGGACGATTGATGCAGACAGTAATACAACTTTTGTTAATCCAATTATGGCAAATATGTTTGGATACACGGCTGAGGAAATGCAAGGTCGGTCAATGTTTGATTTTATGGATGATGAAGGTCGTCAGATCGCCGCAACAAATGTTGAACGACGTAAAGCTGGGATTTCTGAGCAACATGATTTCAAATTTCTTCACAAGGATGGGACTGATGTTTGGGCGGAATTAAATGTTAATCCATGGCATGACGCCGATGGGAATTATTTGGGTGGTTTGGCGATGGTTACTGATATAACCGAGCGTCGAAACGCCGACCAAGTACTTCGTAAGACACAAGAGCTTTTATTAAGAACTGAAGCGCTTGCGCAAGTTGGAAGTTGGGAGTGGGATCTAGCCACAAATCAAGTGCAGTGGTCGCCAGAGATGTACGAGATTTATCATATTGATCCGGAAGACTACCCAACAATAGATTTCTCTCTTGCAATGTCTCGAGTTCATCCTGATGATGTAGCGAAAATTGAAGAATATGTACAAAATTTATTAGCTACAGATGTTGTTTCTTCGGTAGAGACTCGTATCATTTTGCCTAGTGGTGAAATTCGTCATGTATGGAGTGAAAGTGAAGTTATCAGAAGTGCCGACGGTCAGCCGATTCGTATGGTGGGTTTTATACAGGATATTACTGATCGTATATTGGCGGAAGAAGCGTTGCGTGAAGGGAGTAAGCGTTATAAAGTTTTGTTTGAACAATCTTTATTTGGCGTAGCCAAAATAGATAGTCAGTCATGCTGTTTTATAGAGGTCAATCAGCGTTACTGCGATATTTTAGGATATTCGCTTGAAGAAATGTTAGCGCTAGACTCTCAAACTGTCACTTTTTCAGAAGACCTGTCGGCAGACGTGGGAAATATGGAGAAGCTAAAAGCAGGTGATATTTTATCTTTCCAAATGGAAAAACGATATATCCATAAAAATGGTTCAAAAATTTGGGTAAATCTTTCCGTTATTCCATTGTGGGCTCAGGGCAAGGCGCCAGATTTTCATTTGGCAATTGTCGAGGATATTACAAAACGAAAACATGCTGAAGAAACACTGCAACGACAAAAAGAAGAGCAACAGCAGCTGATTAATAGTATTGCAGACGCAGTAATTGTAATAGGAGTACATGGGTTAATTCAAACATTCAGTAAATCTGCGGAAGAAATGTTTGGCTACTCGGTGAATGAAGTTATTGGGCAATCCATAAATATGTTGATGCCTGAAGTTGATGCTAAACAGCATGATGAATATATAGTTAATTACATATCTTCTGATGTTGCTCATATTATTGGTGCCCCAAGGGAAGTGAATGCAAAGCGAAAAAATGGAGAAATTTTTCCTATTCGATTGTCAGTAGCTGAGCTACCTCGAAGTGCAGCAGGTGAAAGGCGTTTTATCGGTGCATGTCATGATATGACCGTAGAAAAACAACAGGAAGAACAGTTACGTCGTTCACAAAAAATGGATGCTTTAGGTAAGCTCACGGGAGGTATTGCGCACGACTATAACAATATGTTGGGTGTTGTTATTGGTTATGCTCAGTTATTGCAAGACGCTATAAAGGATGATTCGGAATTAAGTCAGTATGTATATGAAATACAACATGCGAGCGAACGAGGAAGTACATTATCGCGGAAACTATTGGGTTTTTCTCGAAATACACAACCACAAGCAGAGAGTGTGAATGTCAATGCAATGTTACTTGCTGAGAGGGATATGTTGCAAAAGACACTTACCCCTCGTATTGACTTAGAATTCGATCTGGTTGCTGAGTCGTGGCCGATTTATGTAAATGGTGGGGAATTTGAGGATGCACTTCTTAATTTATGTATTAATGCAATGCATGCAATGGCATCTGGTGGCAAACTCACAATCAGCACGATTAATCAAACGCTAAATCTTAAAGAAGCCAGTAAGTATAAATTGCCTAGTGGTGACTATTTGTTATTAACGGTAAGTGATACAGGAGTAGGTATAGATTCAAGTGATTTGAGTTTTATATTTGATCCCTTTTTTACAACAAAAGGTGAGTCTGGTATTGGTTTAGGTTTGAGTATGGTATACGGTTTTGTTCAACGAAGTGCAGGAGCAATAGGAGTTAAATCTGAGAAAGGTCATGGTAGTCAGTTTACCTTGTGTTTTCCTCGTTATGATAAGTTGCCTATTGCGAGACCAGAAGTTGAGAAGTATAGTAATGAAAAACTCAAAGGGTGTGAAGTTATATTGGTTGTAGATGATGAGCTTGCAATGGTAAATTTGTGTAAGGAAGTTCTTGCGGCCAATGGTTATCGTGTATTGACAGCCAATGTCGCAGCTGAGGCATTGGAAGTGTTAAAGAAAAATACAGTTGATATGCTTTTAAGTGATGTCATTATGCCTGGAATGGATGGTTATCAATTAGCGGCAAAGACTAGAGAGTTAAATCCCAGTATTAAGATTTTACTTGTGAGTGGATATACGGATAATAGGCATGCAGAGAATATTGGTTCGAAGGTTGAAGAGACATTGTTGCAAAAGCCTTTTATGCCTGAAGAATTATTAGTGCGTGTTCGAAAAATTTTAGATGAAGAAGAAAATTCACAGAATAAGCCTGTTATTCTGGTAATGGATGATGATGAAAATATTCAAAAATTATTTGAAATAAATTTAAACAAGCTTGATTATGAGCCAATCTTTGCAAATGACGGTTCTCAAGCCATATCAATTTATCGTGATTCATTTGAAGCTGACAAAGTTATAGATATTGTTATTTTAGATATATCGGTTCCAGGTGGAATTGGTGGAAAAGAAGCGGCTGAGAAAATATTGGCGATTGATCCAAGTGCTAAGCTTATTGTTTCTAGTGGGGATGCCTATGGGCCTGAAATGACAAATTGTCATGATTATGGTTTTAAAGCGATACTTGAAAAAGATTTTGATCGAAAGCAAATGCAAAAAATATTTAATCAAGTGCTTTTGTCTGACTGATTATTATTAATTAAGTGTGTTTTATTTCATTTGTTGCCATTGGAATCCATAAGATTGATTGTTTCCTGAAGGTTGGGCATCAAGTGTCGGGTCGATAGAAGGGAGTGAGTTTATATTTATCGTATCCATGTTTTGCCCAAGGTTGTTAAATCCACTAATTTTTTCAATATCATTTAGTTCTTTTGGTGGTATTACCTCTTCCATATTGTTATTACTGATGGCTGATTCTATTAAACCAATTTCATCTAGTGTGTTGGGTGTTGAAATCAGCTGCTGATCTGTAATCATTTCCGTATTTGTATCATTGATGTCTTGTGTGTTAGATATTGAGCTCATCATTTGGCCTTGAGTGTTAATATTTTGCCTATTCTTAGCGTTAACTATTTTTGTTTGATTATTCTTCTTTGCAAATTTGTTATCTGTGTTGTGGGTATGAGGATGTGGTTTGTCATTTCTTTTGGATGCTACCGCCCCATTGTTTTTCTTCAATTTCATGTCTAAAGTATTTTTTGTGACTGTAACAGTGGCTGTATGAAAAGGATTTACATCTTTGTTAAGGATGGAGATATTTAGCTGGTATATACCTGGCTCTAGATATGTGCAGAATCCATTAATTCTTTCAAAGCGTTTGCCATTTCCGCAGTCGACTAGGCATTTGGTGTTTAGCGTGCCATTGTCTTTGCAAGCGACGTAAACTGTTTCGCCTATTTTCCTGAAAATTTTTGCTTTATCTTGAGGGATAATTTCATATCTATCTGCATATGAAAAACTTGGGAATATAAATGAAAAAATAAGGAATAGAAAAATTGGAGTTGTTTTTATTGTGTTGTACATAGCTTATAGCTTGATTTCAGATTTTTCTCGTTTTCTAATGTTGAGTTTTTGATGATGGATGATGGAAATTTGTGGCAAATAATTCTTTGCTATCTACTTCGTCAAAACTATAGTGTTCGTTGCAAAATTCGCAATCAATATCAATACTGCCTTGTTCTCGTATAATATCTTTAACTTCATCTTGTCCTAATGTCACTAACATATTAGCAACGCGTTCTCTTGAACAAGTACACTTGAATAGATAGCTTTCGGAGCCTAATAATCGAACATCATCTTCATTAAATAATCGGTGAATGATTTGCTCTGCGCTTAGCGAGAATAATTCCTCATTTTTAATCGTAGAAGCCAATTGTGTTACTCTATTCCAATCGTCTTCATTGGCGTCAAATTCACCTGGTAATTTTTGTAAAAGCAATCCGCAGGCATTATCTTGATCTGCTGCTAGAAATAAAACAGTTTCGAGTTGTTCGGATTGTTTTAAATGGCTTTCAAGGGCGAGTTTTATACTGTTGCCTTCGAGGCTTATAATGCTTTGATATCTTTCCCCAGATTTTTGATTATCAATGGTGATAGCTAGTCGGCCATCACCAAATAAACCCTGTAGCGTGTCGCTAGTTATGGGTTCTTTGTATTTAGCCAGCCCACGTAAATGGTTATCGCTAGTGCATTCCATTACCATGAAATGAACTGGTCCATCACCTTGGATTTGCATGATAAGAGAGCCTTCCAGTTTCAAAGTGGCTGCTAGCAATGCATTTGCCGCAACGAATTCTCCCAGGTAAAGTTGAAGAGGATCGGGATAATTCTTTCTACCTTGCAAGCTTTTCCAGGTATCATTTAGTTGGACGAGTATACCTCTGACGGGCATATTTTCAAAGATAAAGCGATGTAGAGTATCTTTTTTCATTCACTAAGCCTTGAGTTTTGCCTTCAAAATCTCGTTAACAGTTTGTGGATTAGCTTTGCCTTGCATGGCTTTCATGGTTTGACCGACAAAAAAGCCAAATACTTTTTCTTTTCCACTTCGATATTGTTCAACTTGATTCGGATTATTGGCAATGATCTCATCAATCACCGTTTCAATGGCGCCCGTATCTGTGACTTGTTTTAAGCCTTTATTCTCGATAATCTCATCTGCCGTTCCTTCGCCATTCCACATGGCTTCAAAAACAGTTTTTGCGATTTTTCCGGAGATGGTATTGTCGGCTATACGTTTAATCATGCCACCAAGTAATTCGGCAGTCACTTTGCTCTCGGATAAAGTGATATTGTTTTTATTTAAAGCGCCAATGAATTCGCCTTGTACCCAATTTGCGCAAAGTTTTGCATTGCCATCGGCTGCCTTAATACTTGCTTCAAAATAATCAGATAAATCTTTTTGTGCAGTTAATACGTCGGCATCGTAAGATTTTAAGCCGAATTCACTAATGAAACGCGCTTTTTTCTCGCTTGGTAATTCAGGCAAGCTTTGTCTAATGGATTCAATAGTTGTTTTGTCCAATTCAATGGGTAATAAATCCGGGTCAGGAAAATAACGATAGTCATTCGCTTCTTCTTTTGAGCGCATGGAGCGAGTTTCATCTTTATCGGAATCGTATAATCGAGTTTCTTGTACTACCGTGCCGCCATCTTCAATAAGATTGATTTGGCGCTCAATTTCATGGTTTATAGCTTTTTCTACAAATCGAAATGAATTGATATTTTTAATTTCTGCACGGGTGCCAAATTCTTCTTGTCCTTTAGGACGTACAGAAACATTTGCATCACAACGAAATGAACCTTCTTGCATATTGCCGTCGCAAATTTCAAGGTATTGCACTAAAGAATGTATTTTTTTCATATAGGCAACAGCTTCTTTCGCAGAGCGCATATCTGGTTCTGAAACAATTTCAATTAACGGAGTGCCAGCGCGATTGAGGTCAATGCCTGTCTGGCCTTCAAAATCTTCATGCAGTGATTTACCGGCATCCTCTTCTAAGTGAGCGCGTGTAATACCAATGGTCTTAGATTTGCCATCTTCTAATTCTATGTCGATATGACCGTGTTCTACGATAGGGAAATGTAGTTGGCTAATTTGATAACCTTTAGGTGAATCGGGATAAAAATAATTTTTTCGATCGAATATGGAGCGTTTGGATACATTGGCACCAATGGCTAAGCCAAATTTGGCTCCCATGAGGACAGCTTCTTTGTTAACAACCGGTAAAACACCAGGCAGACCTAAATCTACAGCGCAAGCTTGTGAGTTGGGTAATGCGCCATAAGTGGTGGATGCACCTGAAAATATCTTACTTTTAGTGGCGAGCTGGGCGTGGATCTCTAGTCCAATAACAACTTCCCATTCCATAATGTGAACCTCGATACTTTAAATATTGTTTGGCACTTTTGTATGCCAGTCAGTGATTTGTTGAAATTGATGAGCAACATTTAATAAACGACTTTCATCAAAATAATTTCCGATGATTTGTAAACCTACCGGCATTCCGTTGGAAAAACCTGCGGGGATAGACATGCCAGGTAAGCCTGCTAAATTAACAGCAATAGTGTAAATGTCAGATAAATACATAGTGACTGGGTCATTGGTTTTTTCACCGATCTTAAATGCAGTTGTTGGGGTAGTCGGTCCCATGATGACATCCACTTTTTCAAATGCTTGTTTAAAATCATCACTAATAAGATGACGAATTTTCTGTGCCTTTACATAATAAGCATCATAAAATCCGGCTGACAAAGCATAAGTGCCGATCATGATGCGACGTTTGACTTCATCACCAAATCCTTCGCCTCGAGAACGTTTATACATATCTTCCAGGTCGATGGGATTTTCGCAACGATAGCCAAATCGCACACCATCAAACCTGGATAGATTAGATGAGCATTCGGCAGGTGCTACGACGTAATAGGCCGGAACTGACAAGCCTGAATTGGGTAGGCTAACTTCTATAATCTCAGCGCCAGCTTTTTTATAAACATCGATAGCTGCTTCAATATTTTTAGCAACATCGGAATCCATGCCTTTTTCAAAAAACTCTTTAGGTAGGCCGATTTTTAAACCTGATAAGCTGTTATTTAAGTCTGCAGTGTAATCCGGTACGGCTTTATCAACACATGTCGAATCTTTTGGATCAAAACCTGCCATGACATTTAACATGAGTGCTGCATCTTCTGCAGTGCGAGTCATGGGGCCCGCTTGGTCTAGGCTTGATGCAAAAGCGATCATGCCGTAACGAGAAATACGGCCATAGGTTGGTTTTAGCCCAGTTAAGTTACACAACGCAGCGGGTTGACGTATAGAGCCGCCAGTATCAGTACCAGTCGCTGCTGGAGCTAGATGAGCCGCAACAACAGCGGCTGAACCACCAGAAGAGCCACCAGGAACTGTTTCAATATTCCAGGGATTTTTAACCGCACCGTAAAAACTGGTTTCATTTGAGGAGCCCATGGCAAATTCATCCATATTGGTTTTACCCAGCATGACAGAACCTGCTTGATTAAATTTGTGGATAACGGTTGCATCATAAGGTGCGATAAAGTTGTCCAGCATTTTCGAGCCGCAGGAAGTTTTTACTCCATTTGTGCAAAAAATATCCTTTTGCGCGATAGGTATGCCAGTTAATGGCGTGGTGTCACCATTAGCAATACGTTGATCCGCCTGTTTAGCTTGTTCCAATGCAACTTCTTCAGTTACCGTAATGTAACTATTATAAAGTGCGTCTTTTTCTTGGATGCGCTGAAGATAAGCTTGGGTCAGTTCCGAGCTAGAAATCGCTTTATTTTGTAGGTCTTTGCTTAATTCTGAGAGTGTTTTTTCAAACATAATTACTCCAAAAACAACAGATTTTTCCGCCTAAAGTGACGGAACGAAATCTGCATATGCTCCACTAAAGTGTTTTA
>Ga0316207_10005300_pt1 | contig 10760 bp, 23 predicted proteins | sample 6weekpyrite_MG_FD_204943 | JGI IMG/M metagenome (GOLD analysis project Ga0316207, IMG submission 204943) | Microbial mat bacterial communities from mineral coupon in-situ incubated in ocean water Damariscotta River, Maine, United States -... | ecosystem: Environmental > Aquatic > Marine >...
CCACTACCGCCACCACAACCGCTGATTAAAATGATCAGTAGTGCAAGAACAGGGTGCTTCATAAATTTGGCTCACGCTTACCGAAACGTGGATAGTGGATAGTCATTCTATTTAACATAATATATATAATGCTGCTTTTCAGCGGCCTGTACGTCGTTAGGGAAGGGAAGATCGACGGCGGGAAAAGTCAATAAAATCAAGCAGGCAGCGCGGCCGAAGGAGTCGGCAATGCGCTTCCAGATCGCTTTCATTTCTTTATCGTCTGTGCGTTCTGCATGAACGTCGGCGATCACCTGCGCCGGGTCGAGGTCGAGCAGTTCGGCAACCGTTTTGCAGACCTTATCATCAAAGAATCCAGCCCCTTTTCTATACCTGCTTATGGTCTGCTGTCTAACTGGTAGTATCTTTGCAAGTGCATAATCTGACAGGGGTTTCCCGTCCTTTGCATAGCGAACAGATAGGGCGTCAAGGTACTCAGTTGTTTTCATTCTACGAACCTCCCAAGGCTGGAAAATAGATATTACACCTGTGTGGTCGGTGCAACAATAAACAGATGGGGTATGTTGACAGAGCACATAGGGGTTGTGTATACCTATTGTCGGCCGCGCTGGCTGGTTCTTTACCCTCTCCGGGTTGAGTCTCTCCCTCCCAAGGGGTCGGCGTGGTCACCCATGTTGGTGTCGTCTGGTGGGGTGGTAGGCATATCACCCCACGCTTTAAAGGCCGCATCAGTGATCAACAGACGATAGGGGGTGTGAGATGGGGAAAGGGTTTGTAATCGTGGTACTTCCCAGCTATTCGGTCGGGATTCTAAAGATTTTCGACGGCGTTCAATTTACAGCGCGCTGGAATGATGTTCAGATATTCGCGTCGCTCGATGCCGCGCGCCGTAAAGCGTTATGGCTCTCGCGTATCCATCCGGTCGATATTATGAGGATTAATGTCGCGCTCGGTGATCATGTCGATACCGTGCGGATGCGGGGTGGCGCATGAATCATCAAGCGCTGCATATCGTTATTAATGCTTTGTTTTTTTGTTTCGATGAGCGTTACGACTGGGATTTAGCTTGCATGTTGGAAAAGCTGCGGGCATTAGAGCTTTATGCTGTCGCCTGTGAAGATGAAGACGCTAGAGCCTATCTGGGGTACTTGGGCGACACTGTGGCGGCTATTCGGAGAGAGTCGTTGTGATGTTTCTACCCGGCAAACACCGGCCGTATACGGTTAAGAATCGATTCTTTGAGGGCGTGCTGTCGGCGCTGATATTTGCGGTTGTCATGATCGCTGTAGGGGTGGTGTGGTAGTGCTGGGTCATCGCCACGACCAGCGATGGCTGGCTGGTAATTTCCGGCAGTTACCGGAGCATTTCAGAAAGCCAGTCGCGACACGTTATAAAAAAATCTATCCACAGAGTCGGCGTGATGCCAATACGTTACTACGCGAGACCGTCGGTGTTGTTACGGGTGGCTCTGGTCGTATGGCGTCGAATGATGATGAATTGTGCGCGTGGGCAGCGGCAAGGGCTAAGGCGTGTCGGTTCATTAAAGCGCGGGCCGATGATCTCGTTAATGCATTCATTGATCTATATCACTACGTTTCAAAGCTCGGATTTATTCCAGAGGGTTCAGAAGAGAAAAAGCGCTCACTGATTGGCGCGGTGGCTCGCATGTGCTGCGAACGGTGGTGGCGTCGCCAGGTCAGAAAAAAGCATGGTCGTAATGTTGAGGCGGCTGCTATCAAAATTGGTTTGGTGAATCGTCGAGCCGGTATCTATTGCAGTGATGAGACGAAAGAGAGACGGCGGCAGCAGCGCAGTCGTAATCTGCGCATGTTGGAATCATGCTTAGCCGTCAATGAGCTGGATCAATCCTACACCCTGAAAGAGTTAGCCGATTTGTCGGTATCGAATCCCGTTATTCGGCGGGGTGAGTTTATGACGCGGATTGCTGGCTTTTCTCAGTATGCAGAAAACAACGATCTAGCCTGTGAGTTTTATACATGGACTTGTCCCAGTCGAATGCACTACGTCAGTAAAAAATACGACGGCACCACACCGGTAGAGGCTCAACAGTATCTATGTCGGCAGTGGGCAAAGGCACGGGCGGCAATGAGTCGGGCCGGTGTCACGGTCTTTGGTTTTAGGGTAGCCGAACCACACCACGACGGAACGCCACACTGGCACATGATGTTTTTCATGGATAAAGGTCGCTGTGATGATGTTCGGGCCATTCTAGAGCGCTACGCGTTGCAGGTGGACGGTGGCGAAAAAGGCGCAGAGAAATATCGATTTGATGCTAAGTCGATCGAGCCGGGTAAGGCGGCTGGTTATCTCGCTAAATACATCTCTAAAAATATCGACGGTTTCGGGCTTGATTATGTGGATGAGGACACGACCGGCCGTCGTGATCCGATGGAGTGCGCGCGCCGGGTTGATGCTTGGGCTTCGACGTGGGGTATCCGTCAATTCCAGCAGGTCGGGGGGCCGTCGGTCTCTGTGTGGCGTGAATTACGAAAGGTACGTGATGAGCAGGCCGGAGCGGTTGAGGCAGTGCGCTATTGCGCTGATCAGGGTAATTGGTTTGGCTTCATGAGAGAGATGATTAAACAGCCTGTCAGGCTGCTGAAGTGCTGGAGTGATAAGCCGGGTGCATATGATGAGCCGGTCGGGGATCGCGTCATAGGGGTTGAGTGTGGCGATGTGATGTTGGTGACGAGAGTGCATGAATGGAGGGTTGAGCGTGGGGGGAACACGAGCGGACAAATATTACTTGGAGTTGAAGCGGCTGGGGTTGGTGACAAAGGCGCGTCAATGGTTGAAAACGAATCCGCCACCGAAGGGATGGCGGGGCGGTCAGTGGGCATGGGCGCACACGGAAATGTCTGTGCTTTTTTAAGCGAAGGCGAAGCCGTAGCGCCTTGGAGTTCTGTCAATAACTGTACGGGAGTGAGATATGAAGCCAATGGTGGAGAAAGCAAAGATGGTGCTGGAGGAAGATCGAAGAAGGTTATATGCGATAAAGGGTCGGGTCAGATATTTGAGGGCGCGAATACCGGGCGCATTCGCGGGGCACCCACAGGTTAAAAATGCGCTAGAGGTGATTGATGAGCTAATCGAAATGGTTGATGTTGGACAAAGCAGAGTGAAGGCGGGGATTGATAGTGTGATCGAATCAGGAAGGGGAGATCAGTTTGATGAGTTATGTGATGTGATGGAGGGCCGGAGAGATGCCGAAGCCGATAAACCAGACAATAGGTAAGTGTCTATGTGCGTATGGGAAATGTGAGAAAGCGGCAGATGTTCGTCGATGTAAAAATCACGAGCGCGGCCGCCGTTATCTGGTTTGCCCAGACCACGGGATCATTAGGGCCAGTAGTGCAGCGTCGCAAAGAAGTCTTGACGAATGGATAGATAACAACATGGTTAATAATGATGTGCCGTCCCCGGGGCCAGCACCGGGGACGGAAAAGGGCGGGGAAGTTCCAGTATCGGAGCCCGAGAAAAAGCCAGTTGAATCAAGGGAGGTTCCTGCCCCGAAGCCGGAACCGAAAAAGAAAACGCTCGATGAAGAGTTATCGGATTTAGTGGGGTTTTAAAGAACATGTCGCAGGTGGAAAAAACAGGGGTGCAGGAGCCGGGGCCGGAAATTGCGGAAGATGCGCAGCGACTTCTCGATGAGGTAGATGCCGAGATAGGGCCGGAGGTCTCCGAGACTGAGCCGGAAACGGGGGCGGAGGTCGTCGCGCCATATGATGAGCGTGCGGCCGAGAGTGAGGCCGATATTGTGACCGATATAATTGCCGATATGGTCGAGGGGCTTCACCCGGCGCTGTCATATGATACGGCGGTACGTGCTCAGGTATCGCATGCGCTGGTGCCGGTCATTCAAAAATACGGGGGTGTCTGGCCTGCATGGCTGGAGCCGTATAAAGAAGAGGTGGGGTTCGCTATCGTGCTCGGTGGCGTTGCTTATGGATCGGTTACCGCTGTCCGTAACTATCAGCCGGAACCGGCAGAGGGGGCGGGTCGTGGCGAAGAGGCGTAGGGGTGAAATAGGGCTATTTGCTGGCACAACTCAGAACGGAAAAACCTATCAGGTCAAAAAGCGCATCAGGTCAGATCGCCGGGTGTGTGTCTGGTCGGTCAAGGAAGTAAATGATAAATACGCCGAAAACTGGCCGGATTCGATCATCGTCAAGGGCGGGCTGCATGAATTGCGCCGGGTGCTGATCGATGAAATCGGCACAGGTTCAGGGCGTGTGATCTATATCCCGCGATCACTGAGGGAATTTGGCGCGTGGTCGAAAATCTGTTTTGCGTGGGGCATAATGAAAGAGTGTACCGTAGTCGGCGAAGAGCTGGCAGACGTGACTACACCGGCGAAAGCGCCGGAGGGATGGGGCAACATGCTACGGCAGGGCGTCGGGTTCGGGATGAAAATCTATGGCGTCTCTCAGCGCCCGGCTGAGGCTGATAAGACGATACTCGGTAACGTGTCATTCATTCAATGTCACTTTTTGTCGCGATCCGGTGATCGCAAGTACATGGCCGAGGAAATGGACGTGGCACCAGAAGATATTAAAAACCTCAATCAATATCACTGGGTGCGTCGTGTCGCCGGGGGTAAGTTGCAGCGCGGAAAATAAGCCAATAAAGCCAAAAGGGCCAGCCCCTCATAGATAGGGGTCAGCCCCACGTTGTAGAACCGGGCCAGCCCGTCGTTGAATTGTCAGCGGCGGGTTTTTTATTGTTTACAACGTGAGGTGTTAAAGATGAAAAAGTATTTAGTGATTGCAGGTGTGGCGCTGGTGGCGGTAGCTATCGCAAACCGTGTTCCGGTGACTCGCAACCTGATCAGCGGTTAAGAGAAAGCCGCGCATGTCGCGGCTTTGATTTTTCGTGGCCTGTCGTGAGACACGCCGCAGCCCCGTGAGGGGTTTCCTGTGACTGGAGATTTTAAAAATGCGTAAGGTAAAATTGCCACCGTTTGAAAACGTGGCTGCTAATCAAGTGGCAATCATGCCACGCATCCCGATGGGTGAGGTGTACAAGGGCATCATACTAAAGCTGGGCGGTACTACGTTCACTAAGGCCATGATTACCAATATCAAGCTACGTCTTGGCGGTAAAACGATCTGGGATATCACCGGGTCGCAGCTCGATTCAATCAATCAGTACATGGGGATGACGGCGAACGCCGCTTACCTGTTGCTGCCGTTCTCTGAGTTCAACGCTCGCACCATTCTGGGCGAAGATCGCGGAGCCATCGACACACGTCTGGACTATTCTAGTTTTTCGCTACAAGTGACAATCGGCGCGGCGACTGCCCCGACGCTTGAGGCGTGGGCGTTGGTCGTCACCGACAAAATGGTCACTCGGCCTGAAGATGTGCCGCTCATCAAGGCGATGCTGCCAGCGACTCATAATATCGGTGCGGCCGGTGATTACTATCTGCCGATTCCGATCGGTTCATCGCTCGGCGCAAACATCAAGCGTTTACACATGTTTCATGCAAACATCACCGATTTTTCGGTGAAAATGAACGGTCAGGATATTCAGGACGAGGGAGAAAATGCGGTCGTTCAGTTTTTCCAAAACAATTTAACGCGCGTGGTGCAAGCGGGTCATCTCGCGTTTGATCCGCTAGTGCTCGATAATCAGGGTGATGCTATTCCGACAACTCGCATCGAACGCGGTGTTATTCGAGAGAATAACTTCGAGTGGAAAGCAAAGCTGAGCGCTGGCGATACAATCAATAGTCTCACTGAGGTTTACGCGCTCATCGATAGCATTTAAGCGGGGTGTATTATGAGTGATGTCGATTGGGGTACCCGGCTTAGAGATTCGCTGGCAAATGGCGTAGACAGGTGGATCGATACCGAGATAGGCGGGGCTGAAGTGAATCAGCCGCCGCCGGACAATCAGTTCAGCCGGGAGCCCGGCGAGCCAGTCAGGCGAGACGGCGTTGTTAATAACGGACTTATCGGCGTGCCGTCGTCGGGTGTCTGGGCGGTCGGAGGCCTGATCGCGGCCGCCATCGTTATCGCGCTGGTGGTGCGTAAGTAATGTGGGCGTGGGCCGCAGCGGCCGCCGCACAGTATGCATCCGAGAGCGGAAAGGGCGGCGGTGACAGCGGTGCAAGTGGCAAGGCAGCCGGGCGCGGGGGGGAAAGTCAGATCAATATCGGCGGACTGACTGTGCCGAACATGCCGGGCGCACTCAACATGAGTAATCCATCCACTGCCGTGATCGTCGGTGCCGGTGTGTTAATAATCGGTGTCGTGTTACTGAAGTCTGTCGCAAAGTAGCGTGACGATTAAAATCGAGCCGGTGCCGTGGTGTGATGAGGCGGCGGTCGGTTTAAGCAGGGCGCTCGGTGATGACCTTCGGGTGATGCGAGACGAAGTAGAAAGCAACCGGGCTCAGCTCTGGAAGGTTCATGGTTACGGATTTCTGGTCACGCGCATCGAGTCTGATTGCAATGGTAAAACGCTGGTGCTTGTGGCTGCCGAAGGCCGTGGGATCGACGCGATAACGCCGGTGCTGATCGACGTGGCAAAGGCAAACGGTATAGGTTTTTTAAGGGTGCATTCTGCGAGGAAGGGCATGGGGCGTATTTTAAAAAAGCATGGCTATCGATATCTGGAAACAGTGTACCTGCTGGAGGTAAGCGGCAATGGGTAATAAATCGCGGGGCGGTACTACTGAGACCAGGTCAGAAGTTCAAAACTTGAATTTTCAGCTTGCATCAGACGCGAAGCTCGACGGCGTGACGCTGATCGGTAATAAAGGAAACACGGCTGTCACGGTAACGGATTTCGGAGCTATCAATGCAGCCGTAGGGCTTGCGGAAAGAAGTCTTGAATATGCAGCCGAAGGCGTCGAGATTATCAATAGAAACTCTATCAGCTCTCAGGAAAAGGTACTCGATATCGCCAATACGGCAGTGGCTGCGGCTGAGGAAACTACGAATGAGAGATTGACCAAGACGGTGGTGGTAGCCGGTACGGTAGTGGTCGGGCTGGTGGCCTTTGCAATGATGAGGAAAGGTTAAAATGGCTGAAATTATTTTAGAGTCAAGGTCATTAGTCTTTGGTGCCGGTGATACCAAAACGATTGGGGCCGGAAGTTACATTGGAATTCTATCAGCGGACGAAGCTGTGACGGTCAAGCTCTACAAAAACAACACTGAGATATCGGAAGATTTAACAATGTACAAAGGTACGGCGTTTTCTCTTGCTGATATCCAGCGCCTTAACGGTCAATTCGCTTTCGATGCGGTGCGTATCACGTCGGCCGTTGTGCAGGAGGTTGAATATGTGATTGCATCGGGTGAGTACGTTGACCAGCGTTTGAATGTTTTGAACGCAGTTGAAGCGCAGATTGTGGGTGGGGCTCTCAATAATGCTGACCCGCCTCATGTTGAATTGGTGGGAGGCGTTGCCAATGCAGCTACACCGGCAATTGTTACGCCTGAGTATCGTGATTTGAAAGCGCACTATGGTGGGTTGATAGGAACAGGCCTGGTAACTGTTGTGGCGCCTGCTGCCAATGTCAGCGGTATCAAGTTGCAGCATGTTGATATGACCTATAACGCGGTGAGCGCTACTCGCTTAATGGGTAAAACAAGTGCTCCGGTTGGGTGGAATGATGGTGCGGCAAGGGCGCTTGCTTCGCTCGTGTTGGCGGCGGGTCATGCGGTTAGGTTTAGTGTGTGCGATTCTGGGGAGTTTTTGGTTCCGGCTGGCGAGGGGGTCTATGTGCAGTCCTCCGTTGGTAATGGTGCCACGGTCAGCATAAGTTACGAGGTGCTTTAATGAATCTTCATCTAATTTACCTTTGCATGTTGCTAAATCCGAAGGTCACTACAATTACCGAAGCGGTCGCGGCTATCCAAGCCGATCAGGCCGCACTTGATGCGGCGCTCAATGTGCCAGTCGATCAGGCTGCGCGTGATGCTGAAATTGAAAAAAGCAATCAGCTTGATGCAAGGCTGCGAGAGTTAAAAGAAAGTAGTAACAGGGCGGGTCGCGCAGAGTTTGAGCGGGTTAGGCGTATGCGTCCCGATGATCAGTTTGTCGAGTTGGGGCTGTGATGAGTGAAAAACTGCAGGCGCTGGGCTTAACCTTCGCCGCACTCTATGCAGCCGCCTACGCGGCACAGTCTGCGCGTGTCAGTCTGAAGTACTTCAGTGCTACCGAGTTCGGTATCTGGTGGCCGCTGCTAAATCCTGATCTACTGCTTGCACTAGATGAGTTCCGCGAACGTCTCGGTGTGCCTGTGGTGATAAGTCCCGCCGAAGGCGCAATCGGCAGGCTATCCGGGCGCGAGGGTTCGCAGCACCTGCCGAGGCCGATGGTCAATGCCATCGACGTGATGCCGGTCGGCGTCTCGCTAGAGCGAGCCTATCAGGTGGCGCGTGAGGTCGGTTTTACTGGTATCGGGCTTTATCCTGACTGGCAACCACGACCGGGCATCCATCTTGATATGAGGCCAGGGCGAAAGCCGGAAAATCCCGCGTTGTGGTCGATGCGGCTTGTGGGTGGTAATCAAAAGATGTTCTCAATCGAGCGGGGTTTTGTGTGATGTCAGCGTCAATGTTCACTAATCAGCAGCTAACCGTCGTAGGTGTGATTGTAATCGGCACGGTCTGGTACCTGTCGCGAAAAGCCGGGGCCGTGGTCGAGGGGGCGGTTGATAATGCGGTTGAGGGTACGTTTGGATTTGACGGGTGGATCGGTAAGTATCTATGGGACACCGAAACAGATATCGAATTGACACCGGAGGCGCAGTCGAAGGCCGCGGAGTATGTGCGCCTCGGGTACATGCGTCGCGATGAAAACGGCGTATTACGAATCACGCCAGCGGGGGAGGCGTACATTGAGGAACTGAAGCTGAGAAGGATGATTCGGAGGACGCAGGGGGGGTTAATATGATGTTGGCATGGTTAATCGGTCGTTTTGAAAAGTAATGGAAGAGCTAATAATCAGGTCAATAGTATCGGGTGTGATCGGTGGTGTAATCACCGGGGTGGCCGCCTTCGCCGCAATCCGTGTGGAACTGCGGTGGCTCCGTGCTGATGTTGATGCACTGAAAACAAAGGTATTCGATTGATGCGTAGCGTAGCGGTTGTCAGTGCTCTGGGTTTTAGTGTTGTAGCCGGGTTCATGGTTGGGCTGGCGATGGGGCGATCTACGCAATCGCGCATCGGTGAGAATGTCAGCACGTCGGTAAGTGATGGGGTGTTGACCGTGCAGGTTGATGCTAAGCGGGCAGCCTCTGAAGGGCTGGAAAGATTTTTTTCTGATTTGTGGAGGTAGGAAGATGGCGAGAAAAAAACATTGCAGTAAAAAGGGGCTGAAGAGTAACGGCAAGCTGAAAAAGGGCTACCGCTTCAAGCGTGGTGGTGGTGTGGTAAAAGCCAAAAAGAAGAGGTGCAGATAATGCCACTCAAAAAGCATCGTAGAGTTGCCGCACACGGCGCTCAGGAAGCCGAATCAATCGACGGGCTGTCATGGGCTGAGCTTCAGAAAGCGGCCGCCTCGCGTGGCTACAAAGGGCCACGCAACAAGGCGGCGATCCTCGACTATCTGAGCTCCACCAGTACAGATTGAGTCGCACACTCGGCCGGAAGCCAGCTATCCTTGCAGGCTTCGAAGATGATATAGGCCTGCATCGGTAGACCTGTCAGAAAGGCGGTGATATCGATCCCGGTCGGATCGCTGCCGCATCGTATGTGATTGGTGGTGGTAAAAAAACAATCCTGTGCGCCGTCACCCATTGCGTTACAGTCGAAGATATCGCCGCACAGGGTCGAATAGAATTCGATGTCAGTCGCCTCGGTAAAAGTATCGTCGACACTCAAAAAGCTACGCATACGGCCGCCGGTGTCGGCACCGGTCTGCCATGTCGTCGTGAATTTTCCACTGGAGACATTCGCGTTAATCGGCGCCGGGTCGGGGTCGGTGTAGGCGCTGGTGCCAGTGATCGTCAGTGCGTCGATGGTCGGCGGGGTCGGTGTGGGTGAGGGAGCCGGGTCATTGCTGGCAGGTGCGCCGCCGCCACCTCCACCGCCGCCACAGCCAGCAAGGGTAAAAACAATAAAAAATAAGGTAATTAGATATTTCATAGTGTACTCACTTTTTTATCAAACATTGAAAATTGACGCGGCTCGGACTCAATGCGCCGGATACGGGCCTTGAGGGCCGCAATCTGCTGCACATGCCACGGCCGGGCCGCCACCATGCCGGGCGTCATGCCGCGCACCATCGCGGGCGGGTAGAGTTCGCCGTTGTGGCCGATAGACCAGCCAGACCACGCCGGATGGATGTTTCCGAGGTCGCAGCCAGCGAGCAGCTCAAGCAGTCGATAGGCAGGAAGTGGGATGCGGCTTTTGCCATCTTCCCACCTGTAGTAGGTCTGTAGATTCACGTCAAGGTACTTCGCGATATGTTCGGGCGTCCAGCCGAGTTTCCACCGCACGTCCTTCAATGTGGCGGGTTTTAGGGTTGTCATAAAGACTATATCGCAGCTATGCGGATTGGTTTTAGAAAAAGTTTATGTAAAATTTTACAGTGGTTTGCCTGTTTTCGTTGCGAGGTCAATAACTTAAACCATTTTTTAAGTAGCTTGTTCAATTTAACATAATATATATTATACGAAGTTATGTGCGGTATTCTTTACAACTGGAGGGGTCCCAAAGAGACGCTGAAAATTAGCGGTGGTCGCCTCAGCTATCTGTTCAAACGGCACTCCGCGCTGTT
>Ga0316207_10005302_pt1 | contig 10759 bp, 9 predicted proteins | sample 6weekpyrite_MG_FD_204943 | JGI IMG/M metagenome (GOLD analysis project Ga0316207, IMG submission 204943) | Microbial mat bacterial communities from mineral coupon in-situ incubated in ocean water Damariscotta River, Maine, United States -... | ecosystem: Environmental > Aquatic > Marine >...
AAGGCAGGCGCAAGGTACCAGTGAAGTGGAAATACTTCCAATACCTGACCCTATTGTTCACTGAAGTGTACTTGGATCGATATTTCCGAGACCAGGACAACCTACTAGATGTTCTCAATTTCCACGTCGCTGCCTACAATCCAGGCAAGGGAAAAGCGGACCAAGTCGCCCTTTTTGAACGTCCCGACCTATCCAAGCTGGCATTCTGGAACGCAACTGGTAGCGGCAAAAGCTTGATCATGCATGTGAACATCAAGCAGTTTGAGCACTACCGCGATAAGCACGCTAAAGGTCGCGACTATAACCGCATTATCCTGATCACCCCTAACGAAGGGCTGTCGCGCCAGCATGAAGAAGAGTTCCATCTTTCTGGTATGCAGGCAGAAATTTTTGACAAAGAAAGCATGGGTCTCTTCCGTGGGAAAAATATTGAAATCCTGGATATCAACAAGCTCAAGGAGGAAGGCAAAGAGAAGACCATCTCGGTTGATGCCTTTGAGGCCAATAACCTTGTATTGATTGACGAAGGTCACCGAGGAGCCAGTGGCATAAACTGGCGCGATATGCGCAAACGGCTGGCAGCAGAAGGCTTCACCTTTGAGTATTCCGCGACCTTTGGTCAGTCCATCAAGGGCAAGAAAGACCTTGAGCAAGAGTATGCAAAAGCCATCCTATTTGATTACAGCTATCGCTACTTCTATGCAGATGGGTTTGGGAAAGACTACCGCATCCTAAACCTTGCAGAAGATAACGATGAAGACATTCGCAAGCTCTATTTGACCGCATGTCTGATGTCTTTCTATCAGCAGCTCAGTGTGCAGCAGAAGAAACACAAGGCCTACCGCGCCTATAACATCGAGAAGCCACTTTGTATCTTTGTCGGATCAAAAGTGAGTTCGGTTCGAAATGTCGCTGGGCGCCAGGTTTCAGACGTATTGGATGTGCTACTGTTCTTGTCAGAATTCGTCAAGGACCGTACGCAGAGTGAAGCATATATTGAACGCCTGCGTGGTGGAAAACCGGGTCTATTAGATGCAAAGAATAGAGAGATTTTTGACGGAGCATTCCCATTTATCGCGGACTATAAGATATCTACGCCGACGGTTTACGAAGACATCATATCACGTGTTTTTAATGCGCCAGTCCCAGCAGCTCTTCATGTAGAGGAGTTGAAGGGATCGGACGGTGAAGTTGCTCTGCGCTTAGGCAGTAACGAGCCTTTTGGTGTTATTAATGTCGGTGACGCGAAGAAACTATGTAGCCTATGTAAGGAACATGAGAGCGAAGGTTTTTATGTAACAGACCGTCAGTTTTCGGGATCATACTTTCATGCCCTCAATGAAAATACTTCGACAATTAATATCCTTATTGGTTCCAAGAAGTTCACCGAAGGCTGGAACAGTTGGCGTGTCAGCACGATGGGCCTCATGAACATCGGTCGCAGTGAAGGGTCAGAGATTATCCAGTTGTTTGGTCGAGGGGTCCGGTTGAAAGGCGAAGGCTTCTCGCTTAAACGCCATACAGCTGTCATGGGTAAGAAGAGAGACGAGGAACTGCACTGCCTTGAAACGCTAAACGTCTTCGGTGTGCGTTCGGATTATATGGCCCAGTTCGAACAATTCCTTAGAGATGAGGGTGTAGACGATGGATCAAATCGAGAAATAATCCATATCCCAGTCGTCCAAAACACCTGGCCCAAAAGCAAACTAAAAACCATCAAATTGAAGAGTGGTTTGAATTTCAAGAAGCAAGGGGAACGCCCAACTTTGGCGCTGCCAGATCCGGACACAATCAATAAAATTAAAGTAACGCTAGATTGGTACCCTCGGCTTCAGACGCGTTCGTCAGGAGTATCAGGAGGAGCCAGGGTGGCATCTCAAAGCGAGGGATACCTCACATCTGATCATGTCGCCATGCTGGATGTAGAACGACTGTATTTCACGCTGCAAGATTACAAGGCTGAGAAGAGCCGTTATAACTTAAATTTGGATCGAGCGGCGATCCAAACACTGCTTCTTGACCACAGCTGGTATACACTTTTCATCGATCCATCCGAACTGAGTATCAGGAATTGGAATGGTGCCAATCGCTGGCAAGAGATCGCGGAAGCGCTACTAAAGAAGTTCTGTAATGCATATTACAACTACAAGAAAGCGGAGTGGGAAGCGCCACATATAGAGTACAGGGAATTAGACCCCAATGAGGATGGGAACTTCATCGACGAATGGAAGGTTTCAGTTGATCCCGACGAAACTCACATCCTATCGGCGCTTGTAACCATTCGAGATGAAATCAAGCGGGGCAACCTTGATAACTTCACGGTTTCCTCGGACAAATTTCTACACTTCGACCAACACCTCTATTCTCCTTTGTTATTTACCGGCAAGGGAACAACTGTGGATGTTAAGCCTGTAGCTTTGAATGAAGGCGAAAAGGACTTTGTTGAGGATTTGCGATCCTACGTCGTTAGTCACCGAACATCGTCCCTGAAAGACTGCGAAGTGTACCTATTAAGAAACCTGACGCGCGGTAAAGGCGTCGGTTTCTTCGACGCGGGTAACTTTTATCCTGACTTCATTCTTTGGCTTGCAAAAGGTGACAAGCAACATATCTGTTTCATTGATCCTAAAGGCATTCGTATGCTTAAAGGCCCTGGCGAGGATAAGATCCAATTCTCACGACGTATCAAGGACCTTGAGACCAGGCTTGGAGATAAGGACATAAGACTGCACTCATTCATCATATCTGGAACCGCATACCGTGAGGTAAGTTGGTGGGGAACTGGGATGTCTATGGCTGACTTTGCTGACCTAAACGTTCTATTCCAGAATGACAACAAGGCAGGCTATATTGGTGAAATCATCCAGAAGCTAACTTGAGAGATTGCCCTGCTGGGTCCAGAAGTGATCAGGCACAAATGACGACAAATGGAAAATGGTAGTGGCGGTCCACCCCTCGGTAGCGGAGCGGTGGTGTGCCACAAACAAGGTCCGGATGTGCGCAGCACATCCTAGGAGCCTTGTGATGTGAGTGCGAGAGCCGCGAGCGTGTACAAAATATTATTTAAAAAAGTATTTTCAGTACGGCTAATCACAAAATCACGCAGAGAAGGTGCCCTAGCTCTAATCTCTATCCATATTCGCCATCAATAGCTCTAAACCTTCCACAGGCGAAACCTCTAAGGCTTTACAATAGCGAATATATTCAACCACATCTAAGCGCCGCTCACCCTGCTCTACTTTTCCTATAAATGAATGGGGAGTTTTCATTTTTGTCGCTAACTCGCGCATAGTCATTCCTTGACTGGCACGTCCCTTTTTAAGCCAATCAATTACAACTTTATGTTCATTTGAGTGCAGTGATTTAATCATTGTACCCATAATAGGTACATGATATTCCTGTACCCAAATCAGGAACTAGGTGCAAAGTCGCTTTAGCGCTCCTTTACGTTCTGACGACATGGGAAACATTAAAGTAAGATGCAGATGAAAATTGAAATGAAACTAATTGCTCTTTTCCTTATCAGCTCACTTGTTGCTTGTGCTGGAACAGCACAGCCCTTTTTCTACAATGGACACTATTACATGGCTGGAGACGCAAATTGTAAAAGTGTGCGCCAAATGTTGGCTCCAAACATGGTCATGTGCCGCGATAAGAACGGCACTGAAACCGGTTATCGGCTGGCTATGAGCAAAACCAGTATGCACGGCTATTACCAGCAAAAAGCTCAAAACGCTTCAGATAGAGCCAAATTTCTCCAAGCGATGAATGGAATTGCCACCACCCTAACAGAAACTGGTGCCAGCATGAGAAATAGCGCTGCAACCATTCCCAATGTCCAGGTCCCAGGCCCGTCGGCACGCACTGGTCAAATTGAATGGCCAGCGAACAATGCCGCTACTAGCCCTCCCAATTCACCTGACTTGAATAAATGGGTACCTAGCAGTGGCGTTGTTCCTACCGCACCAACGGCGGTTATTGTAGGAAACTGTTTGGGAACATTTTCACAAGGTTCTTGTATAGGGGTTTTCGATACCACAAACGGCGGTCAATATATATGCAATGGACCGATCGTACTTGATAAGTGTCTAGGGAAATTAACCCTCGCAAAACCCTAATTGTCAATATGATACAGCGCATCCTAAGAGTCTGGTAAGGTGAGTGCGAGTGCCGCGAGCGTGTGCAAAACATTAGTTAAAAGTTGTTTTTAAGAACGGCTAATCACAAAACCTGGCATTGAGGTTTCAGCTTACGCTGCGCGACGCTGAGAACCGTCCCAGCTTTGCAATTAGCCTTATGGGTTGGAGTGGAACTGGCTGTCTGTTTCAGGATCGATTTAGCATCTCGGGTTCATATGGTTGAAGAGCGCCGGTTTTAAGAACTTAGAATATAGTCCCGGTACCTTTGAGGCTTCTAGGAATAGTTTTCTGAATTCATCAAAGTCGGGCAGCACTAAAGCAACGGCTGTCATGGAACAGGTAGAAGTTTGACACATGTATCAGAACTTCTTCAGACTTCTATGGTCAGCAAGCGTTAAAGGGTCGGGTGGATTTAGGTTCTTGGTTCAGATGAAAAACTACGAAAAACGTGGGCCGTAGCCAAAGTTGGATGTCTAAAGCTCCATGCCCTGCATTTTATCCGCCACAGTGCCACACATGTTGATTCTCAATGCTTTGCTGAGCAACGGGTGTGGCACTGTGGCACTTATTTCGCACCACACCCTGCAGGCTATAGATACCGCTTAAAAGCGTCATCGAAGTCGGCAACCTCATACCCCCTATTATTGGCGTTGGTGCCTCGCCTGAAGGCCTTGGGTCGGATACCAAACCCTTTCAGGAGGGATGCGAGGCCTCTAGGCGTGATGGGCTTGCCCGAACTGTACTCGGTCCACATACTATCAGAAGAGGCTGTCAGGGCCTGAATTAAGGCTTCTGACGTGACGTGCTTATCCGAATTGGATTGAAGAATAGCATGTATATCTGCCAGCAGCATATCATGGGGGTCACTGCTATCTTTTGTGGCTTCCAGCAGCCGATATGCAGTGTCGCACTTGGCTAACCACCTGTGGCTAATCAGGGCTGCAACAGTAAACAATGGCCTCCAATTATCTTGAGCACGATCGTTACCGATACCTGGCGGCTCAACAACGTTAGCTTTACAGACTCCTGCATTATCCCGGGACCATTTCAACAACTTCTCTCTGACAGGCACCATCTGGTCCGCAAGGTCGCAAGGCAGTTTTGTAACGCTATGCTTCTGCGAGTTCATCATGCGCTGCAAAGGTATTGTAATACTACGGTCCATAACAGTGGATTGAATAGTCCCGATAGCTGCTATCGCCATAGGCGCCCATGTGCTGAATTTTTCTGGTTCGAGTGTTTTGGGTTTACACCGCAACACATAAGCTAAGCTACGGGTGTGCCCACTATTTAATATCGCAGTCATATCTCCCGATGCGTGCTTTAGGTGCATGTCAGCTTCATCAATAAGAAGCGTCGGTTGCTCTTGTTCAATTGCCCTAAAAATGACTGCTGGTGAGATTCCAGAAGCCGTGAGGCTTCGGTGTGAAAAGCTCGCCACCACTTCCAACACCGTCGTTTTGCCACACCGTTTAGTAGGGCTACAAATAAAGAGCTTCGGAAAGATCCTAAAATTATCAATGCAGTAGGTGCAGAAACACCATAGCGCAAGTGCGTCTGCCGCCCCTGAGGGCAAGATGGTGTATTTGTTAATCTCAGCAACGATGAGATCCAAAAGGACCTCACCATCAACTGTCCCCGCAAACGGGGTGATATCTTCTGTCAAACTAGTCATACTGACACCCAGCAAACTAGCTTGTATTCAGCTGCATTCTTGTGAGTTATACCGTGGCTGTCGACGACAGTTCTGCGAATAACAGAAAAGACGGCACCCTTTTGCCTTAAAACTCGCATGCAATAGTGAGGGCTGTAAACCCCAGCATCCAGAAGGTCGTAGATGCTAAACCACTTATTAGGCTGGTTAAGAAAAACGAGTAGAGCTCGCTGTGATAGCGAGGTATTTGTATTGTCAGACATATGCCTAACCTTTCTTTTAAAGGCTGACAGAGATCCGAGGCAGTGTTATATTGATTTTGCGAAAACAATAACGGGCTGACACGGTTTATCTGTGCAGCTCGTTTTTTACGTGTTGTCGTTAGCTTTGGATTCGAGCCAATTAGTCAAATCAGACTCGCGCCATGCAATGCGGTTTTCACTGATCTTAATTCCCGCGGGGAATTTGCCAGCTCGAACTTGTCTCCAGATTGTCACAGGGCTTAAAGATGTCATTCGTGACACCTCGTGTTTCGTTAGTAAACGTTCTTTAATCTGCATATGTGGTCTCCAATGCTTGGTTTAAAATGTGAGCAGTAGTGCTCGCCTTGGAGACTGTAGTGATTTTGCAACCTTACGATAGAAATCCACACTGTGGATACGCAACAATCATCTAACCAATTGAAATATAGGTAATAAACTGAAAGGTGTGGGCCCGCAACTATTGCTGCCAGTGGCTAGGGTTCTTAGTCAGGACATCCCTTATAGTGGCTTCCTTCTGGGCGATGTGATGTAGTCTTCGAATGGCTCTAGCTACCGCTGACTGATTAATTCCAGAATTTCTAATCGTCAACCGTCGTCGCTCTTTATCACTCAAACCGGAGACATATTCTTTAGCCCAGTTCAGCCATTGTTTATGCTGAACCAATAGTTTTTTTGAAGGCTTCGCTACAGATGACGCTACACAATTAGCAGTCTGATTTGGCTGTATGCCTCGATCGTCGATATATCTTCGCAACTCGTCGGCACATACCGTTAGTGATCGCAAGCTGACTTCAATACCTTTGTTGTCATTTGCCTCAGTATAAATTGTAAATATGGTCCCTTCATGGATAAGCCCTAATTCTTTTTGCGCCCCCACATCTGAAATGCGCCTCACTTTTGTGCTGCCAAATCTGTATATATCTTGTGCATCCTGCGTGTATAAATATACTAGGCCTGATTTACTGATGTTTGCCATCCGGTTTTCTTGTACATCATATCTCCCCTGGTCAATCTCAATAGGAATACAGTCCACAGATACAAATTCTGTTGGCTGAATTAATGCGGATACAAATATCCGAGCTTGTTCTATTTCATATCGTAGATCTTCGTCACTGATTCCAAGCATACGTGCCACTTCTGACAGGTAATAGTATTGCTTGCTTAGATTTAAAGGTGCCGCTGCATACGCTCCGCTCATTTGCTATCTCCGATAGTCTTCATCAAATGTTTTGACCACAATGCGAGTGCTTCACGCATCTGAGGCAAATAGCTTGGCTTGGCATAATGCCTAGCTGTCACGGTATTAATGGAGTGGTTCAATATCTCGGATACGATTTCCATTAGAACCCCTAGTTCTGCCATCTGGGTGGCACAGATCTTTCTGAAATCATGCACAGTGAACCTATCTAGCTTACTCCCCGCTATAACCCGTTTTAAAGCATGGTGGGGTGCCGTCTTCCCTATGGGTATCGCTCCACGTTTTAGGCCGTTCCTGCCTGTCCAGCCCGGGAACAAATAGGGAGAATCTGGCGCTTCCTTCTTGGCTAACGCCATGGCCTGCTCCACCAACCGGTGTGCCGCATCAGAAAGGGGAACTTTGTGTGGCTTTCCGTTTTTGGTTCGTGAACCAGAAATAATCCAAACTCGCTCATCCATATCAAACTCATCAATCGGTGCCTGTGACACTTCAGCGGAGCGTTGTCCTGTGAGCAGCAGGATTTTCAAAACCAACTGTATCTGCGATGAAATGAGTATGGGCTTACCCTGCTCAGAGCGTGTTCCGTTTTCAATACGGTCCCACAGCTCTTTAATCTCACTCGTCTTTGGTGGATCTATTACTTTTGCTACTTCCTGACCAGGGGCTGGAATATCTATTGCAGGGTTTAGATCAACACACCTCTCACCCCCTGGCGACAACGCAAACTTAAATAAAACACGTAGCAAAGCCAGTATTCGGTTGGCACGGTTCGCTGAACACTTCCTTTGAGCCTTGGCCAGTAACTCTTCTATATCTTCGCTGCTGACGGTGTGAGGCGCATAGCTACCAATCGCCGGGAGGATGTAACACTTAGCCATGCTTTTCTCATCCATGACGTTGCGGCGAGGCCGCCCTTTGAACAGCTCAGTTTCTCGTATTTCAAAGAACCTATCACAAAGTGTCTCGACTGTTTTGATGGAGCCCTTACGGTCAGTGACTTTCCTCTCAGCGTCAGGGTCCTCTCCTCGCTCTACTCTGGCGAGGATATCAAGCTTAGTAGCTCGGGCTTCTTGTAAGCTGATGGTTGGGAAGCGACCTATCTTATACTTGGGCCTCGAGCGCTTTCCTTTTCGGTGAATATAATATGGGACATACCATGTCTTCGTACCCTTAGGGGTAACACGTAGGACAAGCCCCATGTCCTTACCTTCACCATAGTAATCGACCGCCCCCACTTCAGGTGCAGGAAGTGAAGCTATCTGTGTGGATTGCTTAGGCAACTTAGCCATTTTAGCTCCCAATTCAAAATATGGTCCATATATGGTCCACAAAACCGAAAGTATATGGCACTCAATGAAATGCCATGATATTAAATGTATAATATTTTCAGTATATTATGACTTCTCATGAGATTTCAAGTTACTTCAGGCATTACCTTTACATTCGGATTGAAAATCCGCGTGTCGGTGGTTCAAATCCGCCCCCGGGCACCACTTCAAAAGCCGCAGTCATCTGCGGCTTTTTGCGTTTCTAAGCCTAGGTACAATCGGGTATCCACTAAGCCATTTCACAAAATTTGGCACACAAGTCTCTGACGCGGCCCTCAGGTGTCGCAGAACTGTGCGCTGTTAGACCAAGTGGAGCAGGAAAACAGGGCGTTACCGAATTTGGGAAAGTGCTTCCCACGTTCCTTAGCCAAAATTTTAGCAGTAGGTCACAGCCAACATGACCTGAGATTCCTGCGGGACGCATGCATTACTTGCGGGCGATCAGAATTGCTCCCACAATTCCCACAATAGCTGCAAGTCCAATCATTGCCATGTTAGGCTCTTTATTGATCTCTTTTTTGTTCTGGAAGACTCTGTATTTCTTTTCTGCTTCCTTTTTTGCCTTTAGTGAAGCTGCAAAGAACTCCTGTGGTGCGATCTGGAAGAATTTAGCCGCTTTCTCCATCTGCGGCACATCCAGCACCGTATCACCACTTTCAATACGAGATACCGTCATAACGCTCACCCCCATATGTGCCGCCAAATCTTTTTGATCAGCATTGTTTTGCTCACGCAGCTTGCGGATCATTTGGCCAAGAATGACCGAATAGCTTGTACCAATAGCTTGGTCTTGCATTTTTATCTGTTACCTGTTATCATATTTGTTAACGGTGAATCGTTACTAGATATTAACAGCGAGATAGAATTAATGTCAAATTTCTATGAAGGCCTAATTGTTGAGGTCAAAAAAGACGGTGTAATCAATCACCCCGGTATACTGGTCAACAACAGCGGAGTGTGGAACGTTATTCACAACACCCCAATGTCGGGGATGGTCGTGGTCGATACGCTTGAGGCTTTTATGAATGGAGGAAAACTGCGTTTTCCAACACGCTACAAAAAGCACTTGCCCGATTGTTCTATCGTCCAAAGGGCTTGGGCGTCAGTCGGTAAGAAATGGACACTAGGTAGATATAATTGCCAGCATTTTGTGACCCATATGTGCGGTGAAAAGCCCAATAGCCCTGACCTAATCATAGGGTTCTTGTGTCTCCTTATCGCTGGATTTGGGCTTGCCTACGCAGTCCGTCGGTAGTAGCGCCCGTTCGGCAGGAATCCCTTATAAAGTTGCAGCAAAATAGCAGCACAGAACTTACTTGATGACTGGCTAAAGGCTATTCAGAATAGCAATCGTATTTTACTACTAATCTTACCATGCTCGCCAAACTGAATTAACACAACTGCCGCCAGTTAATAACCTTGCCTCCAGACTGTGCCTCAGCAAGTAGGCAAACATTGGCTGGGATGCTTGTCGTCACAATGATTTGGTCGTAGATGCCGGTTGGCAAATGAACCGTAACAAGCCAGCGCTGCACCTTCATCCACTTACTCCCCCACCAACTTAAATTCAGGCCTATTGTCCTGATTAGGCTTATTCCGCACACCCTGAGCCTTCAAAAAAAGGCCCGCTCGAAAGCAGGCCTTAAAACCATTTTGCCAGAGGGCCCTAGAATGCTGCGTTAACACCTAGGATGACACCCTTGCTATTTGCATCGGAATCGCTGTGGGTTACACCCGGCGCCAAATTGCCGCCGCTAATGAAGTTAAGCGGTGCATAGCCGTTGGTTTGGATCAGCTCCACAAAACCTTTTACACTTGGTGTTAAAAAATGCGCCAATCCCAAAACCCACTGGTCCTGACGCTCCCAAGGTGATCCGTCCGGTCCAGCGATGAAAGTGCTGAACTCAAAAGACAGATCGGTTGGGTTGTCATTCATAGCAAAGGAGTATTTGCCACCCAGCCCAAAGCTTGTGACCTTGCTGGCTTCAAACGAATTGAGCGGCGGGGTAGGATTAAAGGTGCCCGGCCACTCTTTTGTAGTTTTGGCAAACTCCCCCATCACCATAAACGCGCCTGCTTTCAGTTGCCCGTATGCAGCCCAGGCCGGGTTTACTTCGGTACAAGGATTGAAATGAACCACAGGGAATGGCTGACAGTAGGCACTGCCGCGCTGATAG
>Ga0316207_10005303_pt1 | contig 10759 bp, 10 predicted proteins | sample 6weekpyrite_MG_FD_204943 | JGI IMG/M metagenome (GOLD analysis project Ga0316207, IMG submission 204943) | Microbial mat bacterial communities from mineral coupon in-situ incubated in ocean water Damariscotta River, Maine, United States -... | ecosystem: Environmental > Aquatic > Marine >...
AATTCACTCAGGGTACGTTGGAGTCGAGCTTTGTTTAGGTCGAGGAAACGCTGTTTGATTTCTTTGAAATCAAACGTCTTATCCTGTTCAAGTGTTGGGGCGAGCCTTGCCATGATAGTGTTATCGGCAACAATGGGAGGATCTTAAAAACTTCAAGTATTACAATAACATGCCCGTGATCACAATTATAATAATGTTAGTTTTGTCACAGTTTAAGTTGTTGTTTAAATTGGCAATATTGACCACTATATTAATAATGTATTATGCGGTTTATTTCTCTCAGGATTTAATTCCTACGCAGATGAAATATTTAAAATGCAGGCTATGATCAGTAATACCCCCTTTGACACCCTGACTACAGCGAAGATTTGAAGGAAGTTTGACCATGTTACAGCACTTACCGCCTGAGCTTGCTCAGCAATTCCTGGATTCACTGCCAGCAGCTCTGGCCTTAGTTGATAAAAATGATGAAATTATTTGGGCAAATGACAGTTTTATGCGTGTCACCACACTTGTTGAGAATCAGGTTGTGGGTAAGCCACTTAATAGCTTAAGCGCCGATGTGCAGGAGATGTTCAAGGATGGACACGTCTACCTCAATGCAACCAATAAGCGCGATGCATATTGGATGGCGTGCATGTCCGTGCCGTTAGGTGAGTACCGGTTACACTATTGTAGTGATGTAACTCAGCTGCAAGGCTTGATTGAAGACCGTGAGGGTCTTAAGACCAAGGTTGCTGAACTCAATCCTACTGATCAAATTACGGGCATGCCAAATCGGCGCGCCCTGTTTCAAAATCTTGAGCAACAGGCCTCTCGCAGTCGACGCTATGGTAATTCACTGTCAACGATGATTCTACGTTTGGGTAATTTGTCAGATTATATTAAAAAATTTGGAAACGATAATGCCAATCAGTTATTACTGAATGTTAGCCAGATGTTAAATGATCAAATGCGCTGGGCAGATGTGATTGGTCGATTGGATAAAAATGAATTTTTATTTATTTTGCCAGAGACAGAAGAATCCGTGACGAGTGAGCTGCGCGACAAGATACAAGAACACCTACTTCAAATTAATCTACCCGGAGCTGATGGAGCTGGGTTTGAATTAGTTACAGAGTTTGGTATGGCACAGTGGCGTAAAGGTGATGATGTGGCATTATTAATGGAGCGTGCGAGAGAGAGTTTGGACGGTACCGGCGATAAAAGTGGTGATAAAGTCGCAGTTTGAACTCACACGTTAACTTATTAATTTAGAAGCCAGGTATTCAGCCTGGCTTTTTTTATAATTGCTTTTTAATGACGTCAGCAATACGAAATGCATTGGCATAAATCGTCCAGGTATAAGGCACACTACCACCGGTTGGCATCCAGGAGCCATCGGTAACAAATACATTTTCGGCCGTGTGGATTCTACATTCTGGATCGAGCACCGAGCTTGCCGGGTCAGTACCGAAACGGCAGCCGCCAGCCTGTAAATTAGCTGGTGGCGAACCACTGACACTGCCACGTATATCTTTTGCGCCCATGCGTTTAAAAACGTCTTTTGTTTTGCCTAGTATATAGTCGCTGATTACTAAATCATGATCATGATAACCGACTCGCAATTTGGCAACGGGGCTAGCCCATTTGTCTTTTTCACTGGCTGATAGTGAAACAAAGCAATCATCCGTTGGTAGCCAGTCACAAAAAATCTCATAGCGAAGACTTTGACGTTCGGTGAACTCCTGCTTAAGTCTTTGTTTGAGCTTACTACCCCAAACAAGTTTGTCATCATTATCCCATTTGACATTATTTGCTTTAGAAATAGGATTGGGATGGCGCAGTAGTAATTCTACGGTACCACCTTTTAATCGTCCCAACTTCTTGTCGTTAATAAAATACCAGTCTTGTAAATAGCGATTAACAAATGGGCCACGAACCCTGAGCTGTTCTGCTAGTTCATCACTGTAGTCATTATGATAAAACTCACCGTAACCAGAGCCACCTGCGGAGAACAGCATGTTTTTACCAACCTGTTCAGATTGATTTCCTAAACCCTTTTTATGCTTGGCGCCAACTGAAAGTAGTAATAGGCGTGATGTTTCGACCGCTTGGCAGGCGACGACAAATATTTTTGCACTTACTCTGTGTTTAGTATTATTGCTATCTATATACTCGGTATGGGTTACTTTACCTGACTGATCACTGATAAGCCGTGTTACTTTCGAATTAGACTGCACGCTGCAGTTACCGGTGGCAAGCGCGGTATTGATTAATGCTTCACGACTACTGCCCTTGGCACCACTAGCGCAACCATAGCTGCCACAATAGCCAGAGTATTCACAGCTATTGCGACCATTCAAATGAGGCGTTGATAAAATGGCACGCGGTGTGCGCAAAGAGTGGAGTTTCATTTCATCGCATGCGGTATCAATAAAGCCGGTGATAGGATGTTCTTGTGTAGGTGGATAGGGAAAGTCTTTAGTTGATCTTGGTTCCTGAAAAGGATGTTCTTTCACTTCACCTGAAATGCCGACGATGTTTTCTACCAGGGTGTAATATGGTTCTAGTTCATCATAACTTATCGGCCAATCGACAATATTTGCATCCTTGATGGCACCAAATTCTGATTTAAGGCGAAAGTCTTCCGGTTTGAGACGATGAAAGAAACCACTCATGAGATTGGTTGCGCCACCTACCATGTTGCCATTCCAGAAATCCCAGCCAGAATCGAGCGTAGACTCACTACTCCATTTGTAATCACCTAATTCATTCTTGCCATCGTAGTCTTCGATAACATGACGTTCATCTTTTAGATTAGGTGTATAAACGCTGCGCCGACAACAGGCTAACTCATCTTTATATAAGTCATCACGCTTGAGAAATGGGCCTTTTTCAAGCACTAATACATCATAACCGGCTTGGCTGAGTTGGTATGCAACAGGTCCACCACCTGCACCACTGCCAATTATGCATACGTCATAATCTTTCATCGCTTTAACAGCTCGGTGTAGATCTTATTTGTAGGTGGATGAGGAAAGCCTGGTTTGTGTTCTAACCATTGCCAACCTATACCGTTGGGGTTTGCACCATAAGCGGGGTCGGTCAGCAATGCCTCAAAGATATAGAGCAGCAGAAATGATAACCATTTTTCACCAGACGAGCTATTCGCAATCTGAGCGATCAAATTATTTTGTTGCGATTCATGATTATCTATAAATAGTTTTTTAGTCTTTTTTTGTGAAAGTTGGTTGAGCCAGTCTATGCCTTTGAGAATAAACGCGCGATCTGCCTGGTCGATATCAGGTGCATCAAGCACAAATTTTAGATAGGCGGTGGCATTTACGTCCATCGCACTGGGCCCGTTGCCATCAGCGGGAAACAGGATTAACTGTACCGCAGCAAGACTTGTCCATGGCTCGTGCTGAATGATCTGTGACTGTGAGACTTGTGGAGTCTGATCGCAGGCTGTAAACATGGTGATAGAAGGTAGTAGAGCAAGACCAGCTGCAGCCTTGCTGCTCTCATGCAAAAAGCGACGGCGTTCCAGGTTAGTTTGCAAACGTTCAAGTTGCGCCTGGCCGAGACTCTGGTTCCACTGGTTGAGAACGTCATCCATACTTAATAATGACAGATCTCCAGCTATAAGTTCAGCAGTTTTAAATGTCTAACAACGATTATCGGCTGCTAGGTGAAATCTTAAACACGTTTGCGGGCGCGAGCGATGGCTGCCTTAACTTGTGCCGGTGCTGTACCACCAATGTGGTTACGGGCAGCGACAGAACCTTCCAGGCTAAGCACTTCGAAGACGTCCTGCTCAATCGTCGCAGAAAAATTTTGTAATTCCTGAAGACTCATTTCTGATAGGTCTTTATTTTGTTCAATACCAAAGCGTACAGCACTACCAACAACTTCATGCGCATCCCGAAAAGCAACACCCTTTCTTACAAGATAGTCGGCCAGATCAGTAGCGGTGGCAAAACCTTTGAAGGCAGCCTGATACATATTTTCTTTTTTGACCTGTATATTCGGTACCATGTCGGCAAACACTTTTAACGAGCCCTTCAGGTTATCGATAGTATCAAATAGCGGTTCCTTGTCTTCTTGATTGTCCTTGTTATAGGCCAGTGGTTGTCCTTTCATTAAGGTCAACAGGCCCATCAGGTGCCCAAACACTCTGCCACTTTTGCCACGTATCAATTCAGGGACATCTGGATTTTTCTTTTGAGGCATGATCGAAGAACCGGTACAAAAGCTTTCGCCCAGTTCAATGAAATCAAATTGTGCCGCGCTCCATATAATCAGCTCTTCTGAAAAGCGTGATAAATGCATCATGATTAGTGCTGCTGCTGAAGTGAACTCGATGACAAAGTCACGATCACTGACTGAGTCTAGCGAGTTGTCTGTGACACCATCGAACCCAAGCAAACCTGCCGTGTATTCCCGATCAATGGGATAGGTTGTGCCTGCCAGAGCAGCGGAGCCTAGCGGTAAAACATTCATCCGCTTTTGACCATCTTCAAGCCGTGACTGATCCCGCTGCAACATTTCAAACCAGGCCAGCAAGTGATGACCAAAAGTAATCGGCTGTGCAGTTTGCAAGTGCGTAAAGCCGGGTAAGATCGTCTCTGCATGTTGTTCAGCCAGATCGATCAACGCAACTTGCAGGCGTTTGAGTTCAGCAAGTATGAGGTGCGTCTCATCCCGTAGGTAGAGGCGAATATCAGTTGCAACTTGGTCGTTTCTGGAACGGCCTGTGTGCAGTTTTTTACCGACATTGCCAATGTTTTCAGTGAGGGCAGACTCGATATTCATATGAACATCTTCAAGCCGGGTCGACCAGGTAAAGTTGCCTGCCGCAATGTCCTGTTCAATCTGCTTGAGTCCATCGACAATCAGCATGCACTCGTCCTTGGTCAAGACGCCTACCTTAGCCAGCATGGTGGCATGGGCGATTGAACCTGCGATGTCCTGCCGGTACATACGCTGATCAAAACCCACTGAGGCGGTAAAGGCCTCAACAAATGCATCGGTCGGTTCGTTGAACCGTCCTGCCCAGGGTTTGTCGCTGTCTTGACTCATGCTGTTTCCAATATTGACGATAATGTCCAGTAAGGTGCCTTTATAAAGTATATCAAGTCGCTTAACAATATTTTGTCAGTCTGGGCGCTTGAGGCTCGTTATTGTTGCCAAGTTCCGCTATGTTTATCTGGCAGTTAGAAAAAATACGCGATGTTAGCGGGCAAATTTGAATGAAACAGCTTTAAAGTGATGAGTAAATTGGAAACCTCGAAAGAAGAAATTTCGGCCAGGTGCTTTTTGCCAAATTTTTGTGGTCTACGGATGGTTTTCGTGGTCATCATGATTGCACAATTGTTTGCTTTTCTGGTTGTGTTGATTCCGCAAACCACAGCGGTCGCTTCAAAATGGCAGGATCTGGGACTCATCTCACTCTATGTACAATGGTGTGCATTGGCCAGCAGTGCTGGCTTGTGCCTGCTTCGACCTTTCATTTGTCACTATAGTCAACGCACCGTTGCCCTGATTAGCTACCTGGTGGTGTTATTGGTCGTGTTTGCTGTAAGTGAACTGGCATATTGGTATGTGTATCCGCTTGCTTCTGCAAAACTAGGACATTGGCCATTTGTCTTTAAAAATATTGGCATTGCAATTATTTTAACTGGTCCGATTCTGCGTTATTTCTATGTACAGCACCAATGGCGAGCAAAGGTACGTGCCGAGGCCGAGGCCCGCTTGCAGTCACTGCAATCGAGAATACGACCACACTTCTTTTTTAATAGCATGAATACCATAGCTAGCCTGACTCGAACCAATGCAGATCAGGCCGAGGCCGCTGTCCATGATCTTGCCGATCTGTTTCGGGCCTCACTAAGAGATGCGCGCCAGTTTCATAGCTTTAGAGATGAGTTGGATCTTTGTGAGCGTTACCTGGATATTGAAAAACTGCGGCTTGGTGAGCGCCTTAAGCTTGAATGGCAGACCTCGGATATTCCTTTTGATAGTTATGTGCCACCGTTGATTATCCAGCCTTTGCTTGAAAATGCTATTTATCATGGCATTGAGCCGAGAACTGAAGGTGGTACGATCAAAATTCATGGTAAAAAAGAAAATAATCAGATCATGTTGACCATCGAAAACCCTATACCCATTTCGCGTGATGAAGCGAAGTCAGGCAACCGTATTGCGCAGGAAAATATTCGTGCGAGGCTGGCAACGATGTTCGGCGATCGTGGAAAAATGGAAGTTACAGAACAAGAAGATATTTATTTTGTCACCCTTACATGGCCATACCGGAATCAGTTAGATGAAGATATTGATCATTGACGACGAGCACCTGGCACGACAGCGCTTACGGCAGGTCATCGAAGAGCTGGGAGCCGCGACTACGATCGAAGAAGGTAGCAATGGCGAACAGGCATTACAACTCTGCCAACAACATCAACCGGATGTGATATTACTGGATATTAGGATGCCTGGCATGGATGGAATCGAAGCGGCACAGCATATCATGAAGCTGGAGACACCACCGGCAATTATCTTTACCACTGCCTATGATCAATATGCACTGTCAGCATTTGATGCACATGCCGTAGACTATTTATTAAAACCGATTAGAAAAGAACGATTGGCAGAAGCGCTGGAATCAGCAAAACGTTTAACTAAAGCGCAGATGCAAAATCTGACGGTTGAAGGTCAGACAGATTCAAGACGTCAACATATTAGCGCCCGGCTTGGTGGTGAACTTCGCTTAATCAACATCGTGGATATTCGTTATTTTTTAGCCGAACATAAGTATGTAACCGTAAGGTATACAGAAGGCTCTGTATTGATCGAGGAGTCGTTGCGTTCTCTTGAGGCTGAGTTTGAAGATATATTTCTTCGCATCCACCGTAACGCACTGGTTGCCAAGAGCGCGATTGAAGCACTGGAAAAAAATAAAAGTGGTGCGCATAAAATCCGCTTAACGGGTATTGAAGAAACACTGGAAGTTAGTCGACGACACTTGCCAAATATTCGCAAAATAATGAAATCGCTTTAATAATAGTGTTGCGCGCTATGCTGCTGATGTTAAAGTAAAATAAATAAAAATATACTATTAGAATCTATATGTAATTTATGCTGTAAATTAAGGGGAAAGAACATGATTATATTCGGAACGAGAGGTGTTACGACTACACCAGACAAGGGTGAATTTCATTGTCCGACGTGCAACTCGATACAACCTTATGGTTTAAAGCGGGTTAGACGTTTTTTTACACTTTACTTTATTCCGCTAATTCCACTTGATAACCTTGGTGAGTATGTCGAATGTGATGCATGTAAGGACACATATAAAACAAATGTTTTGGATACTAATGCGAGTGCCAGTTCGGAGGAATTCGAAGCTGAATATCACTCGGCTATTAAAAAGGTCATGGTGCATGTCCTGTTAGCGGATGGTGTGATCGATGACAGTGAGGTTGAAACATCAATCGATATATATCATAAAATAACCGGCACAGAGATAAGTGCAGCAAGTTTTCGGAATGAAATTGATGTTATCCAGGCCAGTAAAGAAGATCTATCCGGCTGTCTTCGGAACTTACAGGGTGTTCTGAATGATGAGGGTAAAGAGCTGGTCATTAAGGCCGCTTTATATGTCGCCTTTGCCGATGGCGAGTTTCAGCAAGAAGAGCAGGATTTACTGGCTAAGATTGGTTCAGATCTGGGTATGACTAAAGCACATATCCAGGGTGTTATCAGTAGTGCCTAAAAAAATAGTCTCCCAGAAATTAGCATTAACACTGGGTGTGCTGATTAACGTCATTGTTATTTCTCTACCACTGCTTATAGTAGCGATAGATTTTACTGAGTTGATGAGTCGCCCTGCGAGCTGGATTTTCTACTTTTTAATTTCGTTGTTTTGCTTGTTAGAAAGTAATGCCAGTTTCGGGGTCGGTAGTGGTGCTTCTGTTCAGGCTGATAGATCATTCCTACCTTATTTGATTGGCGTACTAGTGCTCTTGCTCATCTGGGTCTCGCTCTATGAGTATAGCGCTGATCACTATTTGCACTGGCAGCAATTGCCAGCGCTCAGTATCCTAGTGCCCAGCAGTCTTATATTGATAGGAATATTTCTGCGAGTGATTTCGATTAAGACCTTAAATCGTTTCTTTTTGAGTCATATTGGCTTAGTGAACGAACATAAGTTGATTACAACTGGTATTTACTCTCTTGTGCGCCATCCTTCTGAAGCGGGCCTATTGTTAATTTGTTTAGCCGTACCAATATTGTTGGGAAGTCTAAGTGGTTTAATGCTAACAGGTTTGCTAATTGTCCCGCTTTGTTTATATAGGATTCACAGAGAGGATCGTATGATGTTTTTGCATTTTAACGATAAGTTTGTTGCTTACAAACTATCAACACCTGCGCTGCTGCCTAGGTTCATAGATTTAGCAAGGTGGCGTGTTCAAAAGAACTGAGGATTTATCTAATTTGGTTTGAGGCTAACTGCCGACGAATTTTTCTAAGTGAGACCTCTAAGCCTTGATCAAGGTCGCCACCGTAATATTCTGTATTGCGCACACCGAGCAATCTACTTGAGAGTTCAATACCTTCGTGGTTTAGGAATACAACCGTTGGGGTCACATAGGCGCCATAGCGCGCAGAAAAATCGAGGCTGGATATTTTGGTACCATCAAAGTCGATAACATCATCATAGTCGTCAGTCATGACACGACGGATGATAACTTTGTCGAGATAGTCTTGGTTACGTAGCATGGGTTTGAGGTGTTCTTCTTCAACGAACTCACAGTAGGCGCAGCCTTCCATTGAGAACAAAATCAAAATAGGTTTTTGTAATTGCTCAGAAAGCGCGGCATCAGTTTGTAGATTATTGGTGCTTACGATCTCAACATGAGGTAGGAGATCGTCGTTGGCACGTGTGGTAGGTGCGGAAAAAATGCTGGTGAGCACAACAGTCAGTGCGAACCCCCCTAAAATGAGATGGCCCAAACAGACTTTCCCCAATAAAAATCTAACAAATGTCATCAATACTGCCTGTGAATAATTTAGTGTATTATAAGTACTTGGTCGCCAAACGGCGTCTTTTGTTCAATAAGTATTATTAATCCCCATATAAATATGCCTAATTCAACCCTACGTATTGCAACACGCAAAAGCCAGCTAGCCCTTTGGCAGGCTGAGTATGTGTCCAAAATGCTCAAACACCACCATCCTGAGCTCGAAATAGAGCTGATTAAGTTAACCACTCAGGGTGACAAGATCCTCGATACCCCGCTGGCCAAGGTGGGCGGTAAAGGTCTTTTTGTTAAGGAGCTAGAAGTGGGCATGCTCGAAGGTGAGGCCGATATTGCCGTCCATTCGATGAAGGATGTGCCTGTAGACCTACCCAGTGGCCTGCATTTAGCCGTCATTTGCCCGCGTGAAGACCCTCGGGACGCCTTTGTTTCAAACCAATATGAGACTTTCTACAATCTGCCACAAGGTGCGCGGGTCGGTACCTCGAGCCTGCGTCGCCAGTGTCAGCTAAAGGCAGCTCGACCAGATTTAGAGATTCTGGATTTACGAGGTAACGTCAATACACGCCTGGCCAAGCTAGATGCGGGGGATTATGACGCGATTATATTAGCTGCAGCGGGTTTGATGCGCTTAGGCATGGAAGAGCGGATCCGGGAGAGATTATCGCCTGAAATCAGTTTGCCAGCGATTGGCCAGGGTGCAGTGGGGATTGAATGCCGCTCAGACGATGCGCGTATTAACAATCTGATTCAGCCGCTCAATGATAGGGAGACGGCCTTGCGTGTGGCAGCAGAACGGGCCATGAATGCGGGATTGAATGGGGGCTGCCAGGTACCAATCGCCGGTTTTGCAGAGCTCTCTCATGATGCCTTATTGCTCAGGGGCTTGGTGGGTGAGCCCGATGGTAGCAATATCATTCGCGCTGAAATTGCAGGGCCGACTGAGAATGCTCAGGAGATGGGCCAGGTCCTGGCAGAAGATTTACTGGCACGCGGTGCGGGTAAGATTCTGGAATCACTGTATGACCAAGGCTGACCCGACTAGTCAGAATCAGCTCGACGGACTCAAAGTATTGGTGACCCGCCCTGCCGGGCAGGCAGCCACAACCATTAATGCGATACTTGCCAATGGGGGTATCGCCCAAGCCTTTCCTCTCATTGAAATTCAGCCTAGTACCCGCTGCCCAGTTAATTTGGCTCAGATCAGCGAATATGACCTGGTGATCTTTGTCAGTCGCAATGCGGTGGAATGCGCTTGGCCTTTGTTAGCAAAGGCAGGTTTACCTGATTCAGCCACGGTTGCAGCCGTGGGCCAGGCGACGGCCGAGGTACTAGCGCAACATGGTTACCCCGCAAGCCTGGTTCCAGCCAACCGTTTCGACTCAGAAGGCCTATTGGCCATGCCAGAACTGGAAGCCATGGCAGGAAAACGAGTTTTGATTGTCCGTGGCCAGAGCGGTCGGGAAAAACTCGCCGAGAGCTTGCGTTCCCGTGGTGCCCACGTAGACTATGCTGAGGTTTATCAGCGTTTGCTGACGAAGCAAGCACTCACTTTTGAGGATGGCGACATTGATGTCATCCTGATAACCAGCAGTGAAGCGTTGCTACATCTATACCAGATGGCAATCGATACCGCTAAGCCCTGGTTACTTGAAAAGCAGTTGTTAGTGTTACATGAACGGATAGCAATGCGCGCTAGAGAACTAGGGTTTAAACTTAATCCAGTGATTGCCGAA
>Ga0316207_10005304_pt1 | contig 10758 bp, 8 predicted proteins | sample 6weekpyrite_MG_FD_204943 | JGI IMG/M metagenome (GOLD analysis project Ga0316207, IMG submission 204943) | Microbial mat bacterial communities from mineral coupon in-situ incubated in ocean water Damariscotta River, Maine, United States -... | ecosystem: Environmental > Aquatic > Marine >...
CATTAGCAGACCCTGAACTTTTTACTATTGCCCTACTTCCCCAACACCTTTTGTATGAAAAAGCAAAGTCAAATGTAGAGGAACTCAGTGCACGTGATAGTACAATATGTGCTATAAGTTCACAAATTTTTGATAAAGCGGATGATTTTATACCTATTAGTGAGTGTAAAGATTATATGCTAGAGTTTTTTGAGATGATGGTTGTGCTTCAGGTACTCTCCTTAGAGATTTCTATTAGACTTGGAAATGATGTTGATATGCCACGAAACTTAGCAAAAAGTGTAACAGTCGAATAATATTTACTTATTCTTCTAATCTTTCATTTTATCTTTAGAATTTCTTTGTTATCATAAGAGATTAACTGAATATAAAGTGAGCTCCATGCAAACAAAGTCTAAACTACTTTTTATCGTAACACTTATGCTACTCGCCCTTGGTGGTGCAACTATTATAAATGTCTCTTTAAACTTTAGAGATTATAGTATTAAAGGGGCTGTTGAAAAGGCTACTATGACAGCAGCCATTGTAAAAGATGGTTTAACTGCACACATGGTAAATGGCATTATGAATAAACGCCAATATTTCCTCAACCAGATATCAAATAACTATGATGATGTTGATTCACTATGGGTTGTTCGTTCGGAAAATGTTATCAAGCAATATGGACATGGTTTTAACAACGAAACACTTAGAGATACAATAGATACAAAAGTTATGTCTACTGGTAAAATGATTACTAAAATCAATGAACATGCAGATAAAATTCTCCTTCGTGTAACTATTCCCTATAAAGCGAAAATAAATAGTAACGGAACAAACTGTCTAAGTTGTCATGATGTCAATAATGGTGATACACTTGGTGCAATTAGTATGGAGTTTGATATTACAAATATGCGTAGTGCTGGATTCTTTACTATTTTAAAAATACTTGGGCTTAATCTTCTGTTTATAGTAATAGTTCTTATATTAATTAACCATTATGTTACTCCATATATGAAACTCTTTTCAAATATGCAAGATGGTATAACTAAAGCATATAGTGGAGACTTTACACATGAATTTGAGACAACTGTTGCAGGTGATGGAAAACAAATTGTCTCACAACTAAACACTCTCTTTAAAAAAATGCAAGAGACTTTCGGTGATATCAAGTATAATCTTGCTACATTTATACCACAAGGCTGTGTCTCCTCCTCGGACCCTCTTTATGAGGCAAAAACGATTATTGGAGAACTATCTGATATCTATAAGTTCAAAAAGACCATAGAGCTAGATGCGAGTAAAGAAGTAGTATATAGTAGAATTATTGATATTATGACAAATAAGTTTCAAATTGAAAACTTTGCTTTTTATGAGATAGATACACAGAAGAATATACGAAAACCTATTTATATAACTGATGGCACAAGTATTTGTCATGATGAAGTAGATAACAAAGCGGATCTTTGCCGTGCACACAGAACAAAAACAGATGTAATCTCAACAGAGTTTGTAAATCTTTGCCAACACTGCAGTGCAAATGATGCATACTATACTTGTATACCATTTACTATCAACAAAGAGCACTCTATCGCCCTTTCCATTACTACTGATTGCGAAGATAAAATGAATGAAATTGCTACAAAAATATCCAGTATTCATCACTATCTTGAAGCTGCAAAACCTGTCATAGAGAGTAGAATCCTTATGTCAAAACTTCGTGATACTTCACTTCGTGATGGTATGACAGGACTTTACAATAGAAGATTCCTAGAAGAGTTTATTGATACATTAGCAAGTCAAGTATCTCGTGAAGATGAAACATATAGTGTAATGATGCTTGATGTTGACTTCTTCAAGATGGTAAATGATACTTATGGTCATGATGTTGGTGATAAAGTAATCGTTGAAATTGGAAAAGTCCTTAAAGATAGTATTCGTGAAGCTGATTTAGCAATTCGTTACGGTGGAGAAGAGTTTGTTGTTATGCTCCACAATGCTGATAAAGAAGGTGCTTTAGTAGTAGCTCAAAAAATACACAAAGCATTTGCAGACCTAGTTTTCGAAGTAGGTGGTGGTGAGACTATGCAAAAGACTATGAGTATTGGTATCGCAAGGTTTCCTGATGATGGTGATACTATTTGGAAATGTATTAAGTATGCTGATACTGCTCTGTATGTTGCTAAGACCACTGGTAGGAATAAAATAGTGGAGTATACAAAAGAGATGAGCGAAAACGAAGACCTCCGCTAAATAAATCTTCAAATAGCGACGCACTAGCTGTGTCCTTCTCTCATCGGATACTAAAGTATTCCTCCTCGTTCAGTCCTTGCTATTACATCACTCTTTGAATTTTATTTCAATGACAATATATTCAAAAAAAGAAATATTAAAAATTAAAATTTTTATCATAAAAAGTTAAAGGAGTATAGAGAGGAAGTATGCTATAGCACATGACGAAGGCAGCAACGCAGCTAATGCGTCGCTATTGTGACTTTTTAGTGGCAGCCACACCCTGTTCCGCATGACTCCCCACTTGAAGCAGGAGCTTCTTGTGCAGGAGCAGCACCAGTAGAACAAGCTGATACACCTGGAGGAGTTGTAGGTTGTACTCCAGCATTATCAACACCACCTTCAGCATTTATCTTCTCTATAGATGCCCAAATAGAAGCAGCTGCAGCGATGAAACGTTTTGCAGACTCAGAAGATGGATCAGCAAAAGTAATTGGTTTCCCTTCATCCCCACCAGTTCTAACACCTGGCTCAATAGGGATTTCAGCAATGATTTTAGTATCGAACTCATCAGCCATTGGTTGAGATGTTCCCTTACCAAAAATATCATACTCAACACCAGTATCTGGTGCGATAAATCCACTCATGTTCTCAACAATTCCAGCAATAGGAATATCAAGTTTTTTGAACATGCTAAGTGAACGACGTGAATCATCTAAAGATACACTCTGTGGCGTAGTTACAGTAAGTCCTGCAGTAACAGGTACAGACTGAGCAAGAGTAAGCTGAGCATCACCAGTTCCTGGAGGCATATCAATAACTAAACAGTCTAATTCAGACCATAAAATATCACGTAAGAATTGCTCGATAGCTTTCATAATCATAGACCCACGCCAGATAAGAGCTTGACCCTCTTCCATAAGTGAACCCATTGACATCATTTCGATACCATAAGCTTTAAGTGGGAGTACTTTGTTTCCAGTTACTTCTGGTTTTACATTATTTAAACCTATCATACGAGGAATATTTGGACCATAAATATCTGCATCTAAAAGACCAACTTTAAGTCCTTGTTGTGCAAGAGCAATAGCAATATTTACTGATGTTGTTGATTTACCAACTCCACCTTTACCAGAACTTACCATCAAGAAGTTCTTCACTTGTGGTGCGATATTTTTACCTTGAGATGAAGACTCTTTAGGCATTACAGGTGCTTGAACATGGCAGTTTATTGCCGTAGCTCCTGCATTTTTAAGTACTTCTGTAGCTTCATCTTTGATTTGTTGTGCAACTTCTGGTGCATTTGAAGTGATATCTACAGTAAAACTTACTGCAGTACCTTCAATGTTTATATCTTTAACAAAACCAAAAGTTACGATATCCTTAGTGAAACCAGGGTACATAACTTTTGAAAGTGCTGATTTTACAACTTCTTCAGTCATTAATTATCCTTTAATTTATTTTATAAATTTTTCTATTTTTGAATAGTAGCATATTTAAATAAGACAAAAAATGTCTTATTTAAAATAGTTTATATTTTAAGTTTTGATTTATGCTACAGCTGCGGCAGCTTCAGCTTCTTCTTTCTCTTTTGCATCAGCTGCAATTTGAGCAATTGCATCAGGGTTATCCATAATCTCTTGTGTTATTTTGTAAGAACAAAATTTAGGTCCACACATAGAACAAAATTCTGCTTCTTTAAATACATCTTGAGGAAGTGTTTCATCATGATACTCACGAGCTCTATCACCATCTAAAGATAATTCAAACTGTTTTTCCCAATCAAATGTATAACGAGCATCACTCATAGCGTCATCAACATCTCTAGCACCTTTACGACCTCTAGCGATGTCAGCAGCATGAGCCGCAATTTTATAAGCGATAATACCTTCACGAACATCATCAGCATTTGGAAGACCTAAGTGCTCTTTTGGTGTTACATAACATAACATTGAGGCACCATGCCATCCACCAACAGCTGCACCAATCGCAGAAGAGATATGGTCATATCCAGCTGCGATATCAGTAACTAATGGCCCTAAGATATAAAAAGGAGCTTCATGACAAAGTTCTCTTTGGATTTTCATATTACGCTCAATTTGATTAATTGGCACATGTCCTGGACCTTCAATCATAACTTGAACATCTTTTTCCCAAGCACGAAGTGTTAATTCACCAAGAACTTTTAACTCACCAAGTTGTGCATCATCAGAAGCATCAGCTAAACAACCAGGACGGAGAGAATCTCCAAGAGATAAAGAAACATCATACTTAGCACAGATATCTAAGATATCATCAAATGCAGTATAAAAAGGATTTTCTCTATGGTAGTGCATCATCCATGCAGCCATCAAAGAACCACCACGAGAAACGATCCCCATTTTACGTTTTGCAACTTTTGGCATAGTTTCTAAAAGAAAACCAGCATGGATAGTAAAGTAAGAAACACCCTGTTTTGCTTGACGCTCAAGAACTTCTAACATTACTTCTATAGTAAGGTCTTCGATTTTGTTTCCAACATCATGTAAAATTTGATAAATAGGCACCGTTCCTATAGGAATTGCTGAAGCATTAATAACTGCTTTACGAATCTCATCTAAATCACCACCAGTTGAGAGGTCCATTGCAGTATCTGCTTTATACTTCTGAGAAACTTTCATTTTTTCAACTTCATCTTCGATATCAGCAGCAATTGCAGATGAACCAATATTTGCATTTATCTTACATTTACTTGCAATACCGATAGCCATTGGCTCTAATGAGACATGATTAACATTTGCAGGGATAATCATACGTCCACGTGCAACTTCGCTACGAACTAACTCTGGTGATAACTCTTCAATTTTTGCGACATATTCCATCTCGCCTGTAATAATGCCCTTTTTTGCATAATACATTTGTGTTCTTACAGCGTCGTTCTCACGCTCTTTTAGCCATGAAGCTCTCATAATTTTCTCCTAAAATATATTTATATAATGGCAATATAATCAAATAAAGTTAATCTAAGATAAAGTTAATAGTTTATGTAAATATTTTATATAAAAATAGATGTAAAAAATGGGTTATTTAAGATATAAAAAGCTATTAATGTGTATAATTTCGTAACACATTTGTATTTTGGAGTATTTTATTGTCAGACTTGTCTTTAATATTACTGTCAGCAGGTAGCTCTAGTCGCTTTTCTATGGATGTTAAAAAGCATTGGCTACGTATAAATCACACACCATTGTGGCAATTTGTAGCACAAAACCTTCAAAAAACAGAAAAATTTTCTAAAATTATCATCGTATCATCTAGTGAAGATATTGAGTTTATGAAAAATTATGCAAACTATATATTTATTGAAGGTGGTAATACAAGGCAGCAATCTTTAAAAAATGCTTTACTTGAAGTTAAGAGTGAGTATGTTCTTGTAAGTGATATTGCTCGGGCATGTGTTAATGAAGATTTTTTAGAACGTATTATTTCTCATATGGGTGAGAGTGACTGCATCGTTCCGTATCTTAATGTAACTGACACTATAGTTTATGAAGATGCAACCATAGATAGAGATAGAGTAAAGAGAGTGCAGACACCTCAACTCTCCTCTACAAATGCTTTAAAAAAAGCTCTTGATTCAAATGAAGAGTTTACAGATGAAAGTAGTGCAATAGTAGCGAATGGGGGCAGACGTTCTTTTATCCTAGGTGATGAAGATGCCCATAAAATTACCTACATCAAAGACTTAAGCAAAATTCCATGCCTTGATGCACCTTCAGGTGACACACTAAGTGGTAATGGTTATGATGTACATGCCTTTGATACTACAGGCACTATGTGGCTAGGTGGTGTTAAAATAGAGTCAAAATTTGGCTTTTTAGCACATAGTGATGGTGATGTAGCCTTGCACTCTCTTATAGATGCCCTTTTAGGTGCAGCTGGAATGGGTGATATAGGTATGCTTTTCCCTGATAATGATGAAATATACAAAGATATAGACTCAAAAAAGCTTCTAAAAATTGTTGTTACTAAACTCAACAACTTTGGGTTTGTAATTATTAATGTTGACATAACTATTACTGCACAAAAACCTCGAATAGGAAAATATAAATCTCAAATGAGAAAAGTTATTTCTTCTATACTTGGCATAGAGAGTGCCCGAGTAAATGTAAAGGCAACTACAACAGAGAAGCTTGGATTTATAGGAAGAGAAGAAGGTGTTAGTGTCACCTCAAATGCAAATTTAAAATACTTTAACTGGAAGACAATAGGATAATATGAAGATACTAATTATAGAAAACGAAGTTTATTTAGCCCAAAGCATAGCAACAAAGCTAGGTGAGATAGGTCATGTATGTGAAATGTGTACCTCAACAAAAGATGCCATCAGAAGTAATAACTATGATGTTGTTCTACTCTCGACAAATATCAATGGACAGGATTTCATCCCTGTAATAGAGACATTTAAAAGTTCTATTATCATTCTTATGATTTCATATATCAGTAATGATACCGTATCTAAACCTCTTGCAGCTGGAGCCAAAGACTATATACTTAAACCTTTTATGATAGAAGAGCTCGTTCGTAAGATAAATCACTATCAAGATTATGAAAAACTAAAACGTCGTACTGCTGCTTATGAAAAGTATCTTACACATACATTTTTAAACACACAACATGAAAAATCTTTTGACAATATAGAACTTCCCCTTTTTATCAGTTCAAGTTTTCAAAAGTATTCAGATGCATTTGCCTTTGAATATGCACAAGAGAACAATCTACCAATACACTTCATAACACTGAGTGATTCAAAGTCTTTGGCTGAAGTAGAACTTTTACCACAAAATACTCTTATATACATTATCGATTTTCAAGTACTAAAAAAAGCTGATAAAAAACAGTTTTGTGAACTAATTGCAGGGAAACAAGCTATTATTGCAAGTACTGAAAAATTTGATACAGAAGATGTTAAGCACCCAATAATAGAGATTAAAAATGAAAACAATGTTTTTGATAAAGCTGAAATCTTACCTATTGAAGATTATGTGAAGTTTATAGTGCTCAACTATCAAGATAAATATCCAGATACAGAGCTCTCTAAAAAGCTTGGTATCAGTCGTAAAAGCTTATGGGAAAAACGTAAAAAATATGACATCATCAAGAAAAAATAAAACACTTTTTATAGACAAAGAAGCGGCTTCAGTACTTGAACTTGTAGCAGATGGGCTGTTAGCACCAGTTACAAAACTTATGTCTGAAAGAGATTCTAAAGTGGTACTTGAAACTGGTCTGCTTGATGGAAAATCTTTTCCTTTCCCTTTTATTTTAGCACCATCAGGGAAAAGAAATGAAGCAATTATCAGCTCTTTAGAAGTTGGTGAAGATGTAACTTTACTTTGTGATGGAGAGAAGTTTGCAGTACTTCATGTTGAAGAGACTTTTCAAATTAATCCACATGATAGAGTAAAACATATCTATGGTACCGATGATTTAACACACCCTGGTGTACAAGCGACCATGAAAAGACTTGGTTCATGGGCTATAAGTGGAGAGTATAAACTCATACACACTATACCTAATAAAGGTAAGATTGATATCTTAAATGCCAAAAAAAGAGTAGATGCAAAACATACTAGCTCTCTCGTTATGGCTGCAAATCCACTCCATAGGGGTCATGAAAGACTTATTAGGCAAACACTTGATAGCACTGACCTCTTAGTAATTTTTCTTCTAAAACCATATGATAGTGCTAATATAAGTTATGATATTAGAAAAGAGGCTTTAGAGTACTATCTTAACAACTTTTTACCTAAAAACCGTGTTGTCGTCGTACCATTAGAAAATAGTTATATCTTTGCAGGTTATAACGAAATCATTATTGATGCTATCGTTGCAAATAACTATGGTTGTGATAGACTTACTGTTGGACGTAACCATGCAGGTCTTGGAATGTTTTATGATTGCAACTCAAACAAGTCTATTGTTGACCGTGTTGTAGGCATAAATATTGAGATAGAGATAGCAAGTGAATATGTATATTGTGACCAATGCACTACTCTTGTAAGTAAAAACACATGTCCACATGGACAGCACCGTCAAATCTCTTATCACTCTGACTCAATACTCCAACTGCTTGAGGCCGGTTTATTACCTCCAGCTGTTCTTATAAGAAAAGAGATTAGTGCTTTTTTACTCTCTAAACTCTATCCAAATAGATTTAAAAACTTAGAAAAGCTTTATTATGACACTTTTGCTGCTAAAGGTCTACTAGAAGAGCACACTGAACGTGATTTCTATCTAGCACTCATGAAACTCTATAAAACATCTTCTCTTACATAAGGACTTACTATGAACTGGTTTTTTTTAACACTTGGGTACAGTGGACTTGCTCCTAAGGCTCCTGGAACAGTAGGATCTTTAGTCTCCCTGCCTCTTGGTATGCTCATCCTTATTTACTTTGATGCAAATACTCTTTTTTTAGCAACAATACTTATCACTCTTATTGCAATAAAAGCTATAAACAAGTATGAAGATGCAAGTAAAACACATGACTCTCAAAACATTGTCATAGATGAACTTGCTGGAATGTGGTTAGCATTAAGTATTGCTCCTGCTGTTGGTGTTAGCATGAGTCAAGTGACAAACTTGGAAAATGGCTTTTTAATTCAGTCTTTTATAGCATTTATACTCTTTAGATACTTTGACATCACAAAACCTTCTATCATTGGTCGTATAGATAGAGAAGCAAAAGGGGGTGTTGGTGTAATGGGTGATGACCTCATCGCTGGTGTAGCATCAGGTATATCAACTGCTGCTCTATGGCAAGGGTATCTCTACATCACTTCATAAAATGCAAGAGTTTTAATTATACTCCTGCATATCCTCACTAGAAATAACACGTATCATATTTGTAGAGCCTGCTTTACCTATGGGGTCACCTGCTGTTAATATGTAAGAGTTTTCTTTTTTTATAGAACCCTCTTGTAAACCTCTACTCATAAATGAGTTCAAAATCTTTTCCAAAGACTCTTTTTTTACAGACATGAGTGGTATCACACCCCAAACTAAACTCATCTGACCTCGGACTTGATTATCATGAGTGATGGCATATATAGTCTTTTTAGGTTTATATCTTGCTAGTTTTCTTGCACTTGCTCCTGAAGAGGTTATGGCAAAAACTCCTTTAGTGTTTAACTCATCTGCAAGTCTTACTGCTGACTCACTTATGGTATCTCCACTATCTTGATTAGCATAACCTTCATAACGGTAGTATTTATAGAGCTTTTCAGTCTCACGAATAGTTTCAAACATAGTCTTGACAGCTAAAACTGGGTGTGCACCAACTGCGCTCTCTTCTGAGAGCATTACGGCATCTGTTCCATCCATTACTGCATTTGCTATGTCACTAATTTCTGCCCGTGTTGCTCGCTCATTTTTTGTCATAGAGAGAAGCATCTGTGTTGCGGTTATCACAGGAATACTGGCTTCATTTGCCTTACTAATAAGCATTTTTTGAATATTTGGTACTTCATAGTAAGGCACTTCTATACCTAAGTCACCACGAGCGACCATAAGTCCATCACTTGCTTCTATAATGGCATCAATATTTTCTATAGCATCAAACTTCTCTATCTTTGCTATTAAATTTTGCTTGCCACCAAGCCCCTGTACAATATCTCTTGCATTTTGAATATCTTGTGCACTCTGAACAAAAGAGATAGCCATAAAGTCTACCCCATTTTCAACACCCCATGCTATATCTTTTTTATCTTTTGGTGTTAAAACATTCACTTTTAGTCTAGTATTTGGAAAGTTAACCCCTTTTTTAGAAGAGAGGATACCTCTATTTTCAACATTGACTTTCACTTCACCCTCATCTACTGCTATAACTTTTGTGCGAATAATTCCATCATAAAGATAGATATAATCACCAACACTTAATTGTTGTAAGATTTCTGGGTAGTTTATACTTACTTTGTAGGTATTTGGTGAGAATTGTTCGCCTATTACTGCTTTTGTAGTAAAAGTTATGGTGTCATTCTCTTGGAGTGAGAAGTTTTCTCTAAGTTCACCTATACGAATCTTAGGACCACTTATATCTTGAAGTACACCGACAATAAGTCCTGTCTGCTTCATAGCTTCACGGATACGATTCAGTACAAGGAGATGTTGCTCATGTGTTCCATGAGAGAAGTTCAGACGAAAGACATTGACTCCAGCCAAGATAAGTTTGACTAACATATCTAAGGAGTCTGAGGCAGGTCCAATAGTTGCTAAGATTTTTGTGCGTTTTTTCATACTGTAACCTTTGACAGTCATTTTGCTCTCAAAAACATAAGTTTTTGTAGCCTCAGGGGGTTGTAGGGACATTTTGTCCCTGCAGATATAATGGGTTTTACTCATTATATCTTATAAATTAGTAGATTTCTTTAACTCGCCCTACTTCACCACTCATAAGCCTTACTTTAATGCCATGAGGATGAGATGATGACTTGGTTAATATATCGCGAACTATGCCATCAGTTAAGTGACCTGTCTCTTGGTCTTGTTTTAAAACAATCGCGACTG
>Ga0316207_10005305_pt1 | contig 10756 bp, 12 predicted proteins | sample 6weekpyrite_MG_FD_204943 | JGI IMG/M metagenome (GOLD analysis project Ga0316207, IMG submission 204943) | Microbial mat bacterial communities from mineral coupon in-situ incubated in ocean water Damariscotta River, Maine, United States -... | ecosystem: Environmental > Aquatic > Marine >...
GAAGTTCGTCTGATTGGTCGTGAGTTCGTTGGTGGTGGTTACGTAACTGTTCTGGTTCGTGGTGAAACAGGTGCGGTTAACGCAGCGGTTCGTGCTGGCGCAGATGCTTGTGAACGTGTAGGTGACGGCCTTGTTGCTGCTCACATCATTGCACGTCCACACAAAGAAGTTGAGCCTGTTCTGCCTGCTGGCAAATAAGAACAGTCTTAGTATTTTTTAAACTGTAACATAGATATAAAGGAGAGCAACATGGCCAATGATTACACTGGTATCGCTCTGGGCATGATTGAAACACGTGGTCTTGTACCTGCAATTGAAGCAGCTGATGCGATGACTAAAGCAGCAGAAGTACGTCTTATTGGACGTGAATTTGTTGGCGGTGGTTACGTAACAGTTTTAGTACGCGGCGAAACAGGTGCGGTTAACGCAGCGGTTCGTGCTGGCGCAGATGCTTGTGAACGTGTTGGTGACGGCCTTGTTGCTGCTCACATCATTGCACGTCCACACAAAGAAGTTGAACCAGTTCTTCCAACTGGTGGTGCTGCTTAATTTAAGCGTTTTTTTTTAATTTAGATAACCGAGAGGAGAGCGAACATGGCTAATGATAATTACGGTATTGCTCTAGGCATGATTGAAACACGTGGTCTTGTACCTGCAATTGAAGCAGCTGATGCGATGACTAAAGCGGCAGAAGTACGTCTGATTGGACGTGAATTTGTTGGCGGTGGTTACGTAACAGTTTTAGTACGCGGCGAAACAGGTGCGGTTAACGCAGCAGTTCGCGCTGGTGCGGATGCTTGTGAACGTGTTGGTGACGGTCTTGTTGCTGCACACATCATTGCACGTCCACACAAAGAAGTTGAACCTGTTTTACCTACAGCTGGTAGCACTGCAGCGTAAGGTTAAACACTGATTAGATAGGAGACAGACCATGGCCAACAATAACTATGGCATTGCCCTGGGTATGATTGAAACGCGCGGTTTAGTACCAGCTATTGAAGCAGCTGATGCGATGACCAAAGCGGCAGAAGTACGTCTGATTGGACGTGAGTTTGTTGGCGGTGGTTACGTAACAGTTTTAGTACGCGGCGAAACAGGTGCGGTTAACGCAGCAGTTCGCGCTGGTGCGGATGCTTGTGAACGTGTTGGTGACGGCCTTGTTGCTGCTCACATCATTGCACGTCCACACAAAGAAGTTGAACCTGTACTAGATGGCTCAAACGGCAATCGTCCTGAGCACGGCTAATTGGTTCCATACTGATCTTCTACAGACATGATGTCTACTCAGGTTGATCTGCAAGTTCTCGGTTACCTCGGGAGAGCTCTAAGTCTAGAGCTCTCTGCGGTACAGCTGTACAGTACTCAGGCCCGTTTAATTGAAAACTGGGGTTTGAGCGAGGTGGCTAAGAAATTTAGCAACGAAGCACAAGAAGAATTGGGACATGCTGATCGTATAATTGGTCGTATGTTAGCCATTGGTGTTGCGCCGAACGCTTCTCAGTTACGACCTGTTAGCTTAGGTCAAAATTTGCTGGAGTTACTACAATACGATCTGACGTTCGAGAATGAGCTTGTCGGTTTGTATACTAATGCCAGTCAATACTGTGCAAGAATTGGTGATCATGATAACCGAGTCTTTTTCGAAGCTTTACTAAAAGAAGAACAAGAACATGCTGCTGGTCTTGTGAGTTGGATTCATGAAATTCAACAAACAGGGTCACAAACTCCCTCAACAAACCGCATATAAATGGGGTGACATATGAGTGACTGGAAAGAACGCAAACGTCCTCCACGCCTAGAAAAGAAATATCTATTTGATAATTACGAAGAATTGCGCGAATTTCTCGATCTTGCTGCTGATTTATCTGAGCGTGAGGAGTATTATCCTGATATGGGGTTTGGACGTGATTATGTAAATATCACAATCCATGCAGATGAAGACGAAGAAGCGCTGAGTCCTAAGCAACATCAGTTTGCACTACAACTTGATGAGCTGGCGGGAAAAAAAGCGCATTGAGGATATAGCTTATGCCGTTAATTGCGTTTGTAGGCAATAAAGGTGGAGCAGGAAAAACAACCTTAACCGTAAATGTATCATCCGGTTTAGCGAGAGACTCAAGAGTTATTGTAGTCGATGCAGATCCACAGGGTTCATCTCTACAGTGGCGTGCATTTTCAAGCGATGAAGCTACGGTTCCTGTTATTGAAGCAAGTGAACATTTAGAAGAACAAGCAAAAGCATTATTAGAGCAATACGATTATGTTGTGATTGATTGTCCGCCTTCGGTACATGCAATTCAAACGACAACAGCATTAGCGTTTTGCGATACAGCATTAGTACCTGTACAACCTTCTCCAGTTGATTTATGGGCAACTGTTCATATAGAAGAGGCGGTAAGCAATGCGCGAGAGACAAATTCGAGATTAAAAGCTTATTTAATCATTAATCAGTTAGAACCAAGAACCACGTTATCAAAATTAGTGCGTGATGCATTAAGTGAGATTAGTTTACCCGTAGCAGAAACGGCGTTAAGGCGTCGTGCGATTTACCGTAGTAGTGCGCTTGAAGGGAAAAGCGTTTTTCATATGGGGAGTCGTGGACGTGATGCGGTAACTGAACTTGAACAGCTTATCCAAGAGGTAGTAACAAATGAGTATTAAAGATAAAACAAAAAATAAATTAATGGAATCAATGAGAAAAACCAAGGCAGGAACAGCTGCTAAAGCAGAGACAAATGTTGCAAGTAAACCGGCTGAAGAAACCAAGCCGAAGAAAACGCCTACTAAAGCTCCAGCCAAAAAAGATGTTAAAGCTTCTAAGTCAACAGCGGCTGATCCTTATCAGACCAGACAGCGTATCTGGCCTGACTGAACAAATACCTGGGTCCTGTTAATCTCCCAAAAAATATGGAAATGCGCTGACAATATACCGGCTAATACATAGATAATATTCTATATAAATAAAAAAAAGTATTTTCTTGAGTAAATCTATATTTGATGCATAATACAAAAAAGCCAACTAGAGCTGATTAAATTAAAGACCGAATCCGCATCGTTGGCTTTTATATGTCATTGAATATAAAGCGTTATTACGCAAGAAACGATTAGGTGGTTCATATGTCGAAAAGTAATGGCAATGGTTATACCCCTTCTGCAGCAATGCCAGATTATTTAATCCGGCATGCGACGCTACGTCAGTTACAGGTTTTTGAAGCCATCTATCGATTGGGAAGTTTTACGCGCGCAGCCGAAGAGCTATTTCTGACACAACCCACTCTCTCAATGCAGATTAAAAAATTAACGGATGCTATTGGTCTTCCTCTTTTTGAACATGTTGGAAGAAACGTTCAGCCAACTGAAGCAGGTTCCGAGTTATATCTGGCTTGCCGTACTATGTTTGAAACACTGGCTAATCTGGAAATGAAAATTTCGGATCTTAAAGGACTTAAGCGTGGTCGGTTGCGCATGAGCGTGATCACCACGGCAAAGTACATGGCACCGGAAATGCTGGGTGATTTTAGTAAATTATATCCTGGCATCGAACTGGCACTTAATGTGACAAACCGGGAAAGCATTATCGATAGAATGCATCATAATGAAGACGATCTCTATATTATGGGTCAGGTTCCAGAGGGTGAATTTGAAGTACAGTCCTACTCATTTGCGCCTAACCCACTTGTTATGCTGGCTCCTCGCGATCACCCACTTGTAAATAAGAAAAATATTAGCCTGGATGAAATTGCTGATGAACCGTTTATCGTGCGTGAGCCTGGTTCTGGTATGCGTGATGCGACATTTAGGGCGTTTGATGAAAAGGGCGTAAAACCTAAGGTTAGGATGGAACTGGGAAGCAATGAGGCAATTAAGCATGCCATAGTAGGTGGACTAGGCTTATCAGTGATGTCTTTACATACTATTCTGCTTGAAGGTATTGATGGTCCAGTCGCAATTCTAGATGTGGAAGGTTTTCCGATCATGCGTCATTGGTACATGGTTTATCCCCGGGGCAAGGAATTGTCCCTGGTGGCAAGGACCTTCCTGGATTTTGCGATTGAGTATGAGTCGACAATTACCAAGCGAATGGAAGATATCCTGCCGACATTAAAAAAGGCTTAACCAGAGAATAAATAACAATAATAATAGGGTCATTACACATCAACAAGAGTTATGTCTCTATAGAGAAAATGATATGCAATGCATCTAATAAAAACAGATAATCTTTATTAAATAACTAAAGTATTAAAAATAGCTAATATACTGTAAAACAATAATAATTTTCAGTTAAAGATAAACTAAAAGATAAACAAAAATTTTTTGAGGTTGAGTAGAGATACGAAACCATCGAAAAGGGGAAGAGGAGTTGAACTAAGCCTATGGAGCAACTCATATTATTAGTTGCGATATTGCCCCTTGTTTCTGCATTATGGATTCAGCTTTTTGCAGAACAAATAGGACGGCGTGTTGCACGATTAAGTGTTACTGTAACAGCGATTAGTTTCGTGATTTCACTTGTTATGCTTGGACAAGCATTGCTTGGGCATGATTCATTTACTTTACAAATTCCTTATACAACATCAATCGTCCTGTTTGATCCGTTAAGCACCCTGTTAGCAGCGATTATTCTTGGCATTAGTTTAATTGTTCATCTTTATTCCGTCAGGTACATGGCAGATGAAGAGGCTTACGGTCAGTTTTTTGGCTTGCTTGATTTAATGACATCAGCCTTAATCTTCATGGTGATTGCAGGTGATTTAATTACACTTGTTATTGCCTGGTATCTGGTTGGAGTCATTCTTTATTTTTTGCTTGGCCAGGATACGCGGAGTGAAACCGCTTACCGTTTTTCATTTTGGACCCTGATTACTTATCGTATTGGTGACTTGCCTTTAATCATAGCCGCGGCATTACTTTACAATGCTTATGGCACCTGGTCATTAACGACGATCTTTGATGAGATTATGGCTAATCCAAATGCACATGAGTTTATGGGGTTGCCATTGCCTGAAGTGGTCGGTGCACTTGTTGGCCTCGCAGCCTTTGCACGATCGGCCCAGTTCTTGTTACACACCTGGTTACCTTACACCATGGACGGACCGACACCCGTTTCAGCCTTAATGCATGCTGGTATTGTTAATGCGGGTGGTTTTCTGATTAATCGATTTGCACCAGTGTTTATTCACAGTGGTGATGTCATGAACTGGATCTTCTTTGTTGGTCTAGTGACAGCTATCTTTGGCTCTTTATTAATGTTGACGCAAAACGACATTAAGAAAGCTCTGGGTTACTCCACCATGGGACAGATGGGGTTCATGATCATGGAATGTGGTATTGGTGCTTTCTCGCTGGCTATCTATCACATGTTTGCCCACGGTGTTTTCAAAGGAACCATGTTCTTATCAGCTGGCAGTGTCATCAATTCTGCACGCCAGGATGATGGTATTGCCAAGGATGAGTTATATACCTTCGCAGTTGAAAAACAACCTAATAAGTTTAGTCAACCCTGGATAATAATGACCGGGATAACTCTGGTTGTGCCGCTGATTATCTTTGTACTGGCACATATACTGATAGCGGAAGATTTTTATAGTAATCAAAGTGCCATTATCCTGTTGTTCTTTGGTTGGGTAACCGGTGCACAGTTAATCTTCTCAACTTATCATATGCGGACTCAAAGTATGTGGCGCTTGATGATGAAAAGTATCATCTCACTGATTGTTGTTGTACTGGGGTACGTGTTTATAAGTCATGCGTTCGACTTGTTCCTCTATCCAAGCGAAGGCTTCCGTAGTCAGTTGTATACAGCGGCAACCATAGACTTAATCAGCTATGAAGCATTGTTAACTGCAATTGTGCTATTCGTGGTTTCGAGTTGGCTCTTTACTTATTACAGTGAACAAAATGCAGTTCGTCGCGGTAAGCAAAGTAAACATATGTGGTTAAACTTTTATACCCTGATTTCACGTGAATTCTACGTCATGGATATTTATACCCGTTTAACCCGTAGCATCTTGTCAATTTCGGGTCGACTGAATGTCTGGTTGAGGTGGTTATAAGATGTCAGAGACTATACTACTTTTACTCGCTGTAATATTCCTGCCTGTTTTTCCACTTAGTATGGTATTTAATGCTGTACTGGATAAAACACCCCATTGCTGGATGAAAGTCATTGTGATCATTGTATGGCCGTTAGTTGGTTTATATATTGTTCTAAATAACCAGTTCGAATTACCAGATTGGCTTATCCCGTTAGCGTTGTTTACCTCGGTCCTGTATGCATTAAGAATGTTGAGTTTGCGTGAAGTAAATCAATGGACAGGCTTCCTGGCAACATCAACCTGGACACTGTTATGGCTGGTAGTTGAACAAAATAGCGTTTCTACCCAGCTATATGGTTATGCCATCAGTATGACAATACCTCTGGCTATTCTTATTATTCTTAGCAAAGGGTTAGAAGATCGTTTTGGGGCTGCTTATACAGAGTTATACGGTGGGCTGGCAAGAACTGTTCCTCGTTTTGCTGGCATACTGGTAGTAGCCGCAGTTGCTGCAGTAGCGACACCATTATTCCCAACTTTCTTTTTTATGTTTGACCTTGTGGTTAAAACAGTACCGTTTAATTTATATGCTACAGCAGCATTATTGCTTACCTGGTTGTTGTGGAGCTGGGCGGGTGCTCGTTTAATCCAGGGACTGATTGTTGGTAGGGCGAGTAAAGTGAAGATTGTTGATATGGAAATGTACTCCGTATTTTTATATGGCATGGTGATATTTGCATTGATGTTTTATGGCTTACATCTGGGTGGGGTGATTCTATGAGTAATTCCAAAGGGAGTTTACCATTAGGAGAAAAGCTCAGTATACGCTCCATGATTTATGTGGCCAGTGAGCAGATCCCATTTTTCTGGCCAATGCGTACTTTTATCCATCATAATCCGTTACATGGACTGGAAGATTTACCTTTTGACCAGGCAGTGCAGGAAGGTAAACGCCTGTTTCATGGTCGAGTATTTTTACGCCGACCTGTTTATCAAAGTTATCTTGAGCAGGGAAAAATCGATAAGAAAGACCTGGAAAACCAGGTGTCAGAATATATTTCTAAAAGAGATGAAGTTTCTGGTATTGATCTAAATAAATGGTTATGTAAGTTACTAACTGATACTGAACAGAAAGTTATTTTTAAACATAATATTGCCAGCGCTGAAAATATTCAGTCAGCGGTAAATGGCAAAAAGGTCACTTCAAGTGATGACTTCACAGCTAAAAATCTAAAGGCACATTTACGTCACGAATTACTCGGTGACAGACCGGTTTATGATGCAGTCGACGCTTTATACGGAACAGACATCAGTAAAGAGCTTAACGAACTTGTAATTAAGAGCTGCCTCGATTTCTTTGATGAAGGTCAGTCAGTATGGTCTATGCCGGGTCGTAAAAAAGGTTTCTTTAGAGCCTGGCGTGAAGTCGCTAATCGCAATATTCGTTTATACCTGCGTGGTATTCATATCAAGGATATTCTCTCTATTGATGACAGCCCTGAGGGAGTTATCACGCATGTGATGAAAACACTTGGTGTGCCTGAAGAACAATGGGTGCATTATTTTACACGCGAATTGTCGGAGCTTCATGGCTGGACAGGTTTTGTTCGGTGGCGCTGGAATGCAAAAAACTACTATTGGACACAAAAGTATCCGGCAGACCTTATTGATCTGGTTGCGGTGCGATTAACCTTTGCGCTTGCACTTCTAAGTGAGAGAGGTCGCAAAAAGATTGCTACGACAAGAACCGATATTGAAGATGCGATTGAAAACAATACCATGGAAACGTATCTACGTTACGAGATGTATAGTAAGAATATTGTTCCTGCCATGGCAAAGCGAGTTGATCAAACACTGGCAAAGGGTAAAGCAACTCATATAGAGAAAGTCTTTAATGATTACATTACTTTTAAACGTATAGATGAAGCTGAAAAACAGGCAAACCGCTTAACTACACTGGCTGAACGAGTAGGCCAGGTCACAGAGCTTAAGTCTCTCTCAACAGAACAGTTTTCGGACCTGATGAACACTCTGCGCATGTTCGAATTTTGTGAAGGTATGTTCTGGCTTCGTGCAATGGAATCGCAGGCTATTAATAACCTAGTTAAAGGCGTTAATCTTAAACCTCCAGCTCCCAGGGAAAAGCGTCCGTTTGTCCAGGCTATGTTCTGTATTGATACACGTTCTGAGCGTATTCGACGTCATCTTGAAAGCGTTGGTGATTACCAGACCTTTGGTATTGCCGGTTTCTTTGGTGTTCCTATGAGTTTCATTGAACTGGGTAAAGGCAGTGAGATGCATCTTTGCCCGGTGCTGTTAACACCGAAAAATCTGGTACTTGAAATGAGCGTAGCCGATGCGGAAGATATTCAGGCATTTGCAGCGCTGGAACATTCTGTACATGATCTTAAAGAAACGGTACTTGGACCATTTGTTACAGTAGAAGCGATTGGCCTGTTATTTGGTTTTGATATGATTGGCAAGACACTTATGCCGCAAGCCTATCACCAGTGGCGTAAACGTTTAGAACACGATAAGCATGGTACCCATTTCTTAATTGATAAGCTTGATCGTGAACAGGCGGACTCTATTTTACGTGCAGTTCAACGTGCCGTGATTATTATGGTTATTGTTCAGGAATTTGGTCTGGAGGCAGAAAGCATAAATGATGATCTGGTACGTGAATTACGTGAGGCAGCATTAGGCAGGCATCGAGGTGCGCCATTGTTGGCTAAACAGGTTAACCTGAACAAACAGCAGGAACAGGAATTTATTTTAAAACTACGTGACACCTATCGTATAGACACAGCTTATACACAACTACAAATGGAACGCTTAGGGCGTATTGGTTTTAGTCTTGATGAGCAAGTTGGTTTTGTTAGCACGGCACTACGTTCTATTGGCTTAACCAAAGAATTCTCGCGCTTCGTACTGTTATTTGGTCATGGAAGTACTTCAGACAATAACCCGTATGAATCAGCACTTGATTGTGGTGCCTGTGGTGGTAACCATGGTGAGGTCAGCGCGCGTGTGCTGGCACAAATGGCGAATAAGAAAGAAGTGCGACGTGAGTTACTCAAACAGGGTATTGATATTGAGGATGATGCCTGGTTTATCGGTGCTCATCATAATACGACGACTGATGAATTAAAGCTGTATGACCTTGATCAGGTTCCTTCGTCACATATTTTCTATATTGATCGTTTGCACACAGGTTTAATCGCAGCTTCACGTTTATGTGCTCAGGAACGTTTGCCAAGCTTGCAGCTTGAACCACAGGCAAGAGAACCTGTAGCGGCTTATCGTGAAATTGAGCGTAACGCAATGGACTGGTCTCAGGTTCGTCCAGAATGGGGATTGTCACGAAATGCGTATATTGTTATCGGGCGCCGAGATCTTACCAAGGACATGTCATTAGATGGTCGTGCATTTATGCATTCTTATGATTATCGTCTTGATCCCAAGCAACGATTGTTAGAGAACATTATTACGGGTCCGTTAGTTGTTGCTCAATGGATCAACATGGAGCATTATTTCTCAACGGTTGATAATGAAAAGTTTGGCAGTAGTAGTAAGGTTTACCACAACGTGGCAGGCCGTTTTGGGGTTATGACGGGTGGCTTAAGTGACTTACGTACAGGCTTGCCATCTCAAACTGTACTGAATAAAGGTTTACCATTCCACGAGCCAATACGATTGATTACTTTAATCGAAGCACCTCTTGAACATGCTAAAAATGCAATTGAAAGTGTTACATCAGTTAAAACTCTGGTGAAAAATGACTGGATAAGAATGCTGGTCATTGATCCGGAAAAACAGGTTGTATACACCTATAAAGATGGTGACTGGGAAGAGCAGGCCCTTGCAGAACAAAATAAATCATCCTTAGTGAAGGAGACGAACGTACAATGAATAAATTTAATTTTAGCTCAGTAAAGAAACTGGAAATCATTCTAAGTGGTGAACACCAGGCTTTTGCAACAGACCTGCTGGATAAAGCTGGCGTAACTGGCTATACCATCATCAATAATCTTTCAGGTAAGGGCAGTCATGGTTTTCATGAAGGTCACCTGATGTTTAATGAGGATGATGTACTCATCATGATTATCGCAGCAGTTCCAGATGAACTGGTTAATCCCATTCTTGAGGGCCTGGAGCCATTTTATAGTGAACATTCTGGTGTTGTATTTGTATCAGATATACAGGTAACTCGCCTGGTAAAATTTAGTAGTTAAAGATCTTCTTAGGTTCTTTCATGAACATTTTTAATGAAATAAACCTCAACAACGTTAAAGGCGATGTATTTGGTGGTATTACTGCCGCGGTAATCGCTTTACCCATGGCACTTGCTTTTGGTGTTGCTTCAGGTGCCGGTGCAGAAGCAGGTTTATACGGTGCCATTATGGTTGGCCTGTTCGCTGCATTATTTGGAGGCTCTCCGACATTAATATCTGAACCGACTGGACCGATGACAGTTATATTTACTGCTGTTATCGTCAAGCTAACTGCATCTGATCCTGTTAACGGCATGGCAATGGCATTTACCGTTGTCATCATGGCGGGCATATTTCAGATTCTGTTTGGTGTTATGAAGCTGGGTAAATACGTAACCCTGATGCCCTATACTGTTGTATCCGGTTTCATGTCGGGCATTGGCCTTATTCTAATTATATTGCAGTTTGGCCCATTGCTTGGTCAGGCCTCACCCGCAGGCGGTGTGA
>Ga0316207_10005306_pt1 | contig 10753 bp, 11 predicted proteins | sample 6weekpyrite_MG_FD_204943 | JGI IMG/M metagenome (GOLD analysis project Ga0316207, IMG submission 204943) | Microbial mat bacterial communities from mineral coupon in-situ incubated in ocean water Damariscotta River, Maine, United States -... | ecosystem: Environmental > Aquatic > Marine >...
TATCGCTGAAAAGAATAGTCACGAGCAAATGGAGCCTGCCAGTCTTACCAAACTGATGACCGCCCATATCGTCTTCAGCGAACTGCGCGCCGGTAACCTGCAACTCGCGACCGAAATACTGGTGAGTGAAAAGGCGTGGCGCATGCAGGGCTCGCGTATGTTTATTGAGGTCAACAAACGCGTTCCTGTTGAAGATTTATTGAAGGGGATGATCGTTCAGTCAGGCAATGATGCCAGTGTGGCGCTCGCCGAGCATGTCGCCGGTAGCGAAGAGGCCTTTGCCTCTTTAATGAATCACCACGCCGATAAACTCGGCATGCGCAACACAAACTTCGTTAACAGCACTGGCATGCCGGATTCAGAGCACTACACCACCGTGCACGACCTTGCACTATTAACCAAGGCGCTGATCAGCGAATTTCCTGAATACTACAAATGGTACTCGATCAAAGAGTTCACCTACAACGACATTCGCCAGCACAATCGTAACGCCCTGCTATGGCGTGACAAATATGTCGACGGCGTCAAAACCGGACATACGGACTCTGCTGGCTACTGCCTGATCTCATCAGCGCTACGTGATGACATGCGCCTGATCTCGATCGTCCTCGGCACCAAAAGCAAAGAGGCACGCGCCAAGGAGAGCCAGAAATTACTCAACTACGGCTTCCGTTTCTTTGAGACTCGCAAACTCTACAGCGCCAATAGCCAGCTCACCACGTCACGTATCTGGAAAGGGGCAAGCGAGCAGCTAGCACTCGGGCTTGCCGAAGACCTCTACATCACCATTCCACGCGGCCGTTATGACAAACTCGACGCGTCAATGAAGATCGACACCCAGATCATCGCACCCGTTGCAAAGGGCAGCTCACACGGTATCGTTGATATCTCGCTCGATGGAAGAGGCATTGTTGAGCGCCCACTGGTAGCATTACAAGCGGTTGAAGAAGGCAGCATGTTCCAGCGCCTCTCCGATGAATTTTCGCTATTTTTTGAATAACCGCATATGTCATCGATTAGTTACTTAAACGGCTCTTTTCTACCTGGCAATGAAGCACGCATCTCACCGCTCGATCGCGGCTTCATCTTTGGCGACGGCATCTACGAAGTAATCCCCGCCTATGGCGGCAAGCTCTTTCGCCTCGACGAACATTTAAAACGGCTCGACGATAATCTTGCCGCTGTCCGTATCAAGCAACCACTGACCAACGAGGCCTGGACTTCAGTATTAAATGAGGTAGTCGCGCGCAACCAGCCGATTCATGGCAGTGAGCAATCAATCTACCTGCAGGTCACACGCGGCGTTGCCGAACGTGACCACGGCTTTCCGGATGCCCACGTCGAACCCACACTCTTCATTACGAGCAGCGCATTAAAAGCGCTTCCTGCATCGATTGCTGAACAAGGGATCGCCGCCATGACCCATGAAGATATTCGCTGGAAGAACTGCCATATCAAAAGCATATCGCTACTGGGTAACATTCTGCTGCGTCAACACGCCTATGATAACGATGCCGTCGAGGCGATCTTAATTCGCGACGGTGAAGTCACTGAAGGGGCGGCCAGCAACCTCTTTGCGCTGATCGATGGCGTATTAATCACCCCTCCAAAAGGGCCACTCCTGCTTCCTGGTATTACACGTGATCTGATCCTTGAGCTGGCACAGCAACATCACATTCCAAGCTGCGAAACCTTTATTACGCCCGTCCAACTGGTCAATGCAGAAGAGATCTGGCTGACCAGCTCGACCAAAGAAATACTACCTGTCACAAGGCTCAATGGCGCAGCCGTTGGCAATGGCAAACCCGGCAAACTCTGGCAGCAGATGACTCAACATTATCAGGCCTATAAACAGCAGCTACGGAACACGTGATGAGTGATGATAAAGAAAAACCCTTATTAGAATTTCCGTGCGAGTTTCCGATCAAGGCGATCGGCAAACAGCGCCACGACCTGGATGCGATTGTCTTTAGCATCGTGCTCAAACATGTACCCGGACTCAGTGAAGGCTCAGTACGCTCACGCCCCAGCAGCAAAGGTAACTACTGCTCCGTCACCGTTACCTTTACCGCCACCAGCCAGGCGCAGATCGAGGCGATCTATGCTGACTTCAAGGGCTGTGAACATATCACCATGACGCTGTAACAAACCGCCTCATGCCAGCCCTCAACATACGTCAGCTCGGCCGCCAGGAATATGAGCCCTGCTGGCATGCGATGCAGGCCTTCACCGAACAGCGCAACGAAACCACCTGTGATGAGATTTGGTGTGTCGAGCACCCACCCGTCTTTACCCTCGGACGCGCAGGCCGACGCGAGCATATTCACAACATTGGCGATGTGCCAGTGGTGCATGTCGACCGCGGCGGACAGATCACCTACCACGGCCCGGGGCAGGTCGTAATCTATCTGCTGATCGATCTACGGCGTCGCAGTTGGGGAATTCGCCATCTTGTCTCATTGATCGAGACAGCCATCATCGAACTGCTCGCCGCCCATCAAATCAACGCGACCATAAAAGAGGGCGCACCCGGTGTTTATGTTAATGGCGACAAAATTGCCGCGCTCGGTATGCGGGTACGCAAAGGCTGTACCTTTCATGGCCTGAGCCTCAATGTTGCGATGAACCTCACACCATTTTCACATATCGACCCCTGCGGTTATCCGGGCTTAGCCGTCACGCAGACAAGCGACCTCGCCAGTCTAAATAGACTGGGTGGCCTGAATGATCCCTTGCAAGCAGAGCGGGATCTACTCGCTCAACTGACACACCTGCTTGAATACGATACAATCGAAACCTTTCAAACGCTGCCCAACTTATCATCCTGAATATTTGGCGTAGTCAATGCAACAGCGCAATACAGAGATGTACCGGTTATTATGAGCGATCAAAACAACGCACCATCAAAACGCAACCCGCTCAAGGGTGAATCCAAAGTATCGCGCATTCCAATCAAGATTGAGCCGACAGTTAATCCACTGCGGAAACCAAAATGGATTCGCGCCACCGCCGGTAACACGCCTCGCGTCACAGAGTTAAAGGCGATCCTCAAAGAGAACAAACTACACACCGTTTGCGAAGAAGCTGCCTGCCCCAACCTGGGTGAATGTTTTAGCCACGGCACCGCAACATTTATGATCATGGGTGATATCTGTACTCGTCGTTGCCCCTTTTGCGATGTGGCCCACGGCAAACCCAAACCACTTGATGAAAACGAGCCACTGAACCTGGCAAAGACTATCAAGGCGATGAACCTCTCCTATGTGGTGATCACCTCAGTGGATCGAGATGACCTGCGCGATGGTGGCGCAGCACACTTTGTCGCCTGCATTAAGGCGGTACGCGAACATTCGCCGGAGACCCGCATTGAAGTGCTAGTACCCGACTTCCGTGGCCGCATGGACCGCGCATTAGAAATCATGGCGCAAGCGCCACCCGATGTATTCAACCACAACCTGGAAACAGTGCCGCGCCTCTACAAACAAGCACGTCCGGGTGCCGATTACATCTGGTCACTGGATCTGCTGCAAAAATTTAAAGAGCAACACCCGGCGGTATTAACCAAATCAGGCCTGATGCTTGGCCTGGGTGAAACCATCGAGGAGATCCATCAGGTGATGTACGACCTGCGCGCTCATGATTGCAATATGCTCACCCTTGGACAGTATCTGCAACCAAGCAAGTTTCACCTGCCCGTGATGCGCTATGTCACGCCAGAAGAGTTTGATGAACTGGCACTGGAAGCCAAAGAGCTTCAATTTGATAATGTCGCCAGCGGCCCAATGGTGCGCTCTTCCTATCATGCTGATCTACAGGCTGCAGGAAAAACAGTTAGTTAAGCCAAATCTTTAGCACCCCCATACCTATATTTGAAATACCTCTAGCCTGCAATAGCAGCATCAACAAAGCTATTCCCCAGGCTGGCTTTTTCACGCATAATATTGAATATGCCAGATTGGCATGATGCTGGTATTCCATGGAGGATCAAACCATGCGTAGTAACTATTCCGCACTTCCCTATAAAACTTTTTCACCTGGCACCACGCTCAAACGACCCGTGCAACAAAAAGAGATCCTAGTCACTCTCAATGATCCAGCCAGACTGGTCATGACAGACTTCGAACAAACCACGCCCATCACAGAGCTACCGACACTGACAATACCCGAGGCAAATGACAGAATGATCGCCTATGGTGTGCGCCTGCTATTTGTCGCAAAACATGACGACACGATTCTTGGCCTGATCACCGCGAGTGATATTCTGGGTGAGCGCCCGATAAAACACATAGAAAAGTATGGGGGTAGTTTCAATGAAATTCTTGTCAATGACATCATGACCAAACGATCTGAGATTGAAGCAATCTCATTCAACGATCTATGCAATGCATCCGTTGGCCAAATCATCGAGACAATGAAAATGTTTAAACGTCAACATGCGCTGGTGATTGAAGAGATCGATGATCACTCTTTTGTGCGGGGCCTACTCTCGACCACGCGTATCAGCCAGCAACTCGGGATTAAAATCGAGCCAGCAAATCGCGCACGTACCTTCGCAGAACTGGAATCAGCGCTGATGTCTGCTGCCTGATATTTTGAATAAGTCGTAACAGCAGTGGGGCGCGCTAAGATCACCAATCATTTTAACGCGCCCCACCAACGATCACATCGCTTATTTCACCAAGAAGAGCGGTGTAAAATGACTGAGCAGGATCATCCTGCAGATCAGACTTCACCTGAACCAGATACTGATCAAGTTTTTTTGAGACACCTGTTTTATTAATGACGTTACCGCTGTCGAGAATTCTTAACACATTTTTCCCTAATGAAATCACTTTGCGTTTAAGGTTAGCCTGCGCACTGTCATCATTATCATCAGGTAAAAATACAATTGTGTCAGCTTCAGCGCTTTCACTACCTGTTGGGTTTAACAAGGCACGAAGCCTTTTCTGTTTATCCATCGCTGTCATCACATCAATCTTACCAAAATATTACCGAAACCTTACTGAACCCTTGTCCAGGTTTCTTTTATGAAATACCCGCTCATTTAAACCCGTATTAACTTTTATATCACTGATTTCCAGCACAGTCATCGCCTGCGATTCAGGTGCGACAGCTTCTACTCGCTGCCATAGCCAGACATCCTTTTTTTTCGTCCATTCAATTTTCATATCGAGTTGGAGTTCATCGTGCCCATCATAAAATTGAATACGATTAATACGCATATCAACTTTATCTACCCAGCTAATTCTTTTAGCAGGTGAGTCACCGCCGCCATGATTATGGTGCCCGCCATGCCCATGATGCGCAGGCTTGCTTTCGATTAAATAATGCGCTCGCTCGTTAAACAGTTTCTCTTCAAGCAGGTGGTGGTGATCCAGATGCGGTGGGCGTGGTTCAAGGTGCTCATGGCTTAACAACGAGCCAGCAAATTCATCTTCGTCAACGCCTTCATTATTATCACGCGGCACAATGCGTCGCGTCATTCCCAGCTCTGGCAGATAAATCCACTCTTCATTTTTTTTATCGCTGCCAATCGGCTGCAACCAACCAAGGTAAGCAATCCCTTTTCGTGCGATGGGAAACTCAGTAAAAAAAATCGCCTTGTTATCAAACTCACCTTTACCCCGTACATCCTTCCACACCATCGTGTAAACAGCACGTCGCTCCTGCTCATCTGGCTTACGAAAACTAAAATCCAGGGTTGATATTTGATCCTCGACACGCGGCGCTTTGTAGACCTTTTCCATCACTGTCGCCGCCTCGAATGCTGATGCATTGCAACCTGCGCTAAACAGCAATAGCCCTGCAGTGACCTGTTTCACCCACTGCCTGTTGATTACCGTCATTGATCATCTCCGCTTAATTTGCCTGGCTGGTCGGCCAAATGCATTTGTGATTGGCTATACTCCCACTAAATACACGCGAGAGCGAGTGGAATACACTAAGGAACCTCTGATTTATTCATGAGATCGTATCTTGCGCCTAAAACATTCAGCTTCTGCGTTGAAAATCTTCGCAATAGCCCGCTACAGTGTGCCCCTTGGGTATTACGTGCGATTCTCGCCTTAAGTCTGAAAGTTTTAGATCACAATCTACTTTGCTCAGAATAAATCAGAGGTTCCCTAATCAGCTGTTGCAGCGTGATGAGCTTGCACACGAAGTCGTCCCCTCAAACCCCTGCTGCCGCCAGGCTTCATAAAGAAATATCGCTACGGCATTTGAGAGATTCAGGCTGCGGCTTTCTGGCAGCATTGGTATGCGCAGCACATGATCCTTGGGCAGCGAGGCGAGTAGCTCCGCGGGCAGGCCGCGCGATTCAGGGCCAAACACGAGCGCATCATTCTCGCTGTATTCAATCTCGGCGTGATTGCGTGTTCCCTTGGTAGAGCAGGCGATCAGTCGTGCCGGTTTCACCTTGGTGATGAAGCTCTCGAGGTCGTCATATTCTTTTATTGATGCAAATTCATGGTAGTCGAGCCCGGCGCGACGTAGCCGTTTGTCGTCCAGTTCAAATCCACAGGGGTGAATTACATGCAGCTGTGCCCCACTGTTGGCGCAAAGGCGTATAATGTTGCCGGTGTTGGGCGGAATTTCCGGTTGATAGAGCACGATATGAAACATGGCGGGAATATAACACAGCCGGGTTATCGAGTGATGAGACAAAAAGGATGGCGAGTTGAGTAATCAAAATAAGAGGTTGGCGGTTGAGTTTTGCGGTATGAAGTTTTCCACGCCGCAGGTGCTGTTATCGGGCTGTGTTGGTTTTGGTGAGGAGTACACCCGTGTTGAGGGCTTCTCGAATCGCGATGTCGGGGCGATCTGCCTCAAGGGCACGACGTTTGAAAATCGCCTCGGTAATGCACCGCACCGTCTCTGGGAGACACCGTCGGGGATGATTAATGCGATCGGCCTGCAAAACCCGGGTGCGCCTTATGTCGTGGATGAGATTCTGCCGACGCTCGATTTTGACGAGACCCGTTTTATCGCCAATGTTTCGGGTTCAACGATTGAAGAATATATTGAAGTGACACGGCTGTTTGATGATTCACCGATCGATGCGATCGAGATCAACATCTCCTGCCCCAATGTGAAGGAGGGTGGTGTTGCATTTGGTAATGACCCTGAGATGTCGGCGCGGGTGGTTGAAGCGTGTCGTTCCGTGACTAAAAAACCACTGATCACCAAACTGTCGCCCAATCAAACTGATATCGCAGGCAATGCGAAACGCTGCATCGAGGCGGGTACCGATGCCTTTGCGGTGATCAATACGTTGATGGGGATGGCGATCGATATCGAAGCGCGCACGCCGATCATCGGCAATAATCAGGGTGGGCTTTCCGGCCCGGCGATTAAACCGGTGGCGTTGCTGAAGACGCATCAGGTTTATCAGGTCTGCAAGGGGCACAATATCCCGATTATTGGGCAGGGCGGGATTATGACTGCTGAAGACGCGATTGAATTTATGATCGCCGGTGCTTCGGCGGTGGGTGTCGGTACGGCGCTGTTTTATGATCCGCTGGTCTGCCCGAAGATCAATGCGGGGCTGGTTGAATACATGGCGCGCCACAGTATGAGTGAAATCTCACAGTTGGTGGGTACATTGCAGCTGAATTAATGGTCGGTGGCTTTAAATAACAGGGGGGGCTGTAAATGGATGGGCTGGATGAATTAGCAGGAAGGCGCTGTGAGGCGTGTCGTGCAGATGCGCCGCTGCTGACACCGCAGCAATTGAATGAGTGGCTGCCCCAATTGCCGCAATGGCAGTTGATCGAGGTGGCGGGTGTGCAGCAGCTGTCGCGGGTTTATCGCTGTAAGGGGTTTGTGGGTGCGATGGCGCTGGCAGAAAAGGTGACGGCGCTCGCCGAACAGGAAAACCATCACCCGAGCCTGCTGGTGGAGTGGGGCAAGCTCACCGTGACGTGGTGGACTCATAAAATCAATGGCTTACATGAGAATGACCTGGTTATGGCGGCCCGAACGGAGCGCTTGTTTGTCACTTTATAAATGGGTGTCAATGACACCTTAACCCTACTATAGCGGTAATTTCACCATAAACTTTAATTCTTACCTCATATCGGTATATAGTGGACGGTAATGATAAGTTCGTGCATGAAATAATCGTGCGGCAAGAAGAGTTAATATGGGTGGTGCGGAGATGAAAAAGGGCTTAAAAATTCAGTTGGGTTTGGCGCTTGCGCTAGGTCTATCTTCAGTGGCGCATGCTGATATTACATTTACGGTGTCGACATTGGCCGATGGGGTTGATATTAACCCTGGCGATAACATCTGCCAGACGGCCAGTAATGCGTGCAGCCTGCGTGCAGCCGTGCAAGAGGCCAATTTGCATGACGGCGCCACTACTATTAATTTGCAAATTGAAGGGGTTTATACGTTAGGGCTAGGCGACGCTGATGACAGCAATCAGATTGATGATAGCGCTGGCGATCTTGATATTATCAATGGCAAAACAGTCACGATTAATGGCAGTAGCTCAAGGCTCACGGCGATTGATGGCGCGGGAGAAGATCGCGTCTTTGATATACGCGATGGGGCTCATTTGACGTTGAACGATGTCACCGTGCGCAATGGCTTTGTATTTGTGCCGATCATTAATCCTAACGTTTTTGAAATTAGAGAAGATTATGGTTCTGATAATACTGGCGGTGGAATAAAGGTTGATGGTTCTGCACTTGGGCTAGGTGCTGGACTAACCCTGAACCGAGTGGCTGTTATCGACAACGCGGCTTCTGTGGGTGGTGGTGGCATCGATATTTTATGGTCGGATGTCGAGATCAACGCCAGCAGGATCGATGGTAATAATGTCGTCGGGTTTGGTGGTGGGCTTAGCATCATGAATAGCCGCGTGGATATTAATGACAGCGCGATTACCAATAACATCAACAATGCCCAAACAATTATCTTTGGCGGGGGCATCTTTAATTCATCGTCGAATGCGGCGGATTACCTGAACATTACCCGTTCAACCATTTCTGACAATAGTGCCTATCGTGATGGTGGTGGTCTTTACCATCAGATGGGTAATCTGAAGATTGTAAATTCGACCATTAGTGGTAATACCGCAGGGAAATGGGGTGGTGGCTTGTTTAATGCCGACACCTTTCTTTCCACTGATGTGGACTTAATTCACACCACGATCACGGATAATGTATCGGTTGGTAACATTAACGAGGACACGCAGAATCAGCAGTTTCCAGATGAGCCGAAAGGCGGCGGGATTTATAACCGCGCCCAGACTGGGCAAAATGGTGCTGCTCACATGAGGCTTTTCAACAGCATCGTGGCTGGCAATGGTATGGGCGATGATTGCTATAACGATGTGATTACCTCCTCAACAGATAAAGCGGTTATCGAAAAAGAGGGTACATTGATCTCCAATGACTCCTGTTTGAATAACAATGAAGCAGCGCCAGCTTATGGCACGCCAGACTTTCTGCCGCTGGCATACCATGGCGGTGCTGCAGATACACATGCCCTGTTGGCCTCAAGTGATGCACTTGGTTTAGGCGTGAATACCTATTGCCCTGATCATGATCAGCGCAGATTTGAGCGAACAGGTTTAACCAGTTGTGATAGCGGTGCCTATGAGTTTGGTGCTTCTGAGTATGATGGTATGGAGCAGGTTGTGCTTGCGGTCGCATATGGTGAGGCGCCGGTTAATAATCAACCTGAGGTGTCTGATCTACTTGTTGACGTAGCTCCAGGTGCGCAAGTATCCGGTCAGCTAATCGCTTTTGACAGGGATGGGATGGGCGGTGGAGACTATAAGCAAGTCGCCCCTCCTTTCACGACGAAGGGTTTTGTGACTAATTTGGATGCCCTTACTGGTGCATTTACTTATCAGGCACTGCCTGGCAGTAGTGGGATAGACCAGTTTGGTTTTGAATACTGTGATGCAGGTGGGCTTTGTGATCAGGGCATTGTTTCGGTGCTTATTAATAATGTTACGGTTGAGCCAAGCGTGACGGCGACGCTTCATCTTGCTGCTCCAGCTGAGATTAGCCCAGTAACAGTGATTGCTGATGAGGACTTGATTGGCACGCTATCTGATGCTGATTTTGCCTTCCCATTAGGCGCGATGTTTTTTAAAGTGACGGCTATTCCACTTGGTACAGATTCTGTGGTTGTGACGCTGGTTCTCCCAGATGGTTTAGATGTTGATCCTACTGCAGTGGTGCGTAAGATGAACCGTTTCGATACCTGGATGACGCTAAGTAATGTTCCAAGCCCTGATTTGTCATCTGCTGTCTTTACCCCAGCAGCGGGTGGAAATCCTGCTACCGTTGAATTGACACTGGTGGATAACGATATCTTTGACCTTGATAGAAGGATTGGTTCGATTAGTGACCCAGTCGCGGTTGGTGTTTCAACCGGGCCAACGTTAGACCCAGCGCCAGCGCCGGAACAAGAGCCAGGTGTTGGTACTGATGATGCTGTTGAAGATGGCGCTGGCGCTGGTGCTGGTGCTGGTGCAGCCGGTTTAGGTTACCTGTCAGCACTGCTGTTATTCAGTTTGTGGCGAAGGCGTTCTGATTTCACTCAGCACTAAATAAAAAAAGCCTGCGATTGCAGGCTTTTTTATTTCTCTATCTCTGCTCTTTAAATCCAGCGTCGAACGCGTTTTTTGTATGCGCGGTAATCATCACCAAACTTCTGTTCCAGATAGTGCTCTTCCGGTGCGATTAGTGCGATCTGAACTGATAACAATGTGATGGGGAGTAGCGCCAACAGCCAG
>Ga0316207_10005307_pt1 | contig 10752 bp, 8 predicted proteins | sample 6weekpyrite_MG_FD_204943 | JGI IMG/M metagenome (GOLD analysis project Ga0316207, IMG submission 204943) | Microbial mat bacterial communities from mineral coupon in-situ incubated in ocean water Damariscotta River, Maine, United States -... | ecosystem: Environmental > Aquatic > Marine >...
CGACGGCAAGGCCCGTCAGGAAGAACAGCAGGAGAATAAGCGCCATAAGCGCGACGACGATCGCCCCGAAAGGTCGGACCGCTCCGACCGTGACGAGGAAAGCGATTCGGACACGCAGGGCAACGACAACGATTCCGATGACGACGGTAACGACGGCTCCAACCGCCGCCGCCGCCGCAAGGAAAACGCGGACGAAAACCCGTTCACGCGCGACAACCGCCAGCGCCGTCAGCGCCGTCAGGATGACGACAGCGACGGTTCTGACACCGAAAAGTCCGTCGATAATGACGGCGGTCTCGACCCTCAGGCTCTCCCGCCCGCCATCGGCGAAACGGAAGAAAAGCCCAAGCGCCGCGGCCGCCCTCGCAAGGCAGCTGATCCCGACGCCAGCGGCGAGACGGATGCAGAGCCCAAGCGCCGCGGTCGCCCTCGCAAAGTGAAAGCCGAGGATTCGGAAGAAAGCGACGTCAAGCAGGCGGTTAACAGCTGACATAGCGGGCGCGAGCACGTAAGCCTGCGCCCGTCATGACAGCCTCTACCAGCCGCCCGTCGCGGCGCCTTGCCCTGCCAGTGAATCCGCCAGTCCGGGCGATTGCCGCGTTCCTCGCAGGGGCGGCAGCCGCCACCGGGTTCGAGCCGATTTCATTATGGCCGTTGACCCTGATTTCGATTGGGGTTCTGGCCCATCTCGTCAACACCGCCGGAAAGACACGTGGCGCCGCGCTTTATGGATGGCTCTTCGGGGTCGGCCATTTCTGGGTGGGCAACACATGGATCGCGACCGCCTTTACCTATCAGGCGCAGATGCCTGCATGGCTTGGCTGGATCGCGGTCTTTCTCCTTTCGCTCTACCTTGCCGTCTATCCAATGCTGGCCGCATTTGGCGCGCGGCTTGTCGCCGGGCGTAGGCCTCTTGGCATAACCGTAATTGCGCTGGCTGGTTGCTGGATCGTCGCGGAATGGCTGCGTGCGTGGGTTTTCACGGGATTTGCGTGGAACCCGCTTGGCGCGGTGACATTGGGCGGGTTCAATCGTCCGGGACTGGCACTTCTGGCCCCCTGGCTGGGTACTTATGCCCTTTCCGGGCTGGTCGTCGTGCTCGGCGGTGCATGGCTTTGGGCCTATCGTGCAATCCGGGGCTCGGCACCAAAATGGCAAGCGGCCTTTGCGCTTTTACTCCCGGCTGCACTCATGCTCGTCCCCATCCCGCCGCCGGCGCAGGGTGCAGGAACGCTGCCCTTCCGGCTGGTTCAACCCGATGTGCGGCAGGACGTGCTCAACGACCCTGCCCATTTCGAGGCGAATTTCATCAAGACCGCGCTTTTGACGGGCGGACCGGTTTCCAAAGCCGACAAGACCATCATGCTCTGGCCTGAATCCGGCGTGCCGGATTACCTGCGCGAGGGGTATCCCGACCGCTATTACCTTGCGACGACATATGCCGCAGACCCCGCCGCGGCGCGCCAGCGCATTGCCGACATGGTGGGGCCGGGCGGGATGCTCCTCACCGGTAGCGTCGATCTGGTGCTCGACCCGCAGACAAGGCGTGCGGCCGCAGCCGAAAACGTCGTCACCGCCGTGGGCCCGGATGGCGAGATTGCTGCCGGTTATGCCAAGGCGCACCTCGTTCCTTATGGCGAATATCTGCCGATGCGCGCCATTCTCGAACCGCTGGGGCTTTCCCGGTTAGTTGCAGGAACGCTCGACTTTCGCGCCGGACCGGGGCCGCAAACGCTCGACCTTGGCGACTGGGGCAAGGCCGGGATCCAGATCTGCTATGAAATCGTCTTTTCCGGCGAAGTCGTCGATGGTTCGAACCGGCCCGATTACCTGTTCAACCCATCGAATGACGGATGGTTCGGAAGCTGGGGCCCGCCGCAGCATCTTGCCCAGGCCCGGCTTCGCGCGATCGAAGAAGGGCTGCCGATCCTGCGCGCAACGACCACCGGGATCAGCGCGGTGATCGACGCCGGGGGCGTCGTACGGCAACATGCGCCAATGCATGCCGCCGCGCAGCTTTCGGGCATGGTCCCGCCTGCCCTTTCGCCCACGCCTTTCTCGCGTCTGGGCAACCTGCTTCCGCTAGGCTGGGCAGCACTGCTTATTGTCGCAGCAATGGTTGCCAGCCGCCGCGCCCGCCGCTAGAGCGGGATATAAAGAAACCTTTATACGCGTTTTCAGGACCTCTATGCGCCACAATTATCTCTTTACGTCAGAATCGGTTTCCGAGGGCCATCCCGACAAGGTCTCCGACCAGATTTCGGACGCCATCGTGGACCTGATGCTGGCCAAGGACCCGGAATCGCGCGTCGCCTGCGAAACGATGACGACGACGCAGCTTGTCGTCCTGTCGGGCGAGATCCGGTGCAAGCCGATGTACGACACCGCGCGCGAAGAATGGGCCGACAACGGCTATTGGGCGCCCGGCGCCAAGGAAGAGATCGAGCAGACGGCCCGCAACGTCGTGCGCGACATCGGGTACGAGCAGGACGGCTTCCACTGGGAACGTCTGCGCTTTGAAAACTTCCTTCACGGACAGTCGGCGCACATCGCCAAGGGCGTCGATTCGAATGAAGAAGCGGCCAAGGACGAAGGCGCAGGCGATCAGGGCATCATGTTCGGCTTTGCCTGCGACGAGACGCCCGATCTCATGCCCGCGACGCTCGATTACAGCCACAAGATCCTGCACCGTCTTTCCGAAGACCGCCATTCGGGCAAGGCGCCATTCCTTGAACCCGATGCCAAGAGCCAGGTGACCCTGCGTTTCGAGGACGGCCAGCCCGCCGCCTGCACCGCGATCGTCGTTTCGACACAGCACAAGCCCGGATACGACGAAGGCGCGCGCGAAAAGGAGCTGAAGGATTACGTGCGGGGCGTCATCGCAGACGTTCTCCCGCACAACCTGCTTTCGGACGAGACGGTGTATCACATCAACCCGACCGGCACGTTTGAAATTGGCGGTCCCGATGGCGATGCCGGCCTGACCGGACGCAAGATCATCGTCGATACGTATGGCGGCGCGGCGCCCCATGGCGGCGGCGCGTTCTCGGGCAAGGACCCGACGAAGGTGGACCGTTCGGCCGCCTATATCGCGCGCTATCTTGCCAAGAACATCGTTGCCGCGGGCCTTGCGAAGAAGTGCACGATCCAGCTTTCCTATGCGATCGGCGTTTCGCACCCGCTCTCGCTCTATGTCGATACCCACGGGACGTGTGCCGAAGGGGTGACCGATCCGAAGCTTGAAGATGCGATCCGCTCCATCGAAAGCCTTGGCGGGCTTACCCCGCGCGGTATTCGCATGCGGCTCGATCTCAACCGCCCGATCTATCGCACGACCGCGGCGTATGGCCATTTCGGGCGCGTGGCATCGGACGGCCTCTTCCCTTGGGAAGCAACCGACCTCGTCGAAGAGCTGAAGAGCGCGCTCGGCCGCTGAACGCGCGCGCCTGCCGGCAAAAGTTATTTTCCTACAGGTGGTCAGGGGCAGCATGGGCCGGGTTTTCGTGAACACGGAGACCGGCACATGCCCGATACCTATGACCCTGCACGACCGGCGCTGACCCCGCGCATCGCTGCCGAACTCATCGCGCATGAAGGGATCGTGCGCGAAGCCTATCGCGATTCGGTCGGCGTCTGGACGTGGAGCGTGGGCATTACCGATGCTTCGGGCCACCGGGTCGGGCGATACCGCGATCAGCCGCAACCTCTGCATCGCTGCCTCGAAATCTATATCTGGACTTTGCAGAACCGGTATCTTCCCGCCGTGCTCGATGCTTTTGGCCACGTTCAGCCGGAGGAACACGAACTCGCCGCCGCGCTGTCATTCCATTGGAACACCGGCGCGATCGGACGCGCCGAGTGGATGCGCCATGTGCGCGAGGGGAACCGCGCAGCGGGCCGCCGCGCCATGCTCAACTGGTGCCGCCCGGCCAGCCTCGCCATCCGGCGCAAGCGGGAGCAAGCCCTGTTCTTCGCCGGAAAATGGACCGGTGATGGCACGGCAATGATCTATGCCGTGGCGAAGCCGTCCTATCGCCCCCACCGCCCGAAGCGTGAAGACGTGATGGAAACGCTCGCCCTGCTGCTAAGCGGAGGCCCCGCCCGCGAGCCGGTAACCGCGCCGCCCAGCGAAAGGCAGGCAAAGATCAATTGGTTTAACAAGCTCTTCCCCTGCTGACGCGGGCGGCACAGATGATTATTGCCCAAAAACGCAATGATCTTCCGATTCGCCCCGCTCGCCCTCCTCGCTCCTCTCGCCGCTTGCGCCACCGTGGCGGAGCGGGGCGCTCCGCCTGCTCCGGTGACTGTTCGGGTCGTCGGCCTCAACGATTTTCACGGCAACCTCATGCCGCTCAAAAGTCCCAGGGATGTCGTCGCCCCGAATGGAGAGACCGTCTCGGTCCCGGTTGGCGGCGCGGCATGGCTTGCCTCGGCGATCGCCGCCATCCGCGCACAGGGCGAATATTCGCTGGTCGTGTCGGCGGGCGACATGATCGGGGCCAGCCCGCTGGCCTCGGCCGCGTTTCTCGACGAACCGGCAATCGGGGTGATGAACCGCATCGGGGTCGACTTCAATGCAGTCGGCAATCACGAATTCGACAAGGGGTGGCAGGAGCTTAAGCGTATCGCCGAAGGAGGGTGCGAGAAATACACGCTGCGCCAGCCCTGCGCGGTGGAGCCGGAGTTTGCCGGGGCCGATTTCCCGTTCCTGTCGGCGAATGTCGTGGCGAATGATGGCGACACGCTGTTCCCCGCATTCGGTATCAAGACATTCGGCGAAGGGGATAGCGCGGTCAGCGTGGGCGTGATCGGCCTGCCGCTGCGCAGCGTGCCCGACCTCGTCACGCCAAGCGGGGTCGAGGATCTCTATTTCGGGGACGAATCGAACGCCATCAACATCTACGTCGAGGAACTGGCGAAGCGCGGCGCGGACGCCATCGTCGTCGCCATCCACCAGGGCCTCTACAACTTGCCGATGTCCGACACGAACGGGTGCGGCGACATCGCGGGCGAACTGCTGCCGATCCTCTCGCGCCTCGACCCGCGGGTCGATGTTGTCGTCTCCGGCCACACGCATCGCAGCTATGTCTGCGATTATGGCGACATCGATCCCGCACGCCCCTTCCTTGTCACAAGCGCAGGCTATGGCGCATCGCAAGTCACTGACATCGCACTGACCATCGATCCGGTCATGAAAGAAGTTACGGCAAAACGCGCGCACAATGTCACCGTGCAAAGCGCGGGTACGGCCAAGGACGGCAAAGCTCTGGCGACAAGCGCGGCGTTGCCCGCATTTGCACCCGATCCCGAAATCGCGGCTTATGTAGCGCGTTATGTCGATGCCGTAGAAGACGCCGCGCGCCGCCCCGCCGGAAAGGTATCGGGCCAGGTTATCCTGACAGACGACGATGAGCGCGAAACGGCGCTGGGCGACCTGATCGCAGATGCCCAGCTTGCTGCTACGCGCGATGCCGGTGCCCAGATCGCCTTCATGAACAATTCGGGCGTACGCGCCAGCCTTGTTCCTCAAGACGATGGCACCGTCACGTTCGGCGACATCTATGCCGTGCAGCCGTTTGGCAATTCGCTGATCACGCGCACATATACCGGGGACCAGGTGCTGGCCCTTCTCGAACAGCAATTCGACGATCCCGAAAAGCGCCAGATCCTCGCGCCCAGCAGGGGCTTTGCCTTTACCTACGACCGGTCACGCGCCAAGGGCGACCGGATCGTGAGCGCGGCGCTGAACGGCGATCCGATCAACCCCCTCATGTCCTATCGCATCACGATGAACAGCTTCCTCGCCGCAGGGGGCGACGGGTTCACCGTGTTCAAGGACGGCACGCAGACGACAACCGGCGGCAACGATCTCGACGCGCTGGAAGCCTGGCTTTCCGCCGTGCCGGTACGCAGCTTGCCCAACACTGACCGCGTGCTGAACCTTACCCCGCCGCGTTAAAGCGCAGCCTCGATCGCGGCGACAAGGTCCGCATCGTCGGGCGTAGTGGTCGGCGCGAAACGGGCGATTACTTCGCCGCTGCGCCCCACAAGGAACTTCTCGAAGTTCCAGAGCACTTCGGGATCCTCCGTCGGGACCATGCCAAAACCGCGCAGCTTCTCTCGAAAAGCCTCGGCGTCGCCCTGCTTTGTCGGAGCCGCGGCCACCAGTTCGGCGTAAAGCGGCTGCTTGTCATCGCCAATGACACTGGCCTTGGTGAAGAGCGGAAAGTTCACGCCAAAGCTGGTTTCGCAGAACGTGGCGATTTCGGTATCGCTACCCGGTTCCTGCGCACCGAAATCGTTGGCAGGAAAGCCGAGCACTTCGAAACCCTTGTCGCCATACTTTTCCTGCAGCGCCTGCAGCCCCGCATACTGCGGCGTCAGACCGCACTGCGAGGCGACGTTCACGATCAGCAGTACCTTGCCCTTGTGCGCGGCAAGGCTGTCGGCGCTGCCGTCGTTCCGGGTCAGCGCGATATCGGGAAGTGCCATGCGTCTTCTCCTATCTCCGTCTTCTCAAGAGACGTAATGCGCGGTCGTCTTTTCGGCTACCTCTTCGGCGGTGACGCCCGGGGCCAGCTCGACCAGCTTGAACGGGCTGTCATGATCGGGCCGCTGGAACACGGCAAGATCGGTGACGATCATGTCGACCACGTTCTTGCCGGTAAGCGGCAGGGTACATTCCGGGATGAACTTGGGGCTGCCGTTCTTGCTGGTATGCTCCATCACCACGATGATCTTCTTAACCCCGGCGACAAGATCCATCGCGCCGCCCATGCCCTTGATCATCTTGCCGGGGATCATCCAGTTGGCGATGTCGCCGTTCTGGTCCACTTCCATCGCGCCCAGCACGGTAAGGTCGATGTGACCGCCGCGGATCATCGCAAAGCTGGCCGCGCTGTCGAAATAGGCGCTCTTGTCCAGTTCGCTGATCGTCTGCTTGCCCGCATTGATGAGATCGGCATCCTCTTCGCCTTCATAGGGGAAGGGGCCAATGCCCAGCATGCCGTTTTCCGATTGCAGCGTCACGTCCATCCCGTCCGGGATATGGTTGGCCACCAGCGTGGGAATGCCGATGCCAAGGTTCACATAGAAACCGTCTTCCAGTTCCTTGGCCGCGCGGGCGGCCATCTCATCACGGGTCCAGGGCATAATCGCGTTACTCCTTGTCGAGTGAATTCATTGTGCCGTCTTATGCGGCGTAATCAATCGGGGGCGGCAATTCGAACCATCCCTGCCCGAACAGTGCGTCGAACGGGGTTGCTGCGGACGGATCGCGCAAATATTCCAAGAGCGTGTCGAAATCGCCGCGCCGGTCGCCGACAATTGCCTTGATGCAATAATCGCCAGCGGCCGCATTGCGCCGCTCGGTCTTGCTTTCCGCCGGATCGCGCGTGAGCAAGAGCACATCGCGGCCCGCCGGGTCCAGCCCGCTTTGACGCAGCGCGCCGCGCACCGCGCCTTCGCGGTTTTCATCCAGCACGCTGGTCCAGACAACGGCCACGCCGCTCCCGCGCGCGATGGAGAGCGCTGATGCAAGACCGGGCTGTGCGCGCAAATCGGGATTAGCGGGATCAAAGGCGGCATCGCCGGGGTCGAGATCCACGAGAATGGCGGGCGCCTGCCCATCGCAAGGGCGCACCGTTGCCGTATCGTCACCGGCCGCAGGGTCGGGGATCACGGAAAGCCCGCTTTTTGCATTGTCGGCCGCGAACATGGCAACGGCCACGTATTGTTCGGTTCGGTTCGCATTGCCGTATGCGGCAGGGGCAAGGGGAATATCGCGCGCGTCCGCCCGCGCCAGCGCGGCTCCGTCATCGCCTTCTTCAGACGATCCCTTTGCGATCATGCCTGTCGCCGCCAGCGGAATCGCCGCGACGCATCCGGCCAATGCGCCCGCCGCCAGCAAGGGCAGGCCAAGGCGCAGCAACGCAGCCATCCTAAGCACAAACGCACCCGGGGAAATCGGCATCCCGATCATGCGAATTTTTGACCTCAGGCCGCTTCGCGCGGGCGCGTGGTCACGAATTCGATCTTCTTGTCATAAGGCGCGCCCACGATCATGCGCTGCACATAGACACCGGGAAGGTGGATGCAATCCGGGTCGAGGCTGCCGGTCGGCACCACTTCCTCCACCTCCACGATGCAGGCCTTGCCGCATGTCGCGGCGGGAAGGTTGAAATTGCGCGCAGTCTTGCGGAAAACGAGATTGCCGCTTTCGTCGGCCTTCCATGCCTTTACAAGGGCGAGATCCGCGAAGATCCCTTTTTCGAGGATATAATCCTCGCCGTTAAAGCTTTTCACTTCCTTGCCCTCGGCAACCTGGGTGCCGACACCGGTCTTGGTGTAGAAACCGGGAATACCGGCACCGCCTGCGCGCATGCGTTCGGCCAGAGTGCCCTGAGGAGAGAATTCCACTTCCAGTTCGCCTGCAAGGAACTGGCGTTCGAATTCCTTGTTCTCGCCGACGTAGGAACTGATCATCTTCTTGATCTGCTTGCTGCGCAGCAGCTTGCCCAGCCCCTCGTTATCGATGCCGGCATTGTTCGAGGCGACGGTCAGGCCCTTTACCCCGCTGTCGACGATGGCGTCGATCAGCCGCTCGGGAATGCCGCAAATGCCGAAACCGCCACTGGCGATCAAGATATCGTCCTTGAGCAGGCCTTCGAGAGCACTTGCAGCGTCGGGGAAGAGCTTTTTCATCGTGGGAGAGGCCTTTCCTGAAAGTCGGTTCGGGTTTTGCGGCCTATTACATTTAACAGGGCGGCCTGTCACCATGCCGCGCCGCTATTGTGCGGCGAGTGCCGTCTTGCCTTCGCTGCCGCCACGCTGCATCCCCGTTTCCATGGAGAGGCAGATGACCCCAGACTGGAACGGCGCGATCAACCGTGCGCACGGCCATGCACCCTATCTTGGCAGACTGATGGGCAAGCACGAGGATCTCGTGCAGGTCATGGCCGAGGGACGGGGCGAAGATGCGCTCGCCCTTGCCAAGACGGCAGGCGAAGGGGCGAGTGACGTTGGTTCTGCGCTCCGGCGCGAGAAACAGGCCCTCGCGCTTGTCCTCGCGGTCGGGGATCTGGCAGGGGCTTTCCCACTGCTTCAGGTCACGGGCGAGCTTTCCGATTTCGCGAGCCGCGCGCTTCACGCCAGCATCGGCGAGGCGCTGGCCCACCGGATGCCGGGCGCCGAGAATACCGGCATGACCGCGCTCGCACTGGGCAAGCACGGCGCGGGCGAACTGAACTATTCCTCCGACATCGATCCGATCCTGCTCTACGATCCCGCCCGCCTGCCCCGGCGGGAGCGGGACGATCCCGGCGAAGCGGCGCAAATGGCAGCACGCCGGATTGTTCAGACGATGAGCGCGCCTACCGCCGAAGGCTATGTCTTTCGCGTCGATCTGCGGCTCAGGCCTGCAAGCGAGGTCAGCCCGCTGGCAATCAGCTTCGATGCCGCGTTGACGCATTACGAAAGCTCGGCCCTTGCATGGGAGCGGGCCGCGTTCATCCGGGCCCGGTCGGTGGCGGGAGACATAGAGGCAGGGCGCGAATTCCTGGCCGCGATCCGCTCCTTCGTATGGCGCAAGTCGCTTGATTTCGGGGCGATTTCCGAAGTGGGCAGCCTCGTTCACCGCATTCGCGACGATCATTCCGGCCCCGCGCGCCCCGCGCCCGGCTTCGACCTGAAAAAAGGGCGCGGCGGGATACGCGAGGTCGAGTTTTTCGCGCAGATCCACCAGCTCATCCACGGCGGGCGCGATCCTTCATTGCGGGTATCGGGCACGCGCGCGGCGCTTGATGCACTGGCCGCCGCGCAGATCGTGAGCGACGAAGACGCAGCCATCATGGGCCAGTCCTACGACAGGCTGCGCGAAATCGAACACCGGCTGCAAATGGTGGGCGACCGCCAGACCCACGCGCTTCCCGCTGGCGAGGCGCTAGACAACGTGGCCCGGCTCGACGGCATGGCCGACGGTGCGGCGCTGGTCGGCGAGCTTGAAGGTATCTGCGCCCGGGTGAGCGAGCGGTTCGACCGGCTGGTCGAGGCGCACGGCGGCCCGCGCAAGTCCCCTGGCCCCTCCCCCGTCGCCGAAGAGCGGCTGGAAGAACTGGGCTTTGCCGATCCGCAGGCGCTTGCGAAAAGAATCGGCGGCTGGGAAGCGGGGCGAGTGAAATGCCTTCGCTCGCAAGCCGCGCGCAGTGCCTTTGCCGCAATCCGCCCGCAGCTGCTTGAGGCGCTGGCGCAGGCACCCGAGCCTGACCGCGCGCTGACCCGCTGGGAACAGATGCTGGCGCGCCTGCCGTCTGCGATAAACATCTTCCACTTGCTGGAGGCGCGGCCCGCGCTGCTGGAAACGCTGGCCCGCGTTCTTGCGCTGTCCCCCGCACTTGCCGATGCGCTGGCCCGGCGCGGTGACCTGCTCGACACTCTGATCGATCGCAGCGCATTTACCCTGCCCCCATCCGTTCCCGATCTGGTGGCGGAGATGGAGGACGAAAGTCTCGACTACGAAGCCGCGCTCGGCAAAGTGCGGCGCGAAGTGGGCGACTTGCGCTTTGCCCTAGGCGTGCAACTGCTCGACAATGCGCACGATCCGCTGGAAATAGCCTCGGCCCTGTCCCGGGTGGCAGAAGCCGCGATCCACGTTTGCGCCAAGCGTGCGGAGCGCGAGTTTGCCGTGAACCACGGGCGTATCGCGGACCAGTCGCTTGTCATCCTCGGGCTGGGACGACTGGGCGGCGGCGTCCT
>Ga0316207_10005308_pt1 | contig 10751 bp, 7 predicted proteins | sample 6weekpyrite_MG_FD_204943 | JGI IMG/M metagenome (GOLD analysis project Ga0316207, IMG submission 204943) | Microbial mat bacterial communities from mineral coupon in-situ incubated in ocean water Damariscotta River, Maine, United States -... | ecosystem: Environmental > Aquatic > Marine >...
CAGCGGCCAGCGCGTTACCACCGTTTGCACATATTAAGCCCGAACATGTTGAGCCGGCAGTTGATGAAATCCTGCAGCAGAATCGCGCTGAATTAATCGAACTACTGGATGCAAAGCAATTTAGCTGGGACAGCTTTGTACAGCCGCTTGAAGAAATGTCCGATCGCGTACAACGCCTATGGTCGCCAGTCAGTCATATGAATTCGGTCGTGAACAGTGATGAGCTGCGTGATGCCTATAATAAGTGCCTGCCCAAATTAAGCGATTATTCAACCGAAATGGGGCAAAACGAAAAATTGTATCAGGCCTATCAATATATTGCCGATGATGCAGCATTTAACGATCTTGATATCGCGCAGCAAAAAGTTGTTAAAAATGCCCTGCGTGACTTTCATCTATCCGGAGTGGATTTGGCCGAGGATAAGAAACAACGCTTTAAAGAAATAAAGCAACAGTTATCAAAGCTCAAAACACAGTTTGAAGAAAATATTCTGGACGCCACGCATGCCTGGCATAAGCAACTAGAGAATGAATCCCATTTATCGGGTATGCCAGAATTTGCTATTAATATGGCAAAACAGGCAGCAGAACAGAAAAAATTAAGTGGCTGGGTTTTTACGCTGGATGCCCCTTCTTATATGGCCGTGATGATGTATGCCGATGACAGAAACCTGCGCGCAGAAATGTATCGTGCGTTTGTTACCCGTGCATCGGATCAATACCATGATGAAGCCTCAGCAAAGTTTGATAACTCCGACATCATGCAACAAATCCTGGCGTTGCGTCACGAATTGGCATCACTATTAAGTTTTAGAAATTATGCCGAGCTCTCTTTAGCGACCAAAATGGCAGAAACGCCTGACGATGTTTTTAATTTTTTACATCAATTAACAGAAAAATCGAAATCCGTTGCGGAAAAAGAATACCAGGAATTAACAGAATTTGTGAAAGCAAAATATGGTTTAGAAAAAATAGAAGCCTGGGATGTGATGTACTACTCCGAAAAGCTTCGGGAAAAAAAATACGATATCAGCCAGGAAGAACTTAAACCGTATTTTCCAGAGCAACGTGTACTTGACGGCATGTTTGCCGTGGTCAATAAAATTTACGGTATCGAAATAAAAGAAATACAGGGAATTGAAACCTGGCATGAATCGGTACGGGTTTTTGAAATACGCGATATTGAAAATAATATTCGCGGACAGTTTTATTTAGATCTGTACGCACGCGAGAAAAAACGAGGCGGAGCCTGGATGGATGATTGCCAGGGACGAGTCGTGCATCAGACCGGTAAGCTTCAAATTCCAGTCGCCTATTTAACCTGTAATTTAACACCACCAATAGGCGATGAACCGGCACTGTTTACCCACCAGGAAGTGATTACCTTATTCCATGAGTTTGGGCACGGCCTGCACCATATGTTAACCCAGGTAAATTATTTAAGTGTTTCCGGCATTAACGGGGTAGCCTGGGATGCAGTGGAATTACCCAGCCAGTTTTTAGAAAACTGGTGTTGGGAACGCGAGGCACTCGATCTAATTGCCACGCATTATCAAACGAATGAACCGATGCCGGGTGATTTATTTAAGCGTATGCATGCGGCGAAAAATTTTCAGTCCAGCATGATCATGGTCAGACAACTCGAGTTTGCCTTGTTCGATTTTAAATTACATGCCGAATACGGCACATCAGAATTTAAAACTGAACAAGGTATTAATATACAGGCCTTGCTTGATGATGTCAGGCAACAGGTTGCGGTTGTTATCCCGCCTTCGTTTAATCGCTTTCAACACGGCTTTTCACATATCTTTGCAGGCGGTTATTCGGCAGGCTATTACAGTTATAAATGGGCTGAGGTGTTATCGGCCGATGCCTTTGCAAAGTTCGAAGAGCATGGCATCTTTAATCGACAAACAGGGTTAGAATTTTTACATGCTGTTTTAGAGCAAGGCGGCAGTAAAGAACCGATAGAATTATTTAAAGCATTCAGAGGTCGGGAACCAGAAATAGATGCACTATTACGTCACTCAGGAATTGCAGCATAAAACTTAGTAAGCGAATAACCAAGAGATTAATAGCAATGAAAACGGAATTGAAGATAATCGCCATTATATTTTTAGCCATGCTGTCAAGCTATGTCTATGCAGAAGATCTGTATGTTACCGACAGGATCTTACTCGGTATTCATCAGTCAGCAAATGATCAAAGCCCAATATTAAAATCCATTGCCAGTGGTACCAGGGTAAAAGTATTAGCTAAACAAGGTAAGTTTATAAAAATACAAAGTGCAGATGGCACACAGGGATGGGTTGCGGCCAGCTTTTTGGTAAAGAATAAACCCGCCACCAAAGAATACGATAACTTATTCAAATTGTTTCAGGAAAAAGTGGAAACCTTAAAGATCGTTAATGAGCGGTTAACGAAAAAAGAACGCGAAATCCAGATCAAAAGAGATCAACTATCGAACGCCACAACATCTATTAAAGAATTAAAAAACAAACTCAAGAATAATACCAGTACTGTCAGTAGTGAAGTGAACGTTATTGATAGCGATGAACTTGAAAAAGCACAGCAGGAAGTTAAACGATTAAAAACTAAATTACTGGCGTTAGAGCAGAAGGTTAAAGACAATAAAGTAATCAATCCGAATGATACCCAGTCCAGGTTAATAAAAGCGCAGCAGGAAAATACCTTAATGCGTAACAGCATTGAAATGGCAATGGCGAGCCTGGAAGGTAAACATGTCCCCACCGCAGAAGAGTTAGCCGGGATAAGGGCAAGCTTCCCCGCATGGTATTGGGGTTTAACACTGGTGATGATTATATTAGGTGTGATTGGCGGAGTAGTTTGGCATGATTATAGAAACCGTAAACGACATGGCGGCTTCCGCATATAATCAGGGATGCTGAGGATTTATTTAACGGTGTTAAAACCTTCCTCAATATGCTCATTTACTAATGTAAATTCCGCTTTTTCGTCAGCTTTTGCCTTGTTAAATAAACCCTCATCTATCCCTGGATAGACTTATTATTAAATAGGATTTTTAGAAACACTGAATAAATTTTGCTAAAAGATAAACTATTTAGCAATAAGCAATCTCGTTGTTCATGAGCGAAGAATGGATACTCGTCACGGTGGTGGCGAAATATTTGTTAATGCTAAAAATCATATATCATTAGTTAAAAATAAGAATCTAAATATTATGAAATACAAAGATCTTAGAGACTTTATTCAACTCCTTGAAGAACGTGGAGAGTTAAAACGTATAACGCAGGAAGTCGATCCTTATCTTGAAATGACAGAAATATGTGATCGTACCTTACGTGCAGGTGGACCAGCATTATTATTTGAAAACCCAAAAGGCTCGAACGTACCCGTATTGGGAAATTTATTTGGTACGGCCGAACGTGTTGCCTTAGGTATGGGTGAAGAATCGGTTAGTGCGTTACGTGAAGTCGGTAAGTTATTGGCGATGTTAAAAGAGCCCGAGCCGCCAAAAGGAATGAAGGATGCCTGGGAAAAGTTGCCTGTGTTTAAACAAGTTTTAAATATGGCACCCAAAGAAGTTAAAAAGGCCGATTGTCAAAAACATGTTATTGAAGGCGACGAGGTTGATTTAAGTAGAATACCGATTCAAACCTGTTGGCCGGGTGATGCTGCACCGCTTATCACCTGGGCGCTAGTGGTAACAAAAGGACCGAATAAAGACAGACAAAATCTGGGAATTTATCGGCAACAGGTTATCGCTAAAAACAAAGTTATTATGCGTTGGTTAGCGCATCGCGGTGGCGCACTCGATTTTAAAGACTGGCAGGAAAAATATCCGGGTCAACCCTTTCCGGTTGCCGTTGCATTGGGCGCCGATCCGGCGACTATACTAGGGGCTGTCACCCCGGTGCCGGATAGTTTATCGGAGTATGCTTTTGCCGGTTTGTTGCGAGGCGGCAAAACCGAAGTAACAAAATGTATTGGCAATGATTTACAGGTACCTGCATCGGCAGAATATGTTTTAGAAGGTTTTATCTATCCGGATGAAATGGCAGATGAAGGGCCGTTCGGTGATCATACCGGCTATTATAATGAGGTTGATCAGTTTCCGGTGTTTACCATAGAGCGCATCACTCATCGTAGCGATCCGATTTATCACAGTACCTATACCGGTCGGCCGCCGGACGAACCGGCTATCCTGGGGGTAGCGTTAAACGAAGTGTTTGTGCCCATCCTGCAAAAGCAGTTTCCGGAAATTGTTGATTTTTATTTACCGCCGGAAGGTTGTTCGTATCGAGTCGCCGTTGTCAGCATGAAAAAGCAATACGCCGGTCATGCCAAGCGAGTGATGATGGGGGTCTGGTCTTTCTTGCGGCAGTTTATGTATACCAAGTTTGTGATCGTCACTGATGATGATGTTAACGTACGCGACTGGAATGATGTTATCTGGGCGATGACGACCCGAATGGATCCGGCACGCGATACGACGCTAGTTGAAAATACACCGATCGATTATTTAGACTTTGCATCGCCTGTCTCGGGGTTGGGAAGCAAGATGGGCATGGATGCAACCAACAAGTGGCCGGGTGAAACAAATCGCGAGTGGGGCGAGCCAATTGTTATGGATGATGCAACCAAGCAAAGAGTGGATAGCATCTGGGACGACTTAAATATTTTGAAAAAAAAATCCTGAAATCATGCCCAGGGTAAGGCCAGCCTGTCTTCAGTAATATTCCCAATACTCTGTTTAAATGCATTATCAAAACCAAAATTGGGGTAGTTCATCTACCTTGCTTTGCCAAAAAACAGGCTAAACAACTCTGAATTGACTGTGGATTTAAGCGGCTTGCCAATTTCCCCCATAAATAAAATATTATAAAACAATAAATTACCGTATTCTTTGCCATTAGTTCGTTTGGGTTAACCCGAATGGATAATGGTTAATCTTTAGCCGATCTCGTACCTTGTAGTCTCAACAGTTCAATTTTGTAATTTTAGTTGCCTTCTTTTAGCCGTTTATACGGCAGGCAAATTTTTAACGGCAAGTACCTTCTCTGGTACATATTCTAATAACTAGCCCGAAGTTTAAAAACAACCAGGTTGTTTTATAGGTAGGTAGTTCGGTATGCAAAATTTAAACAAAGGTTTTTCCCTAATAGAATTAATTATCACCATGGCCGTGGTCGTCATCTTAATGAGCATGGTGCTGACATTCTCCGGTGCTTTTTTGCAGGACAACAGGATGTCATCAGCGAATAATGATTTAGTCGGTTCGATAAACCTGGCGCGTAGCCTTGCCGTTTCAAAAGGACAAAGAGCGAGTATTTGTTCGAGCACGGATAATTTAACCTGTACCAATACCGCCTGGGAACTTGGCTGGATTGTTTTTAGCGATGGCGGTGTGGCGGGTGTGGTTGATGGCGATGATCGTATTTTCAAAGTGAGCAATAGCGCTGCTATTGATATTTCGATTACTAATCCTGGTGGATTTATTCAGTTTAAACCGCAGGGAGCGATTGCGAGTGTTTGTGCAAACTGTTTTGACAAAACCATTTCCCAGCGTTTAGACACGCTATTTATAGCCTCAATCAAGAATCTTTTCCCGATTGCCGATGCTAATGCTAGCGGTGATTCTGGTGGCAGCGGGGGCTCAGGTAATCATGGAAACTCAGGCCATCCGGGTGAAGCCGTTAAAAGTTGCGTAGCACCAAACTCAAAAGTCACCAGTGGTTACTCCGGCTCGAGTGGTGGCTCGGGTAGTGGCCACTCAGGTGATGATAGTGCATCGAACATTAAACATTATGACCAGGCGATGTTGGCCGGGTTAGAAAAATTGACACCCATACCATCTGCTTATGCCAGTCAAAGTGGTGGCTCCGGAAGCTCAGATATATCAGCTTCGCCAGGGAGTGCGACCTGTGATGATGGTTCCGGTAGTGCACAGGTTGTCATCGACGACTCGTCTTTTTTAATTTGCGATAGTTCCAGGAACAATGAAGACGGTCGTCTTATATCCGTTAGTCACGTTGGTCGTATTACCCGTAGCAAAACCATTTGTAATTAACGATGGCTTCTTGTTGGCTTAAACCGACTCGCATCTTCATGCCGGCCGGTTTTTATTTAGGTTAGATATAATATTTTTCAGAAGGAAAAATCAATTACTGCGTTATTTAACAGGGTTTTTATTATTAAATTATTTTATGGGTAAAGAAAATTAATTGGTTAATTAGTGGCCAACTAACACTTTACTAATTATTCTCTAGTACTATTAGTGGCTTAGCGGCTCTAATTGCTCAGGTGTCAAAAATATAACATATTGATATTATTGGACTTATTTCACAAAAATGACATTTCTTATTTGAACGTTCAGGAATCGACTTCTATAATTATTTTAGCTAGTAGTCCGTTGTTAGCAGGAGGTTGCAATTATGGTTCGTTCGAATGGTTTTACATTAATAGAATTAATAGTCACAATGGCCGTGTTTGCCATTTTGACTAGTATGGCACTGACATTCTCCGGTGCTTTTTTACAGGATAATCGTATAACTACGGCTAATAATGATTTAGTTGGTTCGATTAATCTTGCCCGTAGTGTGGCGGTATCTCGTGGTGCAAAAGCCAGTATCTGCGCCAGTGATGACGGTGCAACCTGTACCAATACGGCCTGGGAGTTAGGCTGGATAGTCTTTACCGATAACGGTGTCGCCGGGGTTGTCGATGGTGACGATAGTATTGTTAAAGTCTCGAGCAATGCCGCTATCGATATTTCGATTACCAACCCGGGTGCGTTTATTCAGTTTAAGCCGCAAGGCTCGATTGCCAGCCTGTGCGTAGACTGCTTTGACAAAACGCTCGCGCAACGTTTTGAGACTATCTTTTTAGCCACTCTGAAATCCCTGCTACCTATATCAAGTGCTCAAGCGAGTAGTGCTGCCTCTGGTAGCGGCGGTTCTGGTAGTGCTGCCTCTGGTAGCGGTGGTTCTGGTAGTGCTGCCTCTGGTAGCGGCGGCTCTGGTAGTGGCAGTAAATCGGGTAAAAGTGGTGGTTCTGGTGGTCCTTCATTAAGTTGCGTCGCGCCGGAATCAAAAGTCAAAGTCGGTTATTCTGGTGGTAGCGGTAAATCGGGTAAAAGTGGTGGTTCTGGTCATGGTTCCAATTCAAATAATGGCAGCGGAAATGGTAGCGAAGGAAGCTCACCGGCACAAAGTGACAATGCTAATAATGACGAAGCCAGCCTGGATATTCAGGATTATGCGGACTATGCCATGGATATGCTAGCCATGCTATCGCCTATCGCTAATGCCCATGCGGGTAGTTCGGGCGGTAGTGGTGGTAGTGGCGGCTCTGGTGGCGGCGGATCGGCGACCTGTGATAACGGTGGGGGCGCAGGCCAGGAACAGCTTGATGATTCTTCATTCTTAATTTGTGATAGTTCGCGCAATTCAGAGCGTGGTAATTTAATTACTGTATCGAATGTTGGTCGGGTTACCCGGGCTGCCGTGACCTGTAACTAAAAACAGGCTTGTAAAACGTGATTTAATCTCGGCGAACGCGGCATAGCGTTCGCCTTTTTTATTTTATAGATTTAAGGTTGCTGTTGTGGTGTGACTAAACTATCACGATGAATTAATAGCGCCGTGAATATTAAACCAACGCCAAACATTTCGACCATTTCCTCAACTGCGCGTGAAAAATGTTCCAGCGCTTGAAAGTTAACACCGGTTTGTTGAATAACATAATCGTAGTAACGATCAACACCATCAATATAATCAAGCATAACAGCAAAAACAAAGCAGGCCAGCCCGGCAATAAAATATTGTTGCGCCTTAACAACCCGAAATTCAGTTTTAATAACGTAAAGCATTGCAGCACCGACTGCAGCAAACACAGGTAAAAACAAAAGCTGCCAGTAGTAGCTTTCAAAACCATGTAAAGCATCTGAGAACATGGCGCCCTCGGTGGTCTTTACATATATCGACCAGGCGGTAGCAACTCGTTCATGAAATTGAGAGGTATCATCAATGCTCATGTAAACAAAGAACAAAGAAATGACTAGCCATATTATCATTTTGGCACGATCTTTAAGTTTGTAGTAATGCTCAACTATAAGCAGTCCGGCCAGCCCTGCAAAAAAAGCAATTAAACTGGAATACCAGGTTGGAATATTGGCTTCTAAGGTAATATTAAAAAGCACATGAATTTTTTTATTAATTTCATTCTGAAAGGAATAGCAAAGCGAGTCGATAAAAAATAAAAATATCGGAATGGTAATAACGGCAGTCAGGATGTTTTTTACAGGTATATTATAGTCTAATGTCAGGCGCATCGTAATCTCTTATAAGTTAACCAGAAAAAGGTAAAAGACAATACCAGCAAGAAAAATCAATAATGTTTTAGAACGTAAAGCTGGCGTAGTTAACCCTAACCATAAGCCGGATAGTAAAACAAAAAACAAACCATAAACAAATATCTGCTGGTAAATTTTATAAATTGCCGGGCCATTGCCTTTGTGTAAAGCCATTAGTTTCCATTGCAAGCTGGGGATATATTCATACACATTTAATCGATTGGCTTTTTTCTTGAAGGCATAATGCCGTGTATAGTTAGGGTAGGTGTATAGTTTATTTTTTTTAATTCTAATGTTAGTAAAATCAGTATCGGCCTTGATGTGTTTAAGTATTTTTCGCACATCCTGATGTAAGGTTGGTGAATTAAAATCAAGTGCGTCTTGCTCGGTGCTGTAAATTTGAGTTTTTATTACTTCCCCTTCGATATCGAGCAATTCTAAAATACCGGATAGTGACATAATAAATAGCATAGGAACTAAAAATGCGGCAACGTAAAGATGGAGCTTGATTAATTGACTGCGTGGCAAGTTAAAGGCTCTTTGTATAATTTTATCGTATTAACAGTATAGTTTAAAAAAATCTGAAAGTGTTGGGTAACGTAATGTTATGCCCAGTTTGTTTTTAATTTTTGAGTTATCAATAATGCGCGACTCTTTTAAATAAGACAACATACTTTTGGATAAAGCCTGTTCAGCCTGTTGCCAGTCAATTTGTGGCGGGGCAGGTATTTGTAATTTTTCTGCAATAAAAATAAAATACTCAGACATTGTCATTTGGTCGTCATCGGCAACATTATAAATTTCACCACTATCAGAATGCAGCGCAGCCTGTATGCAAATATTACAAAGATCATCTTCGTGAACATGGTTGGTTAGCGGAGCCAGCTCGAGGCGTAAGATAGGGAGTTGTTGTTCAAGCCGTTTACGTGGCAGGCGCTGTGCGCCATAAATACCGGCCACCCGTAAAATAACATAGTCTATGTTATGCTCATGGGCAAAGTCGGCTAATGCCTGTTCGGCATCCAGCCGGCGTCTGGCACGATCTGCCCCGGGTTGCGTGGTAGCGGTTTCGTTGACGGCTTGCCCCTGCTGGTCGCCATACACCCCAGTGGTGCTTATATAAAGAATACGCCGGGGGAGCTGCTGCTTGTCCAGACTGCCAAGCCAGTTGCGAAGCCGTGAATCGCGTGATCCGCTTGCGGGTGGCGGCGCAAAGTAAAAAACCAGCTGATCGCCGAAGTGGCTGGTAAATAGGTCGCCACATGTCGCTAAATTATCGAGCTCCAGCTTTTTTGTATCGGTATTGAGCGCGCTCAGGCGAGATAGTTGTTTTACGTTACGGCTAAAGCCTGTAATCGCTTCAGCTGCGACAATTCGATGCTGAATAAGCAGGTTAGCGACCCGATAACCGATATCGCCGCAGCCGATAATAGACACACTGTTTACGGGTTTTACTGTTTTGGGCATAAGGTATAATGCCGCTCCATTTAATAAAAGAAGACTAGTTTATGACAAATCGCGTCAAAATCGAACCAACTGGGCACGAATTCGAAGTGAACAACGACGAATCTGTTTTAGAAGCCGCTATTCGCCAGGGTATTCACCTGCCTTATGGTTGTCGCAATGGTAAATGTGGCAAATGCCTGGGCAAGCTGGTTCAGGGCGAGGTGAGTTATAACGAAAAACCCAGCGCGTTGACACCGAGTGATGAGGCAATGGGCATGGCGATATTCTGTCAGGCTCATGCTAAAAGCGATCTGGTCATCGAGTCACGTGAAGCACAAACCAGCCAGGACATTCCGGTTTTGAAATTACCCTGTCGCATTGAAGAGTTGAAACTGCTCAACCATGACGTTATGTACCTGCGTTTAAAATTACCCGAGACCGAGCGTATGCAATTTTTAGCCGGGCAGTATATTGACTTCTTAATTGAAGAAGGCAAGCATCGCAGTTTTTCGATTGCCAATGCGCCGCATAACGACGAGTTTATCGAGCTGCATATTCGGCATATTACTGAAGGTAAATTCACCACCGAAGTCTTTGCCAGAATGAAAGTAAAAGACATGTTCCGCATCGAAGGGCCGCACGGGAATTTTTATATTCGGGAGAAAAGTAAACGCCCCATGATCTTTATGGCCGGTGGCACCGGCTTTGCCCCCATTAAAGGAATGGTCGAGCATGCACTCAAAACCGGAATTAACCGACCCATTCATATTTTCTGGGGTGCGCATGCCAAAGAAGATTTATATATGAATGACATTGCCGTTGCCTTTACCAAACAAAACCCATTGATTCGTTACACCCCCGTTTTATCCGGCGCAAAAGAGGACGACAACTGGCAAGGTAGAACCGGTTATGTACACGAAGCAATTTTAAAAGACTACCCTGATTTAACCGCTTATGAAGTCTATGCTGC
>Ga0316207_10005309_pt1 | contig 10751 bp, 9 predicted proteins | sample 6weekpyrite_MG_FD_204943 | JGI IMG/M metagenome (GOLD analysis project Ga0316207, IMG submission 204943) | Microbial mat bacterial communities from mineral coupon in-situ incubated in ocean water Damariscotta River, Maine, United States -... | ecosystem: Environmental > Aquatic > Marine >...
ACAAAGGTTTCTAACAATTCTAAAACATCGTTTGGTAATACAGGTACAGCAATGTAAACTGCTTTTGGTTTTTGAGCTAGAATCGTCTTTAGGCCTGTCATAAACCTACTACCCGTCTCACTGCCTTCATCAATCAACAGTACAACCTTATTCTTTACAGATGCAAAAGGTTTGCCTTTACGATATTTATATATATGCCTTAATATATCTTCTTCATGCTTCCTATGAGCTTCTCCATAAATATAATCATACTGTATTTCAAAAGAGTTAATCAATTCTTCATTAAGTACTATCTCCTCAGTCTCACTTACTCTGGCAACTTCACATTCTATATTATTTGGTGCCGTAACCGCTTCGAGAAAAAGAATTTCCAAATTATTTTTAAGCTTCCCTTTTAAAAAAGATGCCAACTCCAGTCCAGCTTTTGAGACTGCAATAATGTTCCATGACTCATCTTTAAGCTTTTGCATGGGAATCACATCTTTGAGTTTATTTGCCGCATCCTCTCTGTTTAGTAAAATATTTTTATACTTCTGCATACCTATTTCCTACTTCTCATCATTGGGGAGTTTATAAGATAAAAATGAATTACCGCTATTGGCTTCCATCAGTGGCTTTAAAACTATAGAAAACAATATATATCTATCATATACCGATGAAGTTGTTGAACCGGCTCTTTTTAAAACTGGTCTATTATTTTCTCTATATTCTATACCAAAATCCCAACACCGTTTTGTGTACATAAAACCAAATGACAGACTCTTCCTCTTTTTTGATTCTATATCATAATTGTAACCTACGTTGTAAGCATAGTGATTATTATATTTATACCTAATTTTAGATATAAAATAACTTGTAACCGGATTATATGTAGAACTTTTTGGCAAAAAAGTGTTTTTATATAAATGTGAAATAGATAAAGCCATACCATAATTGGTAAAGTCAATTTGGTTGAAAACTTTGGAGAACTTATTTTCTTTGTAGTTATAGAACATATTATTATAATAAGATAAAAAGCTGGTAATTTTATAATCAAGCTCATTTTCTAAATCACCATACCTTTCTTTGTTACTCTCATAAGAGATATTTTGAGAAAGCCTATGATATAAAATCTCATTTGCCGACCTATCATAAAGGTATTGTTGAAAATCAACTTGTGTATCATTTTTTATTGATGAAATATTGTAAAACTCACACCTTTGGGCATAGTTTTCATCAGCTTGATTCACAGAATCTGAACAATAATCCAAATTATCTTCATAGAATCCGTCTTTTTTACTCCACCCTTTTTTATTGTATTGAATCTCCACACCCATAACATGACTAAAATTTTCATATGCCTTTGTCAGCTGAGTCGACACAGAAACAGTATGGTAGTTTCTTGCATAAAAACCGTCATGATATTCAAAATTTGCAATAGGCACTAGTTCATGCCCACTAAATCGTGAATGTTGAAGGTATATATTTGCTTTATAAGAGAGATTAAGATATTCATCGAACAAAGGTGTTTGTAACGTAATAGGAAGATTCACATCTGTTTGAATAACTTTCTTATTGACAACCCTTTGTATATCATTACTTTGTATATCAAAAGAATACAACAAATGATCCTGTAAAAATGTATCTAAGTAATGATGATATTGAATTGTAGGAAGTTTTTGCAAGGTATTATCATTTGTTTGAAGCGTCAAATCCTCATAATATTTAAAATAAGAACCAATATAGTTATCATTCGTATTATAAAAAAGGTTCACTCTTGAGAGAACCTGTGTAGCGGTTGACTGATTCTGTCCATTGGTATTTGACTCAAGATTGATATAATCAACATCGTTCATATGATTAATGTCTGTATATATCCCTGATTGTCCGGACAGATCAAGACCAAACCATTGATTTAAAGGATTAGAGTTATCATAACGGAGATTAAAACCGTAATGTGACTGATTTTGTAAATTATTAGTTAAAAAATAGTCTTGTTTTTCTCTAAAATAACCTGCTTTGAACATACCGTGGGACACAGAAGAGTCAACAAACCTGAACGTTGTATAAAGTCCTTCTCCACGAGTCGTTCTTATTTGTGGATTTATCTCTAGGTCCCACCAGTTATATTCTGCAATATAAATCGGTTGTTCATAATAGACTCCCTCCGTGGAAGAGAGCCCAAAAGAAGGTTTAAGTAAACCTGTTCGACGAGTTGTATCTAAAGAATAGCCAAAATATGGTGTATAAAGCATAGGAATATCATAGATGTAAAGTCTCACATTGTACAAGTTAAGCCATTTTGAATCTAGATTATAATCAGATGAAGAAAACTCCATAGCCCATAAAGGATCAATCGGATCACACCCACTGACAGAACCTGAAGTGATGTTAAGAAGCTCTTTTTCTTCTTTACCCTCATTGGCACTTATCCATACATCAGACTTATCATCAAGCAGATATAACGGCTTAAAAAAATACTCTTTTTGAGCTAAGTTGACTTTAGCATATGCACCAAGTACTTTATATTTATTGTTGCTATTTACCCGTACATTATTAAAAAGTTCTAGATTTTGTGTTTTCCGATTATACACTGCTCTATCTGCTGTTAAAAAGTAATCTTTATAAACAACACTGACCCCACCAAATGCTTTAACTATATTTCCTGTCGACTTTACGGACGAAGAATATATTTCTACTTTATCCTGCCCATATAAAAAGCTGGCAAGCATTAAGAGTAATATAAAACAACTTTTAAACATCTATAACCAAGGTCTTCGCTGTTTTATCATGCCATGCCTGACGTGCAGGGTCCATCATAGCCCATACAAAACCAAGATAAAAGATCATTTCACTAATGACCCTGAAAATAGCACGATTGAGTGAAACCGCAAAACCAGGGTTGTCCAAGGTTTGAATATCAACAACCTTGATCTTCATAGCTATCTTTCCCAATGTTGCACCATACTGCATGACAAAAAAGGTTTGATAGATGATTTTGATGATGATATACTCCATTAAATAGGTATTGGTCAATCGTATAATATCTTCAATGGTCTGTGCATTTGAAAAAGAGTCTGACATTGCTATTATCAGCAAAAAGGAGAGAAGTATCTCGTCTATAAAAAATGCTGCCGCTCTCTTTTGTATGGAAGCTAGCTGTAAATGTTCGCGCTTGAGTATCTTTTCAATCTCTTCATTCAAAATCTGAAATCCTATAGTGCTTGGTAAGCAATGTCGGTTCGGAACTTTTTCCCTGCAAAGTGGACCTGTCCACATCGCAAGTAAGCTCTGTCTCTTGCTTCTTTGATGCTCTTACCAAGTCCGACACATACTAAAACACGTCCTCCGGTCGCATAAAGTTTTTCATCTTCCATACTCACGCCTGCGAAAGAGATATGTGTATACTTTTCTATCTCTTCATGTTTTACATCGTCTAAAATTATTTCAGCCGGTTTTGAACTACCATAAGGATAATTTTCACTGGCCATGACAACGCCTACTGCGTACTGGTCTGAAAATTCTACTTTTATTTCGCCAAGACGATTCGTTGCTGCTTTATAGAACATATCCGATACGCTCGATGTCATTAATGGCATTAGAATTTCACACTCAGGATCTCCAAAACGGACATTGAATTCCAATGTAATAGGCTCACCGTTAACTACCATGATACCAATGAATAAAACACCCTCAAATGGTGCCCCCTCTTTTTGCATACCATCAAGTGTAGGACGAATGATCCTCTCTCTTACCTTTTGATATAGTTCTTCATCAACCAGCGGAGTAGGAGCATATGCACCCATTCCTCCTGTATTTGGTCCATGGTCTCCATCAAGCAGGCGTTTGTGATCCTGTGCGGCAGGTAGTAAAATATAATCTTTTCCATCGCAAACAGCGAACATAGAAAGCTCGTAGCCGTCTAAAAACTCTTCCACTATGACCTTTTTTCCTGCATCGCCAAAGCTTTTTCCACTGAGCATTTCCGAGATCGCCTTTTTTGCTTCATCATGAGACTGAGCGATTATTACTCCTTTTCCACCGCATAAACCGTCAGCTTTAACAACAACGGGCGCTTCGAGAGTCTCAGTGAATTTAAAAAGTTCTTCAATGGAATCACTCTCTATATATCTTGCTGTAGGAATGTCATACTTTGCCAAAAAATTTTTCATATAAACTTTTGAGCCTTCTAGTTGCGCTGCCTCTTTGCTAGGTCCGAATATTGTCAATCCCTGTGCCTTAAAAATATCTACAACACCGTCAACCAATGGTGCTTCAGGACCTACGATAGTCAACTCTATCGCATTCTCTTTTGCATACTCAGCAAGGTCATTGTAATCTTTAATATCTATATTTGTCCCTAAATTATTTGTAGCACCGTTTCCAGGCTGAAAGAAAAGTTCATGTTCATGTTCTTCATTTTTAATTGCACGGGCAATAGAGTACTCTCGTCCACCACTGCCTAATATTAGTATTTTCATTCACATCTCCATAAAGTATAAAAAATTTATTTATCTCACACTTATAAAATAAATACATCTTTTATCTAATCCAAGTAGCCGTCGTACGATTGGCTTGGTTCTAAAAGCCGTATTTGGGTGAAGAGAGGATTGCCTAACGGCGACAGTTTCATCGGCAGAGTTAACGTACCTCAAGCGAAATCATCGACACACGACAACCCTACTAGTTCACGATTTGAATATGTAGAACCCGCATTTGTGTACTGACACGAACTACTCAGATTAACAATACTATTATACAAAAAATATGCTTGTTTTTATTTTAGAGAGTTCGCTATTTGCATACAACTCTCTATTGTTCTATCATTTGAGAGCATATAAGTACAATCCCCAGGCAGTGCTTGGGCAGTTGTTTTTCCTATAATTATGATTGTTTGTGTTCTCTTGAGTTCATGCTTTTTTAAAAAACATTTGACGCTTGAAGGAGATGTGAAGATCAAAATAGCATCTTCTTCTACATTTACAGTATCGATTGGCTCTGAACAACTGCTTTCATACACAATTTTTTCATCGATCATATAGCCGTCTTCTTTACATGTAAGTACAAAATCCGATGCCACGACTTTTGCCCGAAGATAAAGCCACCGTTTCTCTTTTGGAAAAGAATTTATCTTTTCTGCAAGGCTGTCTCCATAACCTTCACCGACACTAAGAACCTGTCCGCCTAATTCTTCAAAACTTTTTGCACTTTGCTTGGAAATACAGAGTGAAGGTTTGCCTAAATAATCATTTTTTTTATACTGTTGGAGTGCCTTTGAAGCCTGTTTGGAAGTAATGATCAAATAATCATATTGTGAAAAATCAATTTGGGGTTTTAATAAAGTAATATCAAGTGAATTGACACTTATAGCATCGGGATGAGAGGATATAGAAAAAAGGTATATATGACGCATAGGAAAAAGCTCTCGCTTATTCCCATTCAATAGTTGCCGGCGGTTTAGATGATATATCATAAACTACACGGTTGATACCATCCACTTCATTGATGATTCTTCTTGAAATTCTCTCTAAAAGATCATGTGGCAAGTGTGCAAAAGTTGCCGTCATACCGTCAACTGCTTCAACGACTCTCACACATACAGTGTTATCATATGTACGGTTGTCACCCATAACACCCACCGATTTTACGTTTAAAAGCACAGCAAATGCCTGCCATGTTTTTGCATAGTATCCACTTGCTTTTAACTCATCAAGTAGAATTACATCTGCTTCACGTAAAAGATCCAAATCAGGAACATTCACATCTCCCATGATTCTAATTGCAAGACCCGGTCCAGGGAATGGATGACGGTTAATCATAGACTCAGGCAGTCCAAGTTCTAAACCTATTTTACGTACTTCATCTTTGAAAAGCTCACGTAATGGCTCGATAAGTTCAAAATCCATCCAGTCAGGCAGTCCACCGACATTATGATGTGATTTTATGACCTCAGAAGGTCCATTGACCGAAATTGATTCGATGACATCAGGATAGAGCGTGCCTTGTGCCAAGAATTTTATGCCATCATGTTTTTTTGCCTCTTTTTCAAACTCTTCAATAAAAGTATGTCCAATGATCTGGCGTTTTTTCTCAGGATCGCTCACACCTGCGAGTTTAGATAAAAAATTGTCTGCCGCATCCACAGTTACAAGAGGTGCTTTGAGGTTCACTTTAAAGACCTCTTCAACTTGCTCTCGTTCACCCTTACGTAACAGTCCGTTGTCTACAAATACAGGAATGAGCTGATCGCCGATCGCTTCATAAAGCATCGCTGCTACGACAGAACTGTCAACACCACCGCTTAATCCACAAAGAACTTTTGCATCGCCCACTTTTTCTCGTATAGCTTTTATCTGCTCTTTTAAGAAATGCTCCATTTTCCATTTTTCGGTGACCCCGCAGATATTTCTTGCAAAGTTACGAAGCATCAGATAACCTTCTTCAGAGTGCTGTACCTCCGGATGAAACTGCAGTGCATACACACGCCTTTCATCATTTGCGATCGCCGCGTATGGAGAGTTGTCTGATGTTGCAATGACTTTAAAGCCTTCTGGCAGTGTTTCTACTCTGTCTGAGTGACTCATCCAAACTATTCTGTGATTATCACAGTCTTTAAAAAGAGAGGAGATGCTATCAGGATAGCCTACAATATCAAGTTCGGCTTTTCCATATTCGTGATGATCGGAGCGTATAACCGAACCGCCAAAATCCACAGCAATTCTCTGCATACCATAACAGATACCAAGAACAGGGATCCCCATTTCATAAACACTCTGGTCCACTTCGTATGCATCTTTATTATATACAGATGATGGTCCACCACTAAGGATAATTCCTCTAGGGTTTTTTGCCTGAATATCTTCTACTTTTGTATGATAAGGAAGAATCTCACAATAAATTTTATCTTCACGAAGACGACGAGCTATAAGTTGTGTATATTGAGAACCAAAGTCTAGAACAATAATGCTAACATTTGTCATTTGAAATGCCTTTTTGCTTGTATAAATAATTAATTATGAAAGAATACAATAAATAAGATTAATGTTTGATTTGTTACATGTAAGAACAACTTACATGTAACATTAAGATGTATGAGGAAATATCCTAGTAAAGGCCCATGATTTCAAACTGAACATACCAAATCACTATAGAAGCAAAGTAACCTACTAAGATCGTCCATGAATGTTTCATGTGAGCACCGAATGTATAGATACCTTTGAGTCTTCCCATAACACCGACACCAGCTGCAGAACCGAATGAGATCAGACTACCACCGATACCTGCTGTCATAGTTACAAGCATCCATTGGTCTATACCCATTGCAGGAGAAGATTTCAAAATTGCACTCATAACTGGCACATTATCAACAATAGCAGAAAGGAATCCTACTCCGACATTTGCTGTTGTTGATCCAACTAAATCATATAAGTGGTGCACATACTCTAAAAATCCTAAAAAATGTAATGCTCCAACTGCGGAAAGGATACCAAAGAAAAAAAGTAAAGTATCATTTTCCACTTTTTCCATGTTCACATAAATATTAAAGCTATTTTTCCCACGTTTTGAAAGGTTGAAAGCATGGAACTTCAAGACTGCCAGACCGAACATCATACCCCACATTGCAGGAAAGTGAAAGAACTGATGACCTAATACTGCAATGATAATAGTTCCTATTCCAAGATAAACTACACCCATCCCTCCATCTTGTACTGCTGGTTTTTTTTCTGTTGAAGCATCAAACGGCGGCTCTCCTGCAGGTACTGAAAGACTTAGCAAAAATGCCGTAATGACCCAACCAACCACAGAAGCTGGGAAAAGATAAAGAAAATCTATAAATTCACCTTTTCCTGCCGTCCAAGCCATCAAGGTAGTTATATCACCAAACGGTGACCAAGCACCACCTGCATTAGCCGCAACAACAATATTAATTGCACCTGGCACTAGAAATGCAAAGTTTTTCTTATCAATTGTAAAAAGTACTGTTGAAAGGATCAAGGCCGTTGTCAAGTTATCTGCAACTGGAGAAATGAAAAATGCAAGTAGTCCTGTTAACCAAAATAGTTTTTTATATGTATAACCTTTTGAGACCAGTTTAAACTTCATTAAATCAAAGACTCCACGTTCAATTAACGTTTCAATATAAGTCATAGCAACAAGTAAGAAAAAGAAGATCTCTGCGATCTCAAGTATCAACCCTTCAAGCTCATCATGCAACCGATCAGGATTCATCCCATTTATTGCATAATATATTCCTATTAACATAAACATGAACGTACCTGCAAACAGTGCTGGTTTTGCCTTATTTATTTCATATTTTTCTTCTGTAGCGATAAAATAGTATGCTATAACAAAGACGGCTAAACTAGCCCATCCTACCCATGTCGTTGCAAGATTAATTGCTTCGTGTTCCATTAATTCTCCTCTTGTATTGTATGAACCCCTATAGATTCACTTCTGTTTAATGCAGACTCTACTATCTCTTTTGCCGTCAGTAAACGAAATTTCAATAGTTTACCAATATTTTCATTTAAAAGTTCATTAATTGCGGACAAAGCATCATTTAATCCACTTTTTGTACGTATAATGGAAACATTTTCCCACATTATTCTTCTAAGTTGATTCTTTTTTGCCTTATCTTCTTTGACACTCATTATCTCATCTTGCACTTCAAATTCTTTAAATTGTTTAGGTTTATCAATAGTAGCTAAAATATCATCTACTGCTCTTTTTGCGAACACAAGGCCTTCAAGCAGTGAATTCGATGCCAATCTATTTGCCCCGTGAACTCTTGTAGAAGCGACTTCACCGACAGCATAAAGATTTTTTACGTTTGGAATTCTAGCATCTAGGTCTGTGCGAATTCCTCCTATTGCGTAATGGAATGCCGGCGATATAGGAACTCTTTGTTTTGGAACATCAAAACCCAATTCTCTTAAGTTTTTACATATATTAGGAAATCTGTGTTCAAAATACTCTTCATCAAAATTTTCACAGTTAAGATATACATGCATCCCTGTCTTCTTTTTATATTTGTATATTGCCTTACTTACTATATCACGAGAGGCGAGTTCTCCTCTCTCATCAAAATCGAACAAAAATCTTCGCCCTGCCTCATCCTCTATAGTAGCTCCCTCGCCACGGAGTGCCTCCGTTAGAAGCATCTTTTGGGCATTATTTGAGTTTACAAAAACCGTTGGATGAAACTGCAACATCTCCATTCTGTCAAGTTCTATTCCTTTCATAAGACATAGTCCATGCATATCGGCACTGATACAAGGTGCATTCGTATGATACTCATACAATGAACCCACGCCGCCGCTTGCTATGATGACATTTTTTGCATAGATGTTTCTTCTTTGTCTATGATCTAAAACGGTCACACCATAACACTCTCCATCTTCTATGAGCAGGTCAACGACCCGGGCATCACTAAGCATTGCATGAGGATTGTGCTCAAGTAAAAAATGATGTAGATACCTTCCCGTCGCATCGCCTCCGGCATGTAGTATTCTCTCACATGAGTGCGCTGCTTCTTTTGTATACAAGAGTTCACCCTCTTCGTTCGTATCAAAATGAAAACCATGTTCTATCAGGTCATCAATCGCTTTTCTTGAATTTTCACTTAGAACATCAACCGCTTTTTCATCACACAACCCGTCCCCTGCTGCAAGTGTGTCTTTTATATGCACCGGTATATCCTCTTGATTACGTGCCAGTGCTACGCCCCCCTGAGCATAAAACGTATTGCACTTGAATGTTTCACGCTTGTTTATCAATAAAACCTTTTGGTCCGCAGGTAAATTCATACTTGCATATAACCCTGCAACACCTGCTCCCACTATAATTACATCATATTCTCTCATTATTGCACACAGCTCTCATTGTTCTCATTTTTAAATTCTTTTTTCTTGATGATAAACTTAATATTCTCATCACCTTTTGGTGCTTCTTTTTCATAATATGGAGGGGCCTTATATCCACATCCACTAATACTTAATAAAAAGCCTGCTATAATTAGCATATGAAAAGCAGCAGTGATATTCTTAATTCTCTTCAAAATAAACCTCAATTTTCTAAATTATCCCGATACAAATGTATTCATAAGATACAATCAGCATTCAGCGAACCCTTGCAAAGGATGATAAAATTCGCATATATAAAGAATTCTATCCTATTTTTTGTGCTTAATCATCCAGGCGCCAAACAAGAATTCGATAATAATATACAAAGCATTAAAAGTGCTTTAAAGTTTCACACTCCGACAGAATGTAGCAATGAAACTATAGCAGATATAAAAGCTTTTGTAACACATACACCTGCTTTACATGTCAAAAAGACAGAAGATACCCAACAAAAAGAACTTCAAACCTACGAGGAAAGAGCAAATGGGAACTTTAAGATTCCCATACATGATAAAAGGCTAAAAGCCCTTATATACTCAATCCGGCAAATCATAAAAGATAAAAATGACACTTAAAGAAAAGATTCAGCAGCTTCCTGACCAGTCGGGTGTATACCAGTATTTTGACAAAAATAGACATCTTTTGTATGTCGGAAAGGCCAAGAACCTCTCCAACAGAGTCAAAAGCTATTGGCAGTTCACTCCTGAATTGGCACCAAGTTCTCAACTCTCTGTACGTATAAGAAAGATGATAGAACAAACCGTTTTTCTTGATTATATTGTCGTCAATTCAGAACACGATGCACTGATACTTGAAAATTCACTGATCAAACAACTCAATCCTAAATATAATATCTTACTCAGAGATGAC
>Ga0316207_10005310_pt1 | contig 10747 bp, 8 predicted proteins | sample 6weekpyrite_MG_FD_204943 | JGI IMG/M metagenome (GOLD analysis project Ga0316207, IMG submission 204943) | Microbial mat bacterial communities from mineral coupon in-situ incubated in ocean water Damariscotta River, Maine, United States -... | ecosystem: Environmental > Aquatic > Marine >...
CCATGTTCAAATGTTCGAAGCCTTTGGATCAACACCACCAGATTTTGCGCATATCACTCTGCTGTCTGGTAAAGACGGTGAAAAGCTGTCAAAACGTATCGGTTCCCTAAACTTACGAGACCTGCGTGAAAACACAGGTTTGGAAGCCATGGCTTTGACCAGTCTCTTATCACGTATCGGAACGTCAGATGCGATTGAAGCATTGAGCAATATTGATGAGGTCATCGAAAATTTTGACTTTTCAAAATTCTCACGTAACCTGCCAAAGTTCAACCTCGAAGATGTCTATCGCCTGAACCGTAAAATCTTAAGTAGCTTGTCATTTGATGACGTCAAAGAACGTCTGCATAACTATGGTCTAATTGACATTGACGAGACATTTTGGATGACTGTTCGACCAAACATCGAGACACTCTCCGATGTTAAAGAATGGTGGCATGTCGCAAACGGCCCTGTTGAACCTGTCATCGAAGACACTGATTTTGCGGCCATTGCTGCAGAACTCTTGCCAACAACACCATGGTCACCCAATACCTGGTCAGAATGGACAAGTGCAATTAAAGAAAAGACCGGACGTAAAGGCAAAGAACTCTTCATGCCTATCCGTTGCGCCTTAACAGGTCAAGAACACGGTCCTGAACTTGCAGATTTGTTACTGTTGATTGGTCGAGAACGTGTCCTGGAACGCTTGCAATCTGCGGCTTAAACCTAAATACATAAAATTTTATTTAAATACCTATCAAACTTAAAGTTAATTTAATGCTGATTTCGTATAATGAGAATGTGGGTAATATTTAAACACGCGAATCATTTCTGCTTTTTTTACACCTTCGGGGGAATGGAGCATAGGCAGAGAAAACGAAACGTGTTAGATTCGGATACTGTCTATTCGTTCGAATGGATATCACTCACAAGACATTGCTGGGGAAGTACTAATTTAAGGAATAATAAATAAAGTGGATATCGTTTTGGAAGATATAAAAAATAATAAGCCCAAAATTGATGCAAAACGCCTTTTGGGTTACGCGAAAGATAAATCAGAAGAGTCATACGCGAAATTGACTGAAGAAATTTCGGAGGTGTACAACGATGACAGCCTCACAGAAATTGAAAAACAAATCGCGAACGATATTCTATTGCTGCTCTTGCAGCAGGCCGAATTAGATTTGAGAGAAGCCCTGTCAGAGCGGCTCTCCGTTCAAGACAATGTTCCGCTGGAACTTATCTTAAGACTGGCACATGATGAAATTGCTGTCGCGTCCCATGTTCTCTTAAATAACAAAGACTTATCTGACCTCGACCTTGCAACTTTGGTGCAAGATAACGGGCCTCAACATTGGCGTGCCATTGCACAGCGCGAGGATATCGGCGAAACCGTATCATCAAATCTGATCGAAACTGGCGATATCGAAACAGCCATCAACCTTGTTGAAAATCTGACGGCAACATTATCGACAGAGAACATGCAAGACCTGTCATTACTTGCCCTGAAATCTGAACAGCTACATAAACCGCTTTTATCCAGACCGGAAGTCAGCAACGATATTGCTTTAAGCCTGTATGTTTTTGTATCGCAAAATTTACGCCGTCATATTCTTGACCGCTATAACATTAACCGCGACCTCTTGGACAAAACATTGGACGGGTTGTTGGAAGAGCTGCACGCTGTCTGTTTTGATTCCTGGGATATTACGCCTGAGATGATCAATCTTGCAAAAGCATTTAAAGAGCGTGACGAAATCAGTTCTGGTCTTTTGATTAAAACTTTGCGACGCGGTCAGCTGCCGTTTTTTGCAGCATTGATTTCCACATGGATTGACGTTGATGTCGATATCATGAAGAAAATCGTTGAACGCGACCAGGGCAAATCCTTTGCGATTGCTTGTCGTGCGCTTGGGATTGTGAAATCTGAATTTGCAACTTTGTATTTGCTTAGCGGGACTCTGCACTCCAATACAAAAGATGTGGATCAGAATAACCTGCTGCAAATCATTAAATTCTTCGAAAAGATTACAGTCGAAGATGCACAAAAGATTATTTACAGCTGGAAAAAAAAACCCGAGTTGATGGATAATCCCATAGATACCGTATAAAACCTCCAAAATTCACTTAAAAATATGGCTTTCCTTGACAGGCCATATGGTTCTGTACTACATAAGTCCCCGACATATGTATTTATAGAAAAAATATATACACAACATACTCACATTAAATTTAAAAGATAAAAGGACCATAATATGATTATTGAAGGAGCCATTATCGTGGGCGCCGCATTGCTCGGCCTGTCCCCAACGATGATTTTTACAGTAGACCAAAACGAAGAAACAGTTCTCACCAGCTTTGGTAAACACACCGGAACACGCAAGAAATCCGGTATCAATTTCAAATTACCTTGGCAGAAGAAAGAAAAAGTTGTTTCCAAAAAAGTGAACGAAACAATGGATAAAATCAAAACAAAAACCAGCGACAACATCTTTGTGACCGTCCCTGTCACAATGCATTTACAAGTCATTGATTCAGCAAAATCTGTTTTTGTTGGTGAAGACCCTGTTGCGCTTTCAAAAAGCACAATTACAAATGCGATGAAAGAAACAATTTCCAAATCAACTTTGGATCAGTTGTTTTCTGAAAGACAATCTATTCGCGACCAAATTCAAGACCAGGTTAAAGACGATTTGGCTGAATACGGATTCTCTTTAAAAGAAGTTATTATCGATGAACCACAAGTTCCAGCCTCTGTTGAAGAGCGTTACAACAACGCAAAGTCTTCTGAGCAGGAGTTGATTGAACGCACAAACTTGGCTGAAGCTGCAAAACGCGAGCGTATCTTTGATGCTGAAGCACAGAAAGAAGCAACACGTTTGCTAGGTGAAGGTATCGCAGAACAGCGTGAAGCCATCATGAGCAAATACGCTGACCAAATCGATCACCTGACCAAAAAAGGTATGGATATTGATGACGCAAATAAAATTCTGATCCTTGCAATGGAACAAGATACATTGCGCGATATCGGGCAGCATGGAAACATGATTATCTCTACAACAAACAGTGAAGATATTCTGACAAAATTCCAAAGCCTTGGTAAAACGCTAACGAACAAGTCTGATAACGACAATTCAGCTCCCGGTCTACAAAGACCACAAGCTGGCGTTAAAAAACAAGACACACCAAAAGGCCCAAAGAAATAAACAAGCCTTTTAAGCACTGAATAAAAGAAACCCCCTTACCGCATATCGCTGGTAAGGGGGTTTTCTTATACGCAAATAAAACGTCTAAATATTACGGACGTTTATTGTGCTTATTCGGTGCTGCGCGCGGGGTTTTGTTATCATTACCTGATCTATACAAACCTTCGCGACGCAATAAAGCATCCGGATCCGCTTTTTTGCCACGGAACTTCTCATACAGAACTTCAGGATCCTCTGACCCACCATGAGAGATAAGGTCGCGGAATTTGTCGGCTGTATCTTGATCGAATAATCCGTTTTCCTTAAAGGCTTCAAACGCATCCGCATCCAAAATTTCAGCCCATTTATAACTGTAATATCCGGCATCATATCCACCCGCAAAAATATGCGAGAAAGACGCAGATGTTAGGCCACCTTCTGGCTCAATAATGTAGAAGTCTTTACACGCTTCGCGTTCAAACGCTTCAACATCATCGATATCAGCAGGGTCTGTTGTGTGCCATTTCATGTCCAATGTCGCCAATTGCAACTGGCGCATAAAGATTGATGCTGCGCGGAAGTTTTCGGCTTCAATCATTTTTTCGATCAGCTCTTCCGGCATTTGGTCGGCATTTTCAAAGTGCTTTGCAAACAGGTCCAAAACTTCTTTGTCTTTCACCCAGTTTTCCATCAGCTGTGACGGCAATTCAACGAAGTCCCATTTCACGGATGTTCCTGATTGTGATTCATATTGAACATCTGACAGCAGATCATGCAAACCATGGCCAAATTCGTGGAACAATGTCAAAACCTCATCCAGAGACAACAGCGATGGTTTATCCGCTGATGGTTTTGTAAAGTTACCGTGGTTTCCAACGATTGGCGGCTTACGGCTTCCATCATCATGGCGGCTTTGGCTGCTATAGGTGTTTTCCCAGGCACCACCGCGTTTTGTTTCACGCGGGAAGTAATCTGTATAGAACACCCCAATCAGCTCACCTGATTTGTTATCAAACACGTCAAAGGCTTCAACGTCTTCGTGATAGACAGGATAGTCATCTGCTTTTTCAAAACGAATATCATACATTTTTGATGCGACTTCAAATGCACCTTCACGTACTTTTTCGAATTGGAAGAAAGGACGCAGCTCTTCACTATCAAAAGCATAATCCTGCTGTTTCATCTTTTCAGCATAGAATGACAAGTCCCAAGGTTTCAAGTCATCCGGACCGCCTTGCGCCTTCACAAAATCTTTTAAATCTTCGTGTTCTTGCTTGGCTGTCTCTTCAATAGAGGCTTTATAGTTATCGATCATATCAAACACAGCCTCTTTTGTTTTGGCCATACGTTCTTCCAAAACATAATCCGCATGTGTGTCATATCCCAACAGCTCTGCACGCTGATGACGCAGTGTCACAATTTCTTTTACAATCGGTTTATTATCAAACTCACCGTCTTTGGCACGTGTACTGAACGCGCGCCAAATTGTTTCACGCAATTCACGGTTTTCAGCGTAATCCAAAACAGGAATGACGCTTGGTGCGTGCAGTGTTAAAAGATATTTACCATCTTGGCCTTTTGCTTTTGCATCTTCTGCAGCTTGTTCTTTGAACCAGTCCGGCAAACCCGCAAGATCGCTTTCATCATCGACGTAATGTTCAAATGCATTTGTTGCCTCCAAAACATTCTTACCGAATGTATTTTTGGCCTGTGCCATTTTCGCATCAATATCTGCAAGTGTCTTCTTGTCATCATCATTCAAAAGCGCACCGTTACGGGTGAATCCTTTATAGGCATCATCCAAGAGGCGTTCTTGATCTGGAGACAAAAGCAATTCATCTTTCTTGTCGTGAACGGCTTTAATCTGTTTGAATAAACCATCATCCATAGACACTTTACTACCATGCTGTGTCAGCTGGGTTTTAAAGTCTTCGCCAATCTCTTTCAGCTCTTTTGTCACATTCACGCTGTCAAAGTTAAAGAACACACTAGCAACGCGTGACAGGTCCTTACCTGCATTTTCCATCGCAATAATGACATTGTCAAAATCAGGATCTTCGACATTTTTAATGGCGTCGTATTCACGTTGGGCTTCTTCAATCGCCCATTCCAGTGCCGGCATGAAATGTTCTGTTTTCACCAAATCCAAAGGCGGAACATCATTACGATATGGTGTCGGTTCCAACAATGGGTTATTTTTTGGTTTTTCTACGGACATATTTATCTCCTTTTCTTGTAAAATATCCCTGCTAAGTACTTTTCCGCGCCCCTCATCTTAACGCAGAAAACTTAACAGCCTCTAAATACCAATAACATTGGTCTTACGATGCACGCAGCAAAGGTTTGTATTTGATGCGTGTTGGTTGATCCGCATCCTCGCCAAGGCGTTTTTTGCGGTCTTTCTCGTAATCTTCATAATTTCCTTCGAACCAAACAACCTGACTGTTGCCTTCGAAAGCCAGAATATGTGTCGCCAAGCGGTCCAAGAACCAGCGATCGTGAGAGATCACAACCGCACAACCGGCGAAATTCTCCAGCGCAACTTCTAACGCTGACAATGTTTCCGTATCCAAATCATTGGTTGGTTCATCCAAAAGCAGGACATTTGATTCCTGACGCAGCATTTTCGACAAATGAACGCGGTTACGTTCACCACCCGATAAAACGCCAACTTTTTTCTGCTGATCCGGCCCCTTAAAGTTAAAGGTCGAAACATACGCGCGGGATTGAATTTCTTTTTTCCCGATCATAATCAAATCATCACCATCAGAAATTTCTTCCCAAACGGTTTTGTTATCATCCAGGCTATCGCGGCTCTGATCCACGTAACCAAGCTGAACCGTTTCACCGACACGGATAGAACCTTCGTCAGGCTCTTCCTGTCCCGTAATCATGCGGAACAATGTGGTTTTACCCGCACCGTTTGCACCAATCACACCAACGATACCACCTGCAGGCAGACGGAAATCCAGGTTATCAATCAATAGACGGTCTTCATATCCTTTGCTCAAACCTTCGGCTTCGATCACAACACCACCCAGTCTTGGGGCGGGCGGGATAATAATTTGTGATGTATCCGCCTTCGCATATTTTTCACTCTCAGCAACCAAATTATCATACGCTGTAATACGCGCTTTACTCTTGGCCTGGCGAGCTTTCGGTGATTGACGCACCCATTCCAATTCACGTGACAATGTGCTTTGGCGTGCAGCTTGCTCGCGCCCCTCTTGTAAGAGACGTTTTTCTTTGTTTTCAAGATAAGATGTGTAATTGCCTTCGTATGGAATGCCATGACCGCGGTCAAGTTCCAAAATCCAGCCGGTTACATGATCAAGGAAATAACGATCGTGCGTAATCATCACAACCGTTCCTGTGTAATCCAGCAAGTGACGCTGTAGCCACGCAACAGATTCCGCATCCAAGTGGTTGGTTGGTTCATCCAAAAGCAACAAATCTGGTTTCTCTAGGAGCAAACGACACAAAGCCACGCGGCGTTTTTCACCACCTGACAAGTTTGTCACAGGCATATCACCGGGAGGACAACGCAAAGCATCCATGGCAATTTCAATGGTGCGTTCAAGCTCCCACCCATTGGCGGCTTCGATTTTTTCTTGCAATTCGCCTTGTTCGGCAAGCAATGTATCAAAATCTGCATCAGGCTCTGCGAACTGGGCGCTGATTTCATTATAACGGTCTAGTAAATCCTTGGTTTCTGCCAAAGCCTCCATAACGTTTTCTTGTACGGTTTTATCAGGATCCAATTGCGGTTCCTGCGGCAAATAGCCAACGCTTGCGCCTTCAGCAGACCATGCTTCACCGTTAAATTCTTTTTCGATACCCGCCATAATTTTCAGCAGAGTTGATTTACCCGCACCGTTCGGGCCCAACACACCAATTTTCGCACCTGGAAAAAAGCTGAGATACATATCATCCAGAACCTTTTTACCGCCTTGGTACGCTTTTGACAGGGCTTTCATCACATAAATATATTGATAAGAGGCCATCGTTTCGATTCTCCTTAAAGATCGGTTACAAAATTACGCATGTATTGTGATATGTATTTAGGCCAGAATCAAGAAGATTCCGCGATTTCTTCGCTTGGGGCAGCGATCTCTGTCAATGCTTTAACAGCAGAATCCAACAAAAGTAGTCCGGGGTCACAAGACAAACTGTGATCACCTTCGTCAATGAAATGTACACCAACATCATTTGATGTCAGCAAATCTTTTATTCGCAAGGACTTTTCCCACGGCACAACACTGTCGGCTTTACCGTGTAATAAACGTACAGGACAATCAATTCTAAGATCATCTTTATGTAGCAAAAGATGGCTTTGCCCATCTTCGATCAAATGTTCTGTAATCGGATAGGGTTCGCCGTAATCAGAGGGCAAATAGATCAAGCCTTCTTCCGCCAGCTGTTTTTTCTGTGCCTCATCAAAGGCTTCATCATACATTTCCTGTGTAAAATCAGGTGCCGCAGCAATGCCTACAACCCCTGCCAAGCGGTCAGGGTGTTTCAAGGCCAGCATCAAAGTAATCCAGCCACCCATAGATGAGCCGACAATAATTTGTGGGCCTTGCGTCAACTGCATAAGAACAGATTCCGCATCAGCAAGCCAACCACCGATGGTGCCTTCCGTAAATGATCCAGATGATGCACCATGTCCACCATAATCAAAGCGTACAAAGCCTTGCCCACGCTCTTCACATTTATGTTCTAAAAATGTGGCTTTTGAGCCTTCCATATCAGACATAAAACCACCACAAAACAGAACCCCCGGAAGGTTTTCGTTTTGCGGGTTCAGTTTATGATAGGCAATCTCTGTACCAGATTGTGCATTGAGTTTTTGTACGGCCATGCGGTGACTATGCTCCCTGGTATCCTAGAACGGGATGTCGTCGTCAAGGTCGTCCATCTGTGGGGCAGCGCCGCCATCTGTGCCTGTTGCGGCCATTGGCTGTGCTTGTCCACCGCCAAAGCCATCATCAGCAGGTGCGCCGGCAAAGCCGCCTTCACCGCGATTATCAAGCATTGTTAGCTCGCCACGGAATGGGCGTAAAACAACCTCAGTTGTGTATTTTTCCTGACCTGACTGGTCTGTCCATTTGCGTGTTTCAATTTGACCTTCCAAATATACTTTGGAACCTTTTTTCAAGTAACGCTCTGAAATTGTCACAAGACCATCATTGAAAATCACAACGCGGTGCCATTCTGTTTTTTCACGGCGCTCACCTGTGTTTTTATCTTTCCAGCTTTCACCTGTTGCAATTGATAGATTTGCAACACGTGCACCGTTTTGCATGGTACGAATTTCAGGGTCACGACCCAAATTTCCAACCAAAATGACTTTATTGACGCTTCCGGCCATCACTTTTCTCCTATTTCAAGATTGATTCTGTCGACAAGCATAGTGTTCCATACGCCAGAATGCAACAGTTCTGGCGTTTTTTATTCAGCAAAAATGATGATTTTATCCAAATGCCTGTAAACCCGTTTGTGCGCGCCCCAAAATCAGTGCGTGAATGTCATGTGTCCCTTCATAAGTATTCACGGCTTCGAGGTTCATAACATGGCGAATAATATGGTATTCATCTGCAACACCGTTACCACCATGCATATCACGTGCAGCGCGTGCAATATCCAATGCTTTGCCACAATTGTTACGCTTCATCATTGAAATCGCCTCTGTCGGACAGCGGTTTTCATCTTTCAAACGTCCCAAACGCAACGCACCTTGCAAACCCAATGTGATATCAGTCTGCATATCTGCGAGTTTCTTTTGGATCAATTGTGTTGCCGCCAACGGTTTGCCAAAGATCATACGATCCAGCGTATATTGTCGTGCCTGATGCCAACAAAATTCCGCTGCGCCAAGCGCACCCCAAGAAATTCCGTAACGTGCATTATTCAAACACATGAACGGGCCTTTCAACCCACGGATGTCAGGAAAGGCATTTTCTTCCGGCACAAAGACATCTGCCATTGAAATTTCACCTGTATCTGACGCACGCAGAGAGAATTTTCCTTCAATCTTCGGCGCTGTTAATCCCTCCATTCCTTTATCCAGAATAAAGCCGCGAATATCGCCCTCATCATCTTTTGCCCAGACCACAAAGACATCTGCGATTGGTGAGTTTGTAATCCACATTTTACTGCCGCTTAAAACATAACCGCCATCAACTTTTTTGGCGCGTGTTTTCATGGAGGCAGGATCTGACCCAGCGTCGGGTTCCGTCAAACCAAAACAGCCAACCCATTCACCTGAGCCGAGTTTTGGTAGATATTTCTGTTTTTGCTCTTCCGTACCAAAAGCATAAATTGGGTACATCACCAATGATGACTGCACAGAAAATGCTGAACGATAACCTGAATCAACACGTTCAACTTCGCGTGCAATCAAACCGTATGACACGTAACCGATACCGGCACAATCATACCCCTCCAAAGTACAGCCGAGGAATCCAAGCTCACCCATCTCTTTTAAAATTTCAGGATCAAATTTTTCTTCACGGTTAGCTTCCAGAATACGCGGCATCAATTTATCCTGACAATAATCACGCGCTGTATCACGCGCCATACGTTCTTCGTCTGTTAATTGATCCTCTAAAAACAATGCATCATCCCACTGAAAACCGGGCATTTGAAAATTGGCGCTGTTCGTCTTTACGGCTGATTGTGCAGTCATTGTTTTTCTTCCTTATTTTACGTTATACTGGTTCCGACAAAATTAGATGCCCGCATCATACACGATAAAACTTTCAAACGTAAAGACATGACAAACACAAACCCACTTTCCAACCGTGAAATCATTATAGAACTATCCCCGTTTGGCAACGTCATGAAAGTCTCTGCCATGGATATAAAAACCCTGACAGAAGTCACTATTCAAGGGCCGTTAAACGCCAGCGAGGCTGTGCTGAAAAACAATGCAATCAAGCGTCTGGAATATGTTTTACGCAAAAACGGCCATATTGATTAACGGCAATCATGAAAAAAATGACGTTTTTCTGTGTTAAAACATGGTTATTCTTAACAAAAACCTGTTAAAATGTTAGTTTAGAGGTGTAAAAGATCTCCTTTTACACTTTCACACGCGCGATCTTAATAAAAACAACAGGACAAAAATGGCCGAAGAAGACACAGAAAACGACCTGGAAGCAGCCGTAGATGACATGGATGTTGAGGCCGGAGATGTCAGAACAGGTGGCAACAAAAAGAAACTTATTCTTTTTGTTCTGATCCCCATTCTTCTATTGGGTGGTGGCGGTGCCGGTTTATATTTCACAGGCATGCTTGACGGCTTGCTTGGCAAAGGTCCAAATTGTGAGAAAATTCTAGAAGGCATTGAGAAAGGCGGCGATGACGGCCTGCACGGTGCCACCGAAGATATTCCGGAAGAATGTCTGGTTGAGGACGAAGATGAGGCCGCTAAAGAAGAAGGCGCACAGGCAAGTCCCGGCTCTTTCCTTGAAATTCCAAATTTGATTGTGAATTTTAACAGCACAACAGGCCGCCCAAAATTTCTAAAACTTTCTGTACAGATTGAGGTTGAAAACGAAGCAGACCGCAAATTACTG
>Ga0316207_10005311_pt1 | contig 10746 bp, 6 predicted proteins | sample 6weekpyrite_MG_FD_204943 | JGI IMG/M metagenome (GOLD analysis project Ga0316207, IMG submission 204943) | Microbial mat bacterial communities from mineral coupon in-situ incubated in ocean water Damariscotta River, Maine, United States -... | ecosystem: Environmental > Aquatic > Marine >...
GTGGGTTTAATACTGCAATGGAAATGACAAATAATGAAGAGTTTTGTATTTCTTGTCATGAAATGCGTGACTATGTTTATGAGGAGTATAAAGATTCTGTTCACTACGCCAACAGAACGGGGGTAAGGGCAACCTGTCCAGATTGTCATGTACCTAAGGAATGGACTTATAAAGTTGTTAGAAAAATTAAAGCGACTAATGAGTTGTTCCATAAAGCACTAGGAACAATTGATACTCCTGAAAAGTTTGAGAAAAAGCGTTTACAGCTTGCAAGAAATGTATGGAAAGCGATGAAGGATACCGACTCCAGAGAATGCCGTAACTGCCATGACTACGCTTCAATGGATTATGCTGAACAAGGCCGGCGTTCCATGCAGCAACATGCTAAAGGGCTTGATACGGGTAAGACCTGTATTGACTGTCATAAGGGCATTGCTCACTCATTGCCCGCAATGTATGAGGTGGATCCAAGTGCTGCGGTAGGGCATAAGTAGGCCATCCTTACTTTTCTTTATTTAGAGTTATCACGCTATTTTTGTGCGGGTAACTCTAAATACCCATAACATTCTTCCTCCTTTGTAGCCCCCCCCTAAAGTTTATATGCCACTTGCCGTTACATATCCCTGCAAATAAAGGATATTTAATGTTGACCGCTTAAAATCATGTCTGAATTTAATGAAAGTAATCACAAAGTAAAGTTGCTGCAATTGCAGAGGGCTTTTAAAGAGGGCTTGCCTGAAAAAATATCAGATATTGAGTTTATCTGGAGAGAGTTGTGCGAACGGTCATCACCTGATTTTACAGATTTACATATGAAAGTGCATTCATTGGTGGGTGCAGCTGGTACTTTTGGTGCTTCCATGGTGAGTATTTCTGCAAGGAAATTGGAAGTAAAAATTAAGTCATTAATCAATGATGAAATAAAGTTTGATAGCCATGCGATAGAGCAAATTGATTATTTAGTTTTACAAATTCACGACATTGCAGATAGATGGGAGCCTTCATCTATTCCCTATATTCCTGAGGACATAAAACGTACTAAAGAAGAAATACCAAACTGGCAAGCAAATGTTTACCTGGTAGAAGATGATGTTGAAATTGCCAACCCTATGATTCAATACCTTGAAGAATTTGGATACAAGGTTTTTTATTATCGAAAAATTGTAGAGTTCGAAAAAGATTATAGTAAAAATGACAAAGCGGCTGCGATCCTTATGGATATGTCTTTTGATGAAGGTATTATTGCCGGAGCAGAAGCAATATCTTTATTGTCAGAAAAGTATGAAAATTTTCCTCCCGTTATTTTTATTTCAGTACATGATGATATCCAGGCGCGATTAGCGGCAGCACGCGCAGGCGCACGCCGTTACTTCGTTAAACCGATAGATAATCAAAAGCTACTGGATTCATTAGATACATTAACTCATAGAAGACCTGATGAACCATATCGAGTTTTGTTAATTGATGATGATAAAGAAGTGCTGGATTATTATAGTACAAGCTTAAAAAATGAAGGCATGGACGTTTTATCTTTTACTAACCCGCTTGAAGGTTATCGAATAATAGAACATTTTAAACCTGAACTTATTATTCTTGATTTATATATGCCAGAATGTTCAGGTTTAGATTTGGCTAAAATAATTCGTCAAGATGATACATATTCATCCATTCCAATTGTTTTCTTATCAGCTGAGTTAGAAGTTGCAGCACAAATGGCAGCGATGGACCTGGGTGGAGATGATTTTTTAATTAAGCCTATGAGTGCTGAATACTTCGCTCCGAGTATAACAAGCCGCGTTAAACGAGCACGGGCATTGAATGAATTAAATACGTCGGTCAAAGATGCTTTGCGTGAAAGTGAATACCGTTTAATTGCTTTAGATCAACATGCAATTGTCAGTATGACGGACACAAAAGGAAAAATAATCTTTGTCAATGAACGGTTTGTAAATATAAGTGGTTATCGTGAAGATGAGCTATTGGGGAAGAATCATAGAATGTTGAAATCGGGTAAACATGATTCTGCTTTTTATAAAAATATGTGGGCCACCATTTCCAGTGGAAAAATATGGAGTGGTCAAATTTGTAATAAAGCGAAACAATCAGATAACTATTGGCTCGAGGCAACCATTGTTCCTTTTTTAAATGAAAAAGGTTTACCTTACAAATATGTTTCAGTACGAACAGATATTACTAAAATAAAAGAGTCAGAAGAGTATGCTCGAAAATCTGAGCTGGCTTTGTTAGAAGCTAAAAAAGAGGCTGATAGAGCCAACGCTGCAAAATCTAATTTTTTATCGAGTATGAGTCATGAGTTACGTACACCAATAAACGCGATTAATGGGTTTGCACAATTAATAAAACTAGACTGCAGAGAAAAAGAAGATGAACGAAAAAAGGATAATGCGCAAGAAATTATAAAAGCCGGTAATCATCTTTTAGAGCTTATAAATGACGTCCTTGATTTGGCTAAAGTTGAATCTGAAAAAATAGATCTCTTAATAGAACAGGTAAATGTTTTAGATGTGATGCTTGAATGTATTTCATGGCTACATGTGAATATTGAACGTCGAAAAATAAATTTGTCCTATCAATTTAACGGAAAAGATATTTCATTTGAAGATTTGTTAGTAATGAAAATCATGTTAGATGTTGATCGTAAGCGACTTAAACAAATAATCCTTAATTTGTTAAGTAACGCAGTTAAATACAATCGAGATGAAGGTTCTATTGTTTTCTCTTATGAGTCATCTAATGATTTTTTGAAATTTAATATTAGAGATACAGGGAAAGGACTTTCCGATGAAAATTTAGAAAAATTATTTAAATCGTTTAGCCGTCTAGATGAAGAGCATGGTGATATAGAAGGTTCTGGTATTGGTCTCGTGATAACTAAAAAGCTTGTAGAGCTTATGGGTGGAACCATTGGCGTTGATAGTGAGCTTGGTGCTGGTTCTATTTTTTGGGTCGAGCTTCCCACTAAAGTGAATTAGAGTATTAAATTTCCAGGTTTAATGTTGTTGAATTATATAAAATAAAAAAGCCCGTTCTAAATTACTTAGAACGGGCTTTTTGTTATTACCGGTTAACGCTTAAGTTGTTTGGTAATATAAGTTTTGCGGATGGTTTGCCTGGGCAAAGAAGAACCAGCGTTCTGCAATCAAGCCGATGTATTGAATAATGAAGGCACCGATTAGTGTTCCTGTGCTTCCTGATTCCATGCCATTCCAAAGTAAGATAATCGGTAGTGGGAACACTAAAATCATAAAGCCCCATTTCATTATCTTCATAAAGTCAGCCGATTTATGATGGAAAAAATCACGTGTGTTGACTGAGCCACCTTGCATCCCCATCGCTTTTTGTTGGATCTTTGGGTGACGAATACCAATAGCTGATTGAATGGTCGATTTTGCTTTAATGCGTGCGTTGCGAATTAAAGAACCACCACGTGTGATAAATGCTGCGGCAGTAATAATAATTGCCCAGTTACCATATAAGCTTAATAGATCAGGTGCATTTGAACTGGCAAAAGCCGCGGCTAAAGTGAAGCCTGATGCTGTACCCAATAACAAATAGTTTGCTACCGTTAATGCGCAAGCCCATTCCTGTAAGAATTTAACAGCCGCATAAATCATACTGGTGCAAATAAAGAGTAAGAAGGTGGCAACCATTGCAACTGCGCCAACCACTAAACTAAGTTGAAGTGTTGTCCCTGCTTTGCTGGTATATAAAACCGTATCCCAGCCAAAGAAATGCATAAGGCTGTAAACAAAAATTAAGACCATCACCGCAGGTAAAACAATAACTTCACGTGATAGCCATGATGTGCGCCACATTGAAGCAGCACGCCAGGCACGTTCAGGTCGACCAAGATGGAAGACAGAAGCGATTAAACCTGCAACTAAAAAGGCAAAGGCAATCATCGCGCCGGTACCATAAAATGCTGTACTGTCCTGTGTAGGGACAAGCTGAACAGCAGAGTAACTTTGGCCTGTGAACAAGGCTAAAAATAAACCCTGACCTGCGCCAATTAATGTTGTTAAAAAGATAACTGAAAATGCCGGATGCATTGTCGATCTCCTAAATTGTATTCGAAAATTTAAAAATCTTATTTATAAATCGTAAAGTTTGTTCTCTGCCAAGGCGTAAGTTTTTGAGGAAAGCGGAGTTTGCTCGTGCAAATGAGCATTTCCGAAAAAACTTACAACGCCGGCAGAGGGCAAAATCTGCGATTTACTTTACCAAGAAGTACTGTCGTCAAGCGTTGTCCCTTCGACCGGACCGCTTGGACCACGTTGTTCTTTGTTCAATGGATTATCTGCACGCTGTAATTCATCTTCATGAATATGCATATGTGTTTTGCGACGTGGTAAATAATGATTCGATGGGTTTGTTCCCCATTCAGGCATTAATTGATAACCACCTTCTTCACGAATCTGTACAGAAACTTCTGAATCAGGATCATGCACATCACCAAATAAACGTGCGCTGGTTGGACAAGCCAATACACAGGCTGGTTTACGTTCTGCTTCGGGTAACGATTCGTCATAAATTCGATCTACACATAAGGTACATTTTTTCATGACCTTTTGTTGTTCATCAATTTCACGAGCACCGTAAGGACAAGCCCATGAGCAATAACGACAACCAATACACTTGTCGTAATCAACTAATACAATGCCATCTTCTTTACGTTTGTAACTTGCACCTGTCGGGCAAACCGGAACACAAGGTGCATCTTCACAATGCAAACAACTCTTAGGAAAGTGAACGGTTTCTGTTTTAGGAAACTCGCCAATTTCATAAGTTTGTACACGGTTAAAGAAAGTACCGGTTGGATCTTTACCATACGGATTTTCATCCGTCATAAATCCAGCAGGACCTGAGGTGTTCCATTCTTTACAGCTTGTTACGCAAGCATGACAGCCTACGCAAACATTCAAATCAATAACTAAAGCTAACTGAGTCATTATTTGGCTCCTTTAGTAAACATGCCGGCAAAGAAACCTTGTTTCTTACGACGTTCACCCGTGCCAGGGACAGCGGGCATTTCATCAAATTGAGGATAAGATTCTTGTGGCTCATCATCTTCTGCTTTATAAACACGAACGCGAACATCAAACCAACCCGCTTGACCCGTAACCGGATCAGAGTTTGAGATGTGCTCACCACATTCATTTTTAGGTAGTTCTTCAGAGATCAAATGATTTAACAAGAAACCTTTTTGTGATTCATTTGCATCACCATCAAGATTCCAGGCACCTTTTGCTTTACCCATCGCATTCCAGGTCCAAACTGTACCGGGCTCAACTGCTTCTGAGTAACGAGCTAAACAACGTACTTTACCGTGCATTGACTCGGCCCACATCCAACCACCATCTTCAATGCCTTGAGCTTGTGCTGTTGATGGGTGAATATGCATATAGTTATGTGCATGAATCTGACGTAACCACGCGTTTTGTGAATCCCACGAGTGGTACATCGCCATTGGACGTTGTGTTAATGCCGCTAATGGATATTTTTGCTTATCGGTTAACTGCACTTCTAACGGTTCAGCATAGAACGGTAATGGATCAAAGTGCGTTTCAACACGACCACGTAAATGCTCAGGTGGTTGCTTTCCTTCTGACTTACCTTGTGCGGCACGACGGAATTTCATTAACACCTCAGAATAGATATGAATGTTAATGGGCTCTGCATAACGTTGTAGAGAATGTTCTTGTGACCATTTTAAGTAACCGCGGTTCCAGTTACGCATGTACTGGTACGATTTTGGTAAATGATGGTGGAAAACACAGTTGTTTTTCTCATACATTTCCCATTGGTTTGGATTCGGTTCACCTTTCATGAACTTCTCGCCACCCTTACCACGCCAACCTGATAAGAAACCAACGCCAGAACCCGGCGCGGTTTCATAGTTAACGACGAAGTCAGGGTAGTCACGGAATTTACGCGTGCCGTCTTCTTTGGTAAATGCAGGTAGTTTTAAACGTGAACCTAATTCAATTAGTACTTCCTGGAATGGTTTGCATTCACCCTTTGGTGGTACAACTGGTATACGAACTGAATCAACCGGGCCTTCAAATTCAGAAATCGGGCGGTCCAACATTGAGATAACATCATGACGTTCGAGGTAAGTTGTGTCAGGCAATAATAGATCGGCGTACGCTGACATTTCAGACTGGAATGCATCACAAACAATCAAAAATGGAATTTTGAAAGTCCCGTCTTCATTTTTGTCATTGAGCATCTCACGGACTTCAGACGTGTTCATGGTTGAGTTCCAAGCCATGTTTGCCATAAAGATGAGTAAGGTATCAATGTCATAAGGATCTTTGTTGACCGCATTGGTGATCGCATTTTGCATCATGCCGTGTGCCGATAATGGAAACTCCCAGGAGAACGCTTTATCAATACGAACAGGCTCACCTTTATCATCAACAAATAAGTCATCCGGTTCAGCCGGCCAACCTAGTGGCATACCATCTAATGGTGTATTAGGTTGAACACCTTCTGGTCCTTTTGGTGTTTTCGCACAAGGCGGAATAGGACGTGGGAACGGTGCTTTATGGCGGAAACCACCCGGGCGGTCAATCGTACCTAAAAGACTCATTAAGATAGACAAAGCACGAATCGATTGGAAACCATTTGAGTGTGCCGCTAAGCCGCGCATCGCATGGAATGAAACAGGGTTACCAGTAATCGTATCGTGATCTTTACCCCATGCATCAGTCCAGGCAATTGGCAATTCAATTTGCTCATCACGTGCAGTGATACCCATTTCATGTGCGAGCGTTTTGATTCTGTCAGCAGGAATGCCTGTGACTTCAGCTGCCCACTCAGGTGTGTACTCTTCAACGCGCTCTTTTAATAATTGGAAAGCCGGTTTGACCTGACGGCCATCTGGCATAGTGAATTCGCCTAATAAATAAGGATCAACACTTTCTTCGCGAGCATGCATCGGTTTATCGCTAGTACGATCCCACCAGACACGATCTTGAGGATCAAAACAATCCGAATCCTGAGGAATATCGGTGCGAACAAATAAACCGGCATCATCACTCGCGTCATCAGTGCTAACTAACTCAGCTGAGTTTGAGTATTGAACGAGGAAGTCACGATCATATAAACCAGTTTTAATAAGCTCATGAATGATCGCAAGAATTAATGCACCATCAGTACCGGGTTTAATTGGAATCCATTCATCTGCAATGGCGGAGTAGCCCGTACGCACAGGATTAATAGAAATAAAACGGCCACCATTACGCTTGAATTTAGACAGTTCAATTTTCATTGGATTTGAATGATGATCTTCAGCGGTACCAATCATTACGAATAGTTTTGAGCGCTCTAGATCCGGTCCACCAAATTCCCAGAAAGAACCACCAATGGTGTAAATCATCCCTGCTGCCAAGTTTACAGAGCAGAAGCCGCCGTGTGCAGCATAATTTGGCGTACCGTATTGTTTTGCAAACATGCCGGTTAAGGCTTGCATCTGATCACGGCCAGTAAACATGGCAAATTTCTTTGGATCAGTTTCTCGTAAATGGCGTAAGCGATCTTCCATAATTTGGAAGGCTTCATCCCAGCTAATTTCTTCAAAATCAGCCGCGCCACGATCAGCGCCTTCTTTACGTTTTAACGGCTTAGTTAAACGGGCTGGAGAATATTGCTTCATAATGCCCGATGCGCCTTTGGCACAAATAACACCTTTATTTAAAGGGTGTTCGGGATTACCTTGGATGTAACGAACTTCGTTATCTCGTAAAGTAACGCGAATGCCGCAACGGCATGCGCACATGTAACAAGTGGTATTTTTAGTTTCAATTCGGCCTTCAGGGGGCTGAATAGGGTCATGTAATACGGTCATATTGTGGCCTTGATTACTGTGATCAGTAGTGATAATTAAACAAAGCGCGCGATTATAGGTGTCAAATCACGCAGTGGCTAATCAGGTTTACTTGGTGCATTATAAAATCATTATATACTAAACTACTAAGAGATTTCATCTATCCCAAAGGGGTAAGAATCAAAATTGGGTATATTTAGTTAATAGCTGACAATAAACCTCTTTAAAACAAAGGGTTATGTAAAATAAAGTCCATCATATACTATAGACAAGATATCTTCTTTTTCCAGTTGTTATAGCGGCAGCCGAAGTTATTCCATAAATAATATTTATCAACTTGATATGTATATTTGCTCTTTAGCAGATTAAAACTAAATAGCCGGTAAGATTACAACTGAGTAATTTCTGGGGGATTAGACTTTTTTGATAAAAAATCTCCGATTGAAGATTGTTATTATTTGTATTTCTCATTCAGGTATTTGTAGTAATTTCTTACCCCGCCCTTCATAAAGTAATAAGATTTTGCTTTTTTCTCTTCAAGATAATATTGCAGCCAGCGAACCTGCTTACCTACTTCATCATAAATGAGTAATGTTTTTCCCCCTTTATTTGCCTTCGCAATATATTTGTTGAGGCCACTGGCGTCATTAATATACACACGACGTTCTTTGCCAGGGAAAAGTCCTGTTGCATTACGTTGTAATTGATCTCGAATATCCAGCACAAGTACCTTGCCCGCTCCTAACTTATTTTCAAACTCCTCTGGAGTAATCAAGTAAGATTTAAATGCTTTTTTACTGATAATGCGTTGTGCCGCAACAGGGCTTTCACCCAATAAAACTGCATCAGCAGGATATTTTCTTGCCCAGTCCATTATTCCTGCATCGTACGAAATTACATTTTTAATATCATGGTGTTTGCATTTTAGGGCTGCTTTATAAGATTTCATGCACGTCTTGCCATTGCAATAGACGATTATTTTTTTATCGGGATTTGCTTTGCTTAGTAGCTGCATTTGAGAGACAAAATCTTTGGATGATAGAGAAATATTTAATGCATCTTTAATTCGAAGAGTTCTGTATTCATAAGCTGTGCGAACATCAACCACGACCACTTTATCTTTTATTTTGTGGAGGTCGTTAATGCTTATATAAGGTGTCGTGGGATATTTTTCACGCCCAGGAAATTCCGAGTTTTTTGCATAGGAATTTGCAGATGTGACTAAGCATATAGTTAAAAAAATTAATTTATATATATTAATGGCGTTCATAATTGCTCTCTAGGTAATTTGGTTAGTGTATTACTTTATCGACAAAACCACTTTTTAATTTTTATTATAATACCTTGATTTATAAATGTTTTTTTATTTTTTTTGAGTGATGTAAACTCATCGAGTTTTTATGGGGAATAGAGGACCATAAGAGATTTTTTACTGGTGAACAACGAGAATATTTTAGTAGTGTGAAAATGCTCACAAATTTTATGTTTTAAGTCGTATACTCGTAAGTTACAGATAGCATATGCAGTTCGCAGTATAAAAATATAGAGGGGGTGGTTATGAGATTATTTAAAATTTGCTTTTCTTTTTTTCTTGGAATAGTTTTTATAGCAAATATCCAGTCGGTATCAGCTGAAACTATTCAATGGGCGGGTTGCGGTATTTCCAAAAAGGCCTTTATGACGGAGTTATCCAAAGCCTACACCAAGAAAACAGGTATTGAAGTTAAGTTAAGCGGTGGCGGTGCAACAAAAGGTATTCGTAATGCAGCAAAGGGAACGATACATATTGGTGGAGCTTGTCGCGTTTCTTTAGAGCAACATCCAGAAGAGCGTGATGCTTTTCAAATTCCTGTTGCCTGGGATGCGTTAGTGGCTTTCGTGCACAAAGATAACCCAGTAAATAACGTTAGTTTTAAGCAATTAAATAATATTTATCTGGGTAAGATTACAAATTGGAAAGAATTGGGTGGTAATGATGCTCCGATTGAGCTTTATGTGCGACGCGGTAAATTATCCGGTGTAGGTAGAACATTGCGAGAGTTAGTTTTTGCGAATTATAACCAGGAATTTAAAGCAACTTATGTTGTTAAATCATCCGGTCCTGTTGAAAAAGGGGTAGTAAAAAATATTAATGGACTGGGGGTTTCAGGTATTAGTAGCGCAAAAAAACGTAAGCTAAAATTATTAAAACTGGATGGTAAGGCACCGACATACGAAAATATTAAAAACGGCTCTTATGCGTTATACCGTCCGCTTTATCTTGTGATCAAACGTGGTAATAAAACACCCTTAGTGCGTGACTTTATAAAGTATGCTGTCAGCGATGAAGGCCAAGATATTATTCGCACTCAAGGTACCGTTCCATACGCAGAAGCATTGCATTTAGTGATGAAACAGCTTGATCAATATGAACGTGCGAATTCAGAAGGCTTATCTCAAACTAAGGCAAAATAAAGAAACAATTAAAGAGGCGTAAGCCTCTTTTTTTATGGGCGTATCATTTCTTCCATTTTCGGTAGTGGGATTAAAATGACCCGTTTTCTACTTTGGTTTTCACAATAATATTGTGCTGTATTTAAGCGCTTTTTATGAGATGTATTTTGATTAAATAACAAGCTGTTACTTTCCGAAAAAGTCATACTGGATGCTATTCAGGCAAAAAAGTAGAGGGTATAAATTTTTTGAATGGGGGGGTAATGCATTCATTGTAGACGCTCACTCATTTTAGGAATACTCTAGGCGGCAGTTAATTTTAGGGGTTTTCAATTAAGGAAGCTCTGGTTCAAGTCGCAATAAAATTTTGAGGATAACAAAATGTTCATGACCAACCCTTTTGACGCGCTTACGTCATTAATCTCAGCTGATGTTATGCAGATGTATATCATCGTCATGGCTGT
>Ga0316207_10005312_pt1 | contig 10743 bp, 13 predicted proteins | sample 6weekpyrite_MG_FD_204943 | JGI IMG/M metagenome (GOLD analysis project Ga0316207, IMG submission 204943) | Microbial mat bacterial communities from mineral coupon in-situ incubated in ocean water Damariscotta River, Maine, United States -... | ecosystem: Environmental > Aquatic > Marine >...
AAGTGGAATACACACCGCCGATGATGTATCGATGATGCGGGAGAATAATGTGCATGCATTTTTAGTGGGTGAGGCGTTTATGAAGGTGGAAGAGCCAGGGGAGAAACTGGCGGAGTTGTTTTTCTAGTTTTCATTTTTTTATTTCTTTCAGCTTCTGTTGGTCAGTTGCAGGCATTGATCTTTCTCATGATGTTTGCCTGAAATTGACCCAAAGCGGACATTTAGAATTAATGCCCTAACACTAAGAATACCTTTTCAATATACTTCCAATACTTGTAATGTAATATATTAGAATACCTTGAAAAGCAAGAAAAATACCCTGTCAGATTATTCTTACATCAATATGGGGTTTTATTGCTGTACTTGCTCAACAATCACATGGAATATTGTCTTAAACAGAAATTATAAATCATAAATTGTGGTGTTTTTCTATATAAAGTTAATCATGAAAACAAGAAGTAAATCAATTTTAATAGTATTAATTATCACTGCTGTAGCTGTTATTCTGTTTTTTATTTTTTATCTACTTTATCCCGCAAGAACTTACTATTTTTATGATATTGAAACAAAATCACCATTGTCTGATGTAAAAGTGCTTGCAAATAATTATGTAAACATTCCATCTATTGGTCATCCGGCTGAAATACAAACATCTAATTTAGCTTTAATATCAGATGATAACGGGGCTGTTTTATTGGAGAATACATTGTCCTGGCCGAGTGATGTTACGTTTTATAAAGAAAGTTACTTATATATCAAAAACACATTCGATCACACAGAAGGTCGAATTAAAAAAATATTCCTTACTCCAGATTTGTATAAAGATAAATACAAATTGAAGAAAGCATATAATTATTACAAGCCTCTTTTTGATAATTTACTCCATATTTTAAATACTGAAAAAAAATACACAACAAGGTGGCAGGACGACCCAACTTTATATTTTTTAATTGAAATTGAGAAATACATAGATGACACTAAGCCCATCAACAAGAATTACTTGTTAGAAGTATGTCAATTTATACCAGTTCTAGAAATATCTAATTCAAAAATCTATGTAGGAGATAGACGTAATAAGATATTGAATACTTTTAAATCAATCTGTAAATAGAACTCACTCTTAATTATTATATGCCTCAATGGATGAGGTTAGAAAATCAAGGAGTACGTAGGTTGGGGTGAGGTACGAACCCCAAAAAATTATACACAATCAAAAGAGTCGGGTCTCGCCTCGACGGGCGAGTTCATTTTCTTTGCTCGTGCAAAGAAAACGAACCAAAAGCCAAAATAATATAAACATGGCACCCAGTTTCTTCGGCCCGTAGAAAGCACGGGTTACCCTCATCACTCCCTAAAAACAGGGCTGCTGCGGAACTCGCGTAAAAGGCACGCTCAGACATCCTCGCAGAAAACTCCCTGTTTTTAACTCGTTCTTCGGCTCAGTCAATGGGGCCCGGTAAATCAAAAGCTAAAAGCTTTCTGGGTTTAGACTTTGACCTTCATCCCCATTTACACCAGCCGAAGGCATTGGTCTGGCTGTCGAGGCTTTCTGCGAGGATGTCTGAGTGCGCTGTTTGCACGAGTTCCGCAGCAGCGACAGACAGGTCAATGACTGAGGGAACCTGCGTTTTTTGCAGGCTGGTTTAACGGGGCGGCATTCTTTTGCTTACTTTTCTGTTGCTGTAGACAGAAAAGTGAGTCGCCTTGAAGGCGAAAACGAATGTATGAAGGCTTTCAGAAAAAATAAAATTAATTATGTTGTAATGATAACTCGCGCTTTTGATTTGAAAAATAAACCACCTACCGGCAACAACTGCCGCCCAAACCCATAAAAAAACCAATAATCCAAAAAAAATAAAAAAACTTTGTGGTGCACACAAAGTTATGCTTTAATCATTAACAAGATAGTTTTAAATAAAAAACTAAATTCCAAAATTCGCCCGGTTCCGGTGTGATGATCCTCTATCGCTGTTTTAAAAATAACCTCATTAAATTGTTCAAAATTAGTGCGTAAAAATATTCATGCATCAATTTTATAAAACTTAATATAGCTCAATGAAACTTGAAAAAAAGCTAAGCGCTGTCTTTAATATAAGTGACACAAACTTCTTTTAACATGAAATGAATGATTGAGTTCAACCTAACAAACCCTTTCTTAACTTCATCAAAACAATTGAAGAGGTGCACACATGGCTCGCAGAAACAGCCGACAGAAGCAGCATAAGAAAAATAATTATAATCTGGATTACATGACCGACGACAATGTTGTGGTCGATATAAAACGCAACGACTCTCATTATTCTAACGAACAACACGCCTCTTCAAAAAAACGTCCCTTCAAACCCCAGAATGCTGCGCAGACTCAATTTGTTTCAGCGATTAAATCGAATACAGTGACTTTCGGCTTAGGCCCTGCCGGTACTGGAAAAACTTATTGCACCGCAGCGGTTGCATCGGAGTATCTGGCTTCCGGCATGGTTGATCGAATTGTGTTTACGCGTCCCGCTGTTGAGGCTGGGCCGGGTATGGGTTTTTTACCCGGTAAACTGGAAGAAAAATTCGACCCTTACTTTAGTGCGTTTAAAGATTGCCTGGTGCAGTTACTGGGTAAAGGTGTGGTTGATTGTGCATTGAAAAATGGCAATATCACCACCGAACCTCTGGCCTATATGCGCGGTAAAACATTTAACAATGCGTTTGTTGTGCTCGATGAGTCGCAGAACTGCACCGAGTCTGAACTCAAAATGTTTATCACCCGTATTGGTAAGGGAGCCTGTTTCGTTGTTAACGGCGACCTGGCGCAGACGGATATCGGTAGTCACTCTGGTCTGTTTAATACTATTCGACGTATTGAATCGGTAAGCCAGGTGCATGTGCATGAATTTGAAACCGATGATATCGTTCGTAGCGGGATCGTTAAGGACATTCTCTGCTGCTATCAGTAATGTATACTTTCAGCAAAGGCAGGTGAAAGCCTGTCTTTGTATTTACTGTTTTGAAAGACTCTCTACGATCGGGCAGTTGTTATCAGCTCCCTGGCAACAACTCTCGATCAGGTTATCTAGTGTGTTTTGCAGTGCTTGTAGGTCTTTAATTTGTTGCTGAATTAAATCGCGTTTTTTCTCTGCTTTTTCCCTGATGTCTGTGCAGTGGTCACTGCCTAATTCTAATAACTCTTCAATTTCTTTGAGTGTAAATCCGAGTCGTTGCGCGCGTTTGATAAAGAGAATGCGTTGCAGGGTTGTTTCCGGGTAAACACGGTAGCCGCTGGCCGGTTTCACCGGCTCCTGGATCAGGCCGGTGCGTTGGTAATAGCGAATTGTTTCGACATTAATATCGGCAGCGGTGGCCAGTTTGCCAATCGTGAGCTTTTGAGGGCTGATTTGTTGAGGGTGCATCGGGAATATCCTGTTGACTCTGTACCTAAGTACGGAGTCTATACTGCGAGGGTGAAAAAACAAGCAGGAGAGAGTGGTGCAGTTATTCAGGCAGTTCATGAATCAATCAGGCGCATGGGGAAGTATTGTTGCGGCTATGGGGTGCGCATCCTGTTTTCCTGCATTGGGCTCAATTGCGGCTGCATTAGGTCTGGGCTTTTTAGCACAATTCGAAGGCCTGTTTATAAATACTCTATTGCCCATCATGGCCAGTATTGTGATCGCTATTCAGGTTTTCCAGTTTGCTGTTTACACATGCTGGAAGCGATTAATTGCAGGGATAACGGGTCCGGCTTTCGTCTTATTGACGCTGTATCCACTTTGGAGCTATGGCTGGAGTACCTATCTTTTTTATCTTGGTCTGATATTGATGATGGCCGTTGCGATCTGGGAGATCGTTCATCCGGCCTACAAATTCTGCGTTAAAAGCGAGGTATCGTGATGACTGATTGTTGTGTTCGCGAACAAAATACAAATAAAACACCTCAGAAAATACAGTGTATTGAATGCGGGTCTAAAGGAACGAAGGTGGCTTTAAAAACCCTGTTGCACCACCTGAAGTCTGGTTGGGAGCTGCAGTTAAAAGCGGCGCAATATTATTTTTGTGGAGGTCCCGATTGTGATGTGGTTTATTTTTCTGAAGAGCAAACTTTTTATATCTGGGATTGCCGCACACGTGTTGGTATAAAGAGTCACTCTGAAAGCGCAACGGTTTGTTATTGCTTTGGGGTAGACAGGCAAGCAGCGGCTGATCAGCCAGAAATAAAAGACTATGTTACAGAGCAGACCCAGCTAAAGAATTGTTCCTGTGAATCTTCAAATCCATCCGGTCGCTGTTGTCTGAAAGATTTTCCTAAGACGGCTGATTAAAAATACTTTTACCTGTTATTTAAAACTTTAATTCGACTTCGTCTTGCTGTGTCCTTATATTTAACCATATGGTTAAATATAGTAATGAACAGTTAAATCACGTTTTTCACGCGCTGGCTGATACCACCCGGCGCGGTATTCTGGCGCGGCTTTCCCAGGGAGAGGCCTTGGTAACTGAACTGGCTGAGCCGTTTGATATGTCTTTACCAGCCATCTCCAAGCATTTGAATGTGCTGGAAAAGGCAGGTCTGTTACAGCGACACAAGGACGGACGTATTCGTCGTTGCCAGCTTAATGCTGGGCCACTGGAAAACGCCGCTGACTGGATTAAATTTTACCAACAGTTCTGGGAGACTCAGCTTGATTCGCTGGCTGAGTACCTTGAAAAAACGCAGCAAAATGAAGCCCCTCGATGAAGTAGAGACTAACGATAGTAAGGAGAAGTGATATGGACGCAGCAGTCGCAACAGAAAATTTTTCATTGATGTTTGAGCGTGTATTTAACGTATCTCGGCAGACTGTGTATGAAGCCTGGACCAAAAAAGAAGCGTTAACACAGTGGTTTGCACCGACTAAAGAAATGAGCACGATCATGCACCAGATGGAACTTAAGGTTGGTGGCGAATATTGTGTTGAAATGCTTGAGCCGGATGGCACATCTCACACAACTCGCGGCGAATACGTAGTATTAAACCCGTTTGAGCAAATCGCGTTTACCTGGAAATGGGAAAGCGATGAAATGAAAATAGATTCGCTAGTGACGATAGACTTAATTGAGGAAGGTGATTCAACAAAAATGATCTTAACCCATGATCGACTGGGTTCGCAGCATTCTGTTGATTTACACAATGAAGGCTGGACAGGTTGTCTTCAGCAATTGGGATTGTTTATTGAGGCTTAAGAAAAAAGGCGGAGAGGTACTTTCCGCCTTTTTTTAACTTATTAAAATGTTGTTTTGATAAGTGTATAAAAATACATTCGTGATGAGATTCACATATTTTGAGGTAGTTAGCTTTTAGACTGGTGACGTATTAATTATATGAGTCAAGGGAATGCATAAACTTCACGTATTAGTTTTTCTGGCTTTAACAGGTGTTCTGATTTCTTGCACCGGTTTTCATAAAGGCGAATATTTAACGAATAATAACTCTGATATAGCTATCGATGACGGTATTGTTGTTAGTGCTGAAATTATGGAGCATCTTTCATCCACGACAAAATCGTTTATAGAATTCACCTTTGAAAACAAGACCGCCAATAAGAAAATACTCAAAGATGTCGAGTTTCAGTTCAAAAACGATAAAAGAAGTTATGCTGTTGAGATATTAGATTTAAATGCCAGTTTGCTATGGTTGCATCAAGCTATTGCACGTAATGAGAAGAGGCATCAAGATGATCAGCTTGTGATTGAAATACTTTCTGAGATTGCCCGTACAGCGATGTTAAGTGAAAGTCGCCGCACTGGTAGAAATGGGAAGGTGTTAAACAATGCTGTAATAATTTCTTCAATATCTCAATCCACTGAAAAGTTATCTAACGATATTATTAATCAAAAGATCAATAATCATACAGCTATGATGACTGGAGATGTGGTAATTAGACCGGGTCTGTTTGTACGAAAGTGGTTGTTATTGTCAGCTGATGATGCGGCAACTCTGGAAAATATGGAGCAATTTGAAATGAGGTTTCATGATCAGCACCAGAGACGTTATGATTATAGCGTGCCTTTTGAAACGGTAAGTAACCCTGATGCTGTGTTTGATCAGGGTAGCTAATTTTTTTTGTTAACGTGTGCCGAAGACAACAATCGTTTTACCATGGGCACTGATCAGTCCGTTCTCTTCCAGTTCTTTCAGAACTCTTCCCGCCATTTCTCTCGAACAGCCAACTATTTTTGCAATATCCTGACGAGTGATGCTGATTTGCATACCGTCGGGGTGCGTCATCGCATCGGGTTGTTTGGTTAAATCCAGAAGCGCTGAGGCTATGCGACCCGTTACATCCAGCGTCATCAGGTTTTTAACCGATTGGCTGGTTTTTAACAGCCTTGTTGCCATCTGTTTGGCCAGCATTTCGAGAATCTGGTAATCCTCCTGGAATAACTGGCGGAAGCGGTCATAGGTGATTTCAGCAATTTCAGATTCGCGTTTTGCGACGACCAGGGCAGAGCGCTGGAAGGTTTCATCGAATAAGGCCATCTCACCAAAAAAGTCGCCGGAATTGAGATAGGCGAGTATGATGCCGCTGCTGTCATTATCTTCGGCCTGTACAGTAACGGCGCCGTCGATGATATAGTACAGCGTGTTTGACTGGTCACCCTCGTGAATGATGGTTTTCTTCGCCGGGTATTTCTTGCGATGGCAACTGGAAAGAAATTTTTCGAGAGAAGGGTTTGACTCTTTTACTACTGGTATTTTGCTCATTATTATTATCTTTGTGTGATTTGCCGTAGTATGCGCTGAAATCATTTCAGCGAATAGGGTTAATTTCGCAAATCACAGCAGTGACTTCAAGTGATTATTTGATATTTGATCGGTATTTTGTCGGTTTTATGAGGTAAAGGTATGAAAGCACGTGTTAAATGGTTGGATCATATGACGTTTGTCGGTGAGTCTGACAGTGGCCATTCGGTAGTGATGGACGGGCCGCCGGAAGCGGGCGGTCGCAATCTTGGTATTCGTCCGATGGAAATGGTGGTGCTGGGGCTTGGTGGTTGCTCATCATTCGACGTGGTTTCTATTTTGAAAAAAACCCGGCAGGATATTTCTGATTGTCATGTCGATATCACTGCAGAACGTGCAACAACGGATCCTAAAGTGTTTACTAAAATTCACGCACATTTTGTCGTCAGTGGTAAAAACCTTGACGAAAAGAAAGTCGCAAAAGCGGTGTCATTATCTGCTGATAAATATTGTTCGGTGTCGATTATGTTAGCGGCAACGGTTGAGATTACCCACGATTACGAAATTATTGAATTAACGGATTAAGTATTTGGTTTAAACATGGCTTTTACAGAACTTGTTAGCAATTATTACCGTGCCTGGTTTCGGTTTCATCCTGAGTTAGCTGTTAATGTCGGCGAAGCGGGCTACGAAGATTTATTAACGCCATATAGTGATGATGATATTGGCGCACTGATCACGCTGAATGAAAGTTTACTATCCAGCTTGCAGGAAATGGATATGGAAGAACTTTCAGCGGAAGAGAAAATAGATTTTAATATTTTATATTCCGCTACTGCGAATGAACTGCATGACCTGTTTGAAAATGACTGGCGTTACCAAAATCCTGAAGTTTATTTGCCAATAAATGCAATTCACCAGTTATTAACCAGGCCGGTAAATAATTTTCACGCCGCGGTAAAACATCGTTTACAGGCGATACCTGCATACTTGCGTGGTGCTAAGACCTTTGTTCGGCAGCAGCCAGAAAAAATTCCACCGGTCTGGCTAGAATCGGCTATTGCCCAGGGGAAAGCCGGTGTTGATTTTTTGTTAAATCTCGATCAGCACCCTGTGGTGTTGAAAAAGTTTGATAATCCGAGGCGTTTGCATGAGTTTAGTGAAGAGGCAAGTGCTGCAGTTCGAGATTTTGTTAGCTTTTTAGAAAAAGATATTCAGCCACCAGCTAAAGGCGAGTTTGCCTGTGGGCGAAAAAAATTCGATCGACTATTAAAAGAAATACATTTTTTAGATCTTGATGCCGATCAGTTACATGCGTTTGGTAAAAATCTATTTACTAAAACAAGGCAGCAACTTGATGAACTATTAAACGGTCAGTCGTTGACTGACGCGTTAAGCCAGATTAAAACGAATACGTCCGATAAAGTGCATCTGCTGGATAATTATCGTCAGAGTATAAATGCGGCACTAGATTTCATTCGAAAAAAAGACCTGGTGAGTATTCCAGAATTACAGCATTTATCAGTAGTAGAAACACCGGCGTTTTTGAAACACGAAATTCCTTTTGCGGCTTACGATGATCCGGTCAGGAATGATCCAGAGCAACACGGTTATTACTATGTCACTGTGCCAGAAAACGAAGAAGGCTTTGAAGAGCATAATATCACCTCGATCGATCTCACTTCTGTGCATGAAGCTTACCCCGGGCATCATCTGCAGTTTAGTGTTGCTAATACCACGGACAATGCCAATAGCCTGGTTCGTGTATTAAATGCGACGTCGACCTTTTATGAAGGCTGGGCGCTGTACTGCGAAGAGATGATGGTGGAGCAGGGATATCTGAACAGGCCGGAACATAAAGTAGTTATGTTACGTGATCGTCTATGGCGTGCGCTACGAATTATGATTGATGTTGAAATTCAGACGCGCGGATTAAGCCTTGATGACGCAGCGGAAAAACTTTGTTATGAATTAGGCTTTGAACCGGATCAGGCCAGAGGGGAATTGAACTGGTACAGCTTTGCACCGACAGTACCGATGTCATATGCGACTGGCTGGGCGCTAATACGTTCGATGCGCGAAGTGATGGAAGCAACGCCTGAATTTTCACTCAAGCAATTCCATGATGATTTGCTGTCTGCCGGCTCAGTTGCATTGCCGTTAGTAATGAGGGCGCGTTTTGGTGATGCGGCCTGGCAAGTAGTCAGTAAACAGTTATTAGAAAATAGTGAGAAAGCCTGATGTTAAAACCGAAGCCTGTTGGTGGTATGCGTCATGTGGCCTTATGGGTAAATAACTTTGATGCCTGCGAAAACTTCTATGTCAATTTAATTGGCATGCAGATCGAATGGCGACCGGATGATGATAATCTATACTTGTGTTCTGGTTGTGATAATGTCGCGCTGCATCGTTCAGATCGTGACATGAGCGGAAGTCAGCATCTTGATCATATAGGATTTATTTTAAACGGGATAGATGATGTTGATCAGTGGTATGAGTTTTTAGTTGCAAATAATGTGACGATGTATAAAGAACCAAAAACTCACCGTGATGGTGCACGTAGTTTTTACTGTGCCGATCCTGATGGTAATGCAGTGCAAATGATTTATCATCCACCAATTTCTGGAAAATGTTTGTAGATGGTTCTTTTAGGTAAAGACGTTGACTAAGAATAAACTAAAGCTGCACGGGTTTAATAACCTGACCAAGACCCTGAGTTTTAATCTCTATGATGTAGTTTATGCGCGCTCTTCAGAAGACGAAAAAAAATACATCGAATATATTGATGAAATGTATAACGCCAATCGTCTAACGCAAATATTAACCGATGTGTCGGATATTATTGGTGCGAATATTTTAAATATTGCACACCAGGATTACGATCCGCAGGGTGCCAGCGTGACCATGCTGATTTCGGAAGAGCCGATTGTTTCCGAACAACTATCGAATAAAGAAGAACCAGGGCCGCTCCCGGATTCAGTTGTTGGTCATCTGGATAAAAGTCATATCACCGTGCATACCTATCCGGAAAGTCACCCAGAAAATGGATTAAGTACCTTCCGTGCCGATATTGATGTTGCTACCTGTGGTCGAGTGTCACCACTAAAAGCGCTTAACTATTTAATTCATAGTTTTGAGTCCGACATTGTCACCATGGATTACCGGGTGCGAGGTTTTACCCGTGATGTCGACGGGCAGAAGCATTTTATTGATCACGATATTAATTCAATTCAAAACTATATTGCCGATGACACAAAAGATTTATTCCAGATGGTGGATGTGAATGTTTACCAGGAAAATATTTTTCATACCAAGATGGTGAGAAAAGATATTGATCTTGATACCTATTTATTCGGCTCGCTTAAAGATGATTATTCAGAAACTGAGTTGCGACACATCGGTCGAATTTTGAATCAGGAGATGAGTGAGATTTTTTATGGGAGGAATTTGACCGAGGGATTGGGGTTAGGGTTGGAATAGTTTTTGTTTTTTCTTAGAGTTTTATTCTTCTTCTAATTTATTAAATCCTTCCAGCCTGCCGGTACTCGCACCGGCGGGCGAGTTCATTTTCTTTGCTCGTGCAAAGAAAACGAACCAAAAGCCAAAAAAATAAAATCATGGCACCCAGTTCCTTCGGCCCGTAAAAAGCACAGGCTACCCTCATCACTCCTTAAAAACAGGGCTGCTGCGGAACTCGCGTAAAAAGCACGCTCAGACATCCTCGCAGAAAGCCCCCTGTTTTTAACTCGTTCTTCGGCTCAGTCAATGGGGCCCTGTAAATCAAAGTCAAAAGCTGAAGAGTTATTTGGGTTTGGGTTTCCCGATTTTGACTTTCCTACCCATCTGATCAAGCTGAGGAGGGAGTGATATTCACGGGGCCGTCTGCGTGGATGTCTGAGCGAATAGCTTTATCATTCGCGAGTTCCGCAGCAGCCGTTAATATTGCGACTGACGAGGGCACTCTCATTGCTTTTCAATGAGAGCTTGATGAGCGGGGCGGCATTCTTTTGCTTACTTTTCTGTCGCCTACATGG
>Ga0316207_10005313_pt1 | contig 10741 bp, 2 predicted proteins | sample 6weekpyrite_MG_FD_204943 | JGI IMG/M metagenome (GOLD analysis project Ga0316207, IMG submission 204943) | Microbial mat bacterial communities from mineral coupon in-situ incubated in ocean water Damariscotta River, Maine, United States -... | ecosystem: Environmental > Aquatic > Marine >...
TCTTTTCAATTTTTTATTAATGTTTCCTGGAAAACTGGATATCCATTTTATACCCGCTACACCTATATCTTCTCCTATATGAGCAGGCATGGCGATAATTCTGTTTTCTAAATTATTATACCTTAAATAAGGTTTTATGGGTTGGCTAAAGTTCCCTTTCTTTAAAATTGATGTAGCTTTATAAATTTCACCAATCACAGATTCCCAATCCAACGGAATACTATTGATATCGTTCGAGCTTAAATATTTCATTTTTATTTATTTATTTGTAAAATTATTAATGTAAGAAAGTCCACTGTCCGGACATATAAACAATACAGTCTCGTCAGGGTTTTCTTCTTTATATTTCTTTACTGTAGCATATGCAGCTCCTGATGATGATCCTCCAAAAATCAATTCATCGTCCAACAAATCTTTACATCCTTTTAAAATCTCCTCTTCATTTAGTATTTCAACTCTATCAATTATAGCATCTTTGATATGATCGGATTTCATACTTGAACCGATTCCAGAAAGATTTCTTTTATGAGGTCTATTTTGAAAGACAAATGAACCTTCAACATCTACCGCTATGACCTTGATATCTGGAAATTTTAATTTTAATTTCCTTGAAAGTCCAGTTATAGTACCTCCTGAACTAACAGCTACTATAACAGCATCTAGATCTTCAAAATAGTTACATATTTCTTCACCCATACCAACATAATAACTCTTAGGATTATTGATATTTTGGTATTGATTAGGATGAAAACAATTTTCATTATTCTCCTTTTTATAATCCTCAATATATTTTACTCTGTTTAATAGATATCCTCCTGTCTCATCTTTTTCTTCTATCATTACAACATCAGCGCCATATAACCTAAGTAAATCTTCTTTTCTCTTTGGAGTATTTTTATCTATTACTCCTATAAACTTCAACCCTAAATACTTACTGATTATTGAAAGAGCAATTCCAAAATTACCTGAAGTAGATTCGATAATAACCGTATCTCGATTGATTAAGTTCTCTCTTATTGCATTCTTAACAATATGTAGAGCCGGCCTAATCTTAATACTATCCCCTAGCTGATAAAACTCAAGTTTTGAATATGTATTTTTAAAGGAATGTAACTTTACAAAAGGTGTATTACCTACCCTATTTTCTAAATCACATAGTTTATCCATTAAAGATTTCTTTTTTTCTTTCAATTCTATACTTTCCATTTTACTATAATTAAGTTTTACATTGTGTTTTGAAGATTCTTAAAAATCATGACAATAGTGTTTATTATCTAGAACCAGAGTTATCGCTATTAAATCACTTTTATTTAACCCAAATAATAAATAAGCTTCCTCTTTCTGTTAAAACAGGAAGTATAATTTCTTATAATATTTATTGAAGTTTTTCTAAATATTTTATACACGGAACCTAGAACACGTTATAAGAAAATTGTGCTCTAACAAATTAATATCGGTATATATAAGCGAATGATTTTTAAAGAAAATTAGTCTTTTATTGTATTTACAAACTATTTATTAGTGTCTATAAATACGATAACTATACTAGTTTTTAAATCCAGATAGTTTTTATGCTTTGATTTTCATTCTAAAAAGATATTATCTATTAAAATATTAATTCATTATCTTCATTAGAGTCGGACAATACCGGTTCAAAAGTTAATGTTTCTATAGCTTTTGCTAATACTTCAATAGTTGAGTCTTGGAAAAGTTGTAGTACTTTTAATCGTATCTTAAAAGCACCTTGTATAAGATTAATAACTTTTATTGCCTTAATACTATTTCCTCCTAATGTAAAGAGGTCATCTTGTACACCTATAGGAGTTCGTTCTAAAACATCTTCCCAAATAGCTACCAATTGTTCCTCTACAGAAGTTCGTGGAGCTACATAAACCGATCCTGTAGATAACATCCCTGATTCTGGCAAGGGTAACTTCTTCTTATCTACCTTACCATTACTAGTTAATGGAATACTGGATAATTCTAAATAATAGCCCGGAACCATATAATCAGGTAAACGATCCAATAAATATCCTATCAAATCTGAAGGCTCTTGCTCGGACTCACTAACAATATATGCAATCAACTCTGTAGATCCAGAGTCTAAAACCTTAGCAACAACAACTGCTTGATCTATACCTTCCTTACCTTGTAACTGATACTCAATCTCCCCTAACTCTATACGATGACCTCGTATCTTTACCTGATCATCTATACGACCCTGAAACTCTAATGTACCATCAGCTAACCAACGACCAATATCTCCCGTCTTATATAAACGTTGTGTCGAATCTAAGGGGCTCTCAATAAACTTATCTCTAGTTAAATCAGGACGGTTAATATAACCGCGACCAACTCCAACTCCAGAAACACAAATCTCTCCACTAACTCCTTTTCCACACATCCTTAGTTGACTATCCAATATATAAATCTGCATATTACGTATCGGTTTACCTACTGGAACAAGAGAACATCCAGGTGATTTATCCATAATAAATACCGTAATATCATCAGATGCCTCTGTAGGACCATATGCATTAACAACCTGAATCGAAGGATACGATACAAACCAACGATCTAATAGTGAACTACTAACTGCTTCTCCAGTAACTAACAAATAAGATAAATCTCCTAAATATTGACTCTCAAGAGCTTCTTCAACTTCTAATAAAGATTTTAAATAACTCGGAACCACCTCTAAAATAGTAATCCCATCTAAGGAAATCTTACTTAAAAAATCATCCGGATCTAAAACAACTGATTGATCATAAACAACTACACGAGCTCCAACAAGTAAGCCTGTTAACAATTGCCATATTGAAATATCAAAGGTAAAAGGAGAATTCTGAGATACAATACTATCCTTATTAAACTCTAACCCTTCAATCTTAGAATACATATGATTCAACATCCCTAAATGTTCTATCATAACTCCCTTAGGAGTACCCGTAGATCCTGAGGTGTAAATTATATATGCTAAATCTGAACTCTTAGAAATTACACGATCATAAGTAGTAGGTAATTCTTCTTCTAACAACTTAAATGATGATAACAAATCAATATCTATAACCTGACTACAATTACTATCTGAAATAATAAAATCAACTCGATCCGAAGGATATAATGGATCCATAGGTAGAAATGCACAACCTAACTTAAATACGGCTAAAACACTAACCATTAACCACTCATCTCTATCCAATTGAATACCTATTACACTACCCTTTTCTATAGAAAAAGTAGTCGATAAATAATGAGCCAGCTTATTTGATAAAACATCAACCTCCTTATATGTTAAACTACGACCGGAACAACTAATCGCAACATCTGTTGAAAACGCTGATAATTGTGACTCAAAAACATCAACAAAAGTAATTTGATCATTATAGGCAACCGAAGTATCATTAAAAGTATCCAATAGTTCTGATCGCTCAGAGATAGATAAGTAATCCAACTTACTAAGTTCAACATCTGGTGTCAAACAAAAATCTCTTGATAAATTTAAAAAATGAGACCCTAATGATTTGATCTGAGCATCATCATATACTGATGAATTATAACGAAACTCGATTGTCAATGAATCAGAAGACGGAACTACAACGATATTAAAATCATAATTCGTCTGCTCAAAAACATCTACCGATTCTATCGATAATCCGGAAGAAACTCCCGAATCTGACTGAGAAATATCTCCCTGAAGAGCTTCCTGAACAGGGTAATTCTCGAAAATTAATAACTGCTCCAATAAGTCCATCCCCAACGAACTTTGATCTTGTACCTCTGATAAATTTAAATAATGATGAGAATTCCCTAATAAAGCTTCTGAGTGAAGTGAATCTAATAAAGCTCTTGGACTATCTTCTAACTCATAACGCACCCGAACTGGTATCGCATTGATAAACAATCCAATCATATCTTCTACTCCTGATAAATCTCCAGGACGTCCTGAAACTACAGAACCAAAAACAACATCCTGACTATCATTGTAACGAGATAGTAAATACCCCCAAACTCCTTGAATGAAAATATTCTGCGTAATACCAATACCTTGACATAAACTATCTAATGAATTATATAAATCCCCAGAAATCATAATGGTCTCTAACCCTAAACGATATTGTTGACCCTCAACAACTGAATCTAATTTAAATGGAACTTCAGATAAACTACTATAACCAGATAAATAATCACGCCAATAAGATAAACTGGCTTCCTTATCTACCCCTGATAACCATTCTATATAATTCGAATAAGGAGTAACCTCTGGTAAAACCGAAACACGAGTATTTTGACTACTATCCAATAGCTCATAAAAATCATTAATCAAAATACTGATACACCAGCCATCCATTAAAATATGATGAAAACTCCAAATAAACTCATACAAACCGGAACCTATATCTAAAACCTGCAATCGCATCTGAGATGAACTCTCTAGGTCAAAACCACGATCTCGATCTAAAAGCTTAACCTTTTCAACATAAGAGGATACATCTTCTCCTTCGGGAAGCTGATCATATCGAAAAGATCCTTCAACATCATTACGTACAACCTGAAGCGGAAGACCTCCATAATCATTCGTAAAACTCGTACGTAAAACAGGATGACGTAATATCAATGCTTTGTATGCCTGTGAAACACTTGACATATCCAAAGAATCAGAACGCAACCTATAAGATAATTGCTCAAAATACAACGAAGTAGAATTATCTGATAACCAATGAAAATACATCCCTTCTTGTAATGGAGATAAAGGATAAACATCCTCAACGTTAAAATCATTGTTAATCGATGATAACTCATCAACTTCTAATCCCTTAAAGGTTAAATCTGATGGGGTAATATAATGTCTCTCCTCTATCGATAACGATTCTATAAGAAATCGCAAATGATCCTGATAACTACAACATAACTTCTCTATGGTCGATGCATTATAATGAGACTCTGAATACCCAATTGAAATATTTAACTCATCCAAAACTAACATCCCTGAAACTGACAATAATGTATCTGTACCTGTACTATCAGCAACTTCTTCTCCTATATACTCTGAACAATATTCAAAAACAGAATCTCTCGAACCGCCTGCACTACGACCAAAATCCCCCAAATAATTAAAAACAATACCAGGTCTTAAATCTTTAGAAAACCCTGAACCAAGGTGCTTCAAAATTCCATAACCAATGCCCTTATTGGGAACCTTACGTAAAGACTCTTTAACCTGAATCAAACTTGAAACTGAGCTATCCGATCCTGAAACATCTAAAACAAATGGATATATCGAAGTAAACCATCCAACCGTACGCGTAATATCTATAGATGCATCCAGATCTTCTCTACCGTGACCTTCCATCTTTAAAACACTCTGGTCTAAACCTAAAACATCTCGTAAGGCTAATCCTAAACTTGTTAATAATAGATCATTAATCTCTGTATTATAAACTCCGTGAACTCGAGTCTGTAATAACTCTGTAAGATCCTTATCTAAAACAAAACCTTCTGTACCTGTTAATTGAATAACTGATGCTGAACTCTTCTTATCTACAACAAGATCTGGATATGTTCCTGAACAAACCTTATCCCAATAGGAATGCTCTAAAACCATATCATTACTGATAGCATAATCAGCCTGTAAAGATGACCATTGCTGAAATGAATCTGTCTTGAGCGGTAAAACTACTGAATCCTCTTGGAGGTATCCTCTATAAAGAGTAGACAAATCTTCTAACAAAATACGCCACGAAACACCATCAACAACCAAATGATGAACTATCAATGCTAAACGATCTCCATCGGCTAACCTAAAATGAGCTACTTTAAGTAATGGACCCTGAGATAAATCAATACTAGATTGAAGATCTTGACATAATGAACCCATAACAGTTAATGCCGAAGATTCCTCTCTAAGATCATAAGAAACAAAACTATAATGTTGATTTGAAACCGGTTGGTTAAACTGATGCCAATCTCCTCCATCTTTAGTATAAATCATACGTAAAGCATCGTGATGAGAAACTAAAGCATCTAAACTCAAAAGTAATAAATCCTCAGAAAGAGCACTATCACTACGCAATAAAACAGATTGATTAAAATGATTCAAATCCGCTATGGAAGGATCATTGAAAAAATAATGCTGAATAGGAGTTAATCCTACATTACCAACAACTGAAGATTGATCTATTTCTCGGGTATTCTTATCTAAAAATTGACATAAATCCTCTAAAACAGAATGTCGAAGAAGCTGATCTACTTTTAAACTATAACCCTGTTGCTTTAAACGAGAAACAACCTGAATCGATTTTATGGAATCGCCGCCTAGATTATAAAAACTATCCTTAACACTGATACCACTACGTTGTAAAACTTCTTCCCAAACAGCAACTAAAACTCGCTCCTGATCCGTTCGAGGACCTACATAATCCTCCTTTATCATATCTGACTCTAAAACGGAAGGTAACCCTCGATGATCAACCTTACCATTTGATGTTAATGGAAGACTATCTAAGATAACATAATAACTCGGAAGCATATATTCAGGAAGCTTATCTCGCAAACAATCCTGTAACGACTTCTTATCTATAACACTCGAAGAAACAACATAAGCAACTATAACTTTACTCCCAGATATAGTACTAACCTGAACAACAGCTTGATCGATAATAGATTCTGATAATAAAACGTGTTCTATCTCGCCTAACTCTATACGATATCCACGGATCTTAACCTGAGCATCTTTTCGACCTTTAAATGCAATACTACCATCTGGTAACCAACACCCTAAATCGCCCGTCTTATATAATCGATCTGTTGAATCAAATGGATGTGATATAAATTTATCACGAGTAAGATCAGGTTGATTTAAATAACCTCTAGATAGACCATCGCCTCCTAAACAAAGTTCACCAACAACTCCTAAAGGAACTAATGAACCTCTATCATCCAAAATATAAGCACTACTATTACTTATAGGATAACCAATAGGAATATCTCCAGATACATCAGATATATTATATGTTAATGAAAAAGTAGTATTCTCTGTAGGACCATAACCATTGATCAACTCTAAATCTGGATATTCATCACGTAATTTACCTATATGCAATGGAGATAACTTATCTCCTCCAACAATAACCGTAGATAAATCTTTAAACAAACCAATATCTGTATCTACCAATTGATGTAACCAACCGGCTGTAAACCACATAACATTAACCTTACGGGAAGAGATCGCTTTTGTTAATAAATTACTATCTAACAAAGTAGATTGAGAGCAAAGAACCAAACAAGAACCGTTTAATAATGGACCCCAATATTCGAAAGTCGTAGCATCAAAAGAAAAGGAACCTGTACTCAATAAAACATCTGAATCCGTAAACTCATAAAAATTTGAAGATTTAACCAAACGAACAATACTACGTTGTTCAACCATAACTCCCTTGGGAGTACCAGTAGATCCCGATGTATACATAATATATCCTAAATTATTCGGACCAATATCAACATTAGGAAGTGAACTCGAAAAATCTTCCGAATTATTAAAAGCAGCTATTACAGAATCATCTATCACAAAACGACAACCACTATCTTGTTCTATATACAAAATACGATCTGAAGGATAATGTGGATCAATAGGAACATACGCTCCTCCTGCCTTTAAAACTCCTAATAAACTAATAATTTGCCATTCGCTCTTTGGCAAACAAATACCAACAACATCCTCAAGAGAAATGTCATAAACAGATAACAAATAATGAGAAAATTGACTCGATAAATCATCCAGCTCCTTATAACTTAACTCCCTATCCGAAAATATTAAAGCAGGACTATCTGGACTCAAATTTACTTGATCTCTAAATAAATCTATTAAACTCGAATCTCGTGGATAACTAAAATCCGTAGCATTAAAATCATATAAAAGAATATCTTTTTCTTCTTTAGAAAGATAATCTATAGATCCTAAAGGTTTTGAAGGGTCTAAGAGAATTTTAGATAAAAGCTGTTTATAATGACGCATTAGACCTTTAATCATCTCACCATCATAAACGTCAGTATTGTAATTAATATTAAACAAAAGATTGCCTCCAGTTTCTTGAAAAATGATCTCTAAATCAAATTTAGATAGATTTGAACCAAGATCTATTATTCTATTGGCTGTATTAGAATCTAAAACAATATCAGAATTATCATCCTCTAAGTTTTGTAGCACTAGAATTGCATCAAATATTGGGTTACGACTAGTATTTGTTTTAATTTCTAATTCTGATACTAAGCTATCAAATGTATATTGCTGATTAGAGAAGGCAGATAAGGTTGATTTTTTAACCCGATCATAAAGATCATCAAAACTTTCATCAGGAATTATTTTATTTCTTAGTGCCAATGTATTTACATAAAATCCTATCTGATTTTCTAAATCACCGTGCTCCCTTCCTGCCACTGGTGTTCCTGTTATTATATCTTTTTGTGAAGTATATTTATAACATAAAACATTCCAGGCAGATAATAACCCCATAAATAAGCTTCCTCCCTGTTCTTGGTTATAATTTCGTAGCTTCTTTACTATATCAGAATTTATATATGAGGATACACTTCTTCCATTATAAGTTTTGATTTTAGGCCTTGTTTTATTACTCGGCAAGTCTAATGTTGGTAATTCTCCTGATAAGGTATTTACCCAATATTCTTTGCATTTTCCATATTCTTGTCCTTCTTTTTGAGATAGTTGCCATGCGCTATAATCCTTATATTGAATTTTTAACTCGGGTAAATTAGGTTGTATATTTTCTAAATACGCTTCATAATATGCTAATACATCTTTTATCAGTATATCTTTCGACCAGCCATCACTAATTAGGTGATGCATATTATAATAAAAAACATACTCCTCCTCAGAAACCTGAAATAAACTTGCTCTTATTAATGGGCCATTTACTAAATCAAATGGTTTAAATGAATCTTCCTTGGTGAAAATATTTATACTTTCGTTTACATCTTTAGTGTTTCTTACATCATGATAATCTATATCAAAACTTAGCTCTTCTCTACTAAGAACCCATTGTCTGACCTCTCCTTTATCGTTTTCTTTAAAAACTGTTCTTAAAATTTCATGACGATCTATAACCGAATTAATGGCTTTTTTAAATTTTTGTATATCATAACTTCCTGGTAAACTGACTCTATTAGAGATATTATAAGCCACAGAAGAATCTTCTATTTGACTTAAAATCCATAATCTTTTTTGAGCATCAGATAGTTCATAACATAGATCTGTTTTGATCTTCGGAATACTTTCATACTTATCATTTTCAGGATTAAAACTTTGATTATCCATAAGGTATGATATAATCTCCTCCTTTCTATTTTTTATCTCCTCCAGTAATTGAGTATCTAGATTTTGATTTTCTGAAAACAACTTTAATTTGTCATCCACAATATCCATATAGATATCATTGTCTGATATTTTTTTCAAAAGACTAATCATAATTCTATCTCCTTTAATTTTTTACTAGTTCTAATAATAGATTTCTGCTTTTTTATTATTCCTACCTGAGAAGCAACATATTGAATCGTGGGATATTGAAACAAGTTTTTCATACTCATATTTGTTTCAAATTCTGCATTTATTTTATATAAAATTTTAACAGCTTTTATGCTATTACCTCCTAATTCAAAAAAATTATCATTAATACCAATTCTATCTTTTCCTAATACTTCTTTCCAGATTTCTAGAATACTTTTTTCTATTTTGGTAGTTGCTAATTCGAATTCTACTTGGTTAATTAATTCTTCTCCTTTAATATTATATAATGCTTTTTTATCAATTTTACCATTTGTAGTAATTGGCATACTTTTTATTTGAATAAATCGATCGGGCATCATATAACGGGGTAATTTATCCAACAAATACTCATATATATATTTTCTTTCTTCCTTTTTATTTGATACGATATAAGCAGATAATTCTATATTAAAATCTTCTTTGTTTTTTACAATAACAACGGCCTCACTAATACTCTCTTTCAATTGTAAGTGATATTCTATTTCCCCTAATTCTATTCTGTGTCCTCGAATCTTAACCTGGTTATCTTTTCTTCCTAAGAATTGTATATTTCCATTTGGTAACCATCTAGCAAGGTCTCCTGTTTTATATAGTTTTTCTCCTGCTTTAAATGGATTATTAATAAACCTCTCTTGATTTAGCTCTAGACGGTTTAAGTAACCTCTAGCCAATCCATCACCTCCAATACATATTTCTCCAACAATGCCTTTTGGTTGTAAATTATCTAGTTCATCAAGAATATAAACTTGTGTGTTTTGTATAGGACGTCCAATAAGTACGTCTGCGTTTTCTTCAGGAATTTCATACACTATACAACCGACAGTTGCTTCAGTAGGCCCATATTCATTATAAATTTTAATTGCAGGGTTGAGCTTTCGTAATGTTTCAATTTGGTTTTGATATAATACATCCCCTCCAACAATTGCCATTTCCAGATGATTCGCTTCTAACTCCATGTTTTCTAATAAACTTATATGTGCAGGAGTTAATTTTATACAAGAAATTGTACTTTCAAAATATTGCTTTAACAAATCGGTTATCTCTAAATTTTGCTTAAATACTTTTAATCTACTTCCACTCAAAATGGGTAAAAACAAACTAGTAACTGTTAAATCAAAAGACAAAGAAGTAAATAAACCAAAATCTGAATTTGACAAACCATTATTGAAATAATAAGATTGA
>Ga0316207_10005314_pt1 | contig 10740 bp, 11 predicted proteins | sample 6weekpyrite_MG_FD_204943 | JGI IMG/M metagenome (GOLD analysis project Ga0316207, IMG submission 204943) | Microbial mat bacterial communities from mineral coupon in-situ incubated in ocean water Damariscotta River, Maine, United States -... | ecosystem: Environmental > Aquatic > Marine >...
CCAGTAATTGTTCCCGCAAAAATAGATGAATTTACCGAACATAGATTGCAAATCGATAAGGTTAAGTCTCAACAACATTTAAAAATACTACGCAATGCAACAAACCTAAAACAAAAATTAGCAGAAGTATTTGAAGTTAATCCTTATGAAGAGGAAACTGATCCAGATTTTTTACTTTATGGTGGCGCTTTTTTCACACCAAAAGATAAAAAACTAATGGAAGAAATTCATCGCTTGGATCCCATAAAACTTGCACTAAAATCTTTTACTTTTGAGGATGAAAGATTAAATACATTACTTTTTCGCTTTAGAGCACGCAATTACCCAAATACTTTATTGGAATCTGAAAAAACACACTGGGATGAATTTCGGAGATTGCGATTATCAAAACCTGAAAACGCTGCCTTGCTTAATAGAGAACAGTATATATCCACAATAAAAACACTACAATTAGATGAAAAAACAACGCCCGAACAACACAATATTCTTAAGTCACTTGAAGATTATCTGCCTTTAATCGATTGATATTTTTAAAGTCGTTCTAAATTTTCGTAGAAACACAAATTTGTGAATTATTTGACATAAATCTCTATAAAACAAGTTAAATAATCTTTTTACTTCTGCTTCTCATTCCTCGTGTTATCAGTTACTTATAGGGATAACTAAAATTATTACAAAACTTTCATTAATCCCTAACATACCTACTAAGCTATTAATATTTAACCAATTACGCCGATATATTTATTTGTAAATAAGAAACTAGCAGTTATGGAAAACATAACCATTAAGGTACGGAAAAACAATGAAATACGACAAGCTATCAATAAAGAAATTAGCAGTTGTACTTATTATAATTTTTTCAACTTCTCTTCATTTACCACTTAGTGCAAATGAAGATCCACTTACGATGGGTATATTTCCCCGTAATTCGGCAAAACTTACCATAAATGCTTTTACACCCTTAGCAACCTATTTAACGCAAAAGTTAAACCGTAAAGTCAAATTAGTCACCACATATGATTTTGCGAGTTTTTGGCGAGGTGTAAAAGAACAAAAATATGACATCGTACACTACAATCAATATCATTATGTTCGATCACATAAAGAGTACGGATATAATGTTTTTGCGATGAATGAAGAATTTGGCAAATCCACCATATCCAGTATTATCCTAGCAAAAAAAGACTCAGACAATTTAACAATTGAAGATGTTGTTGGTCAAACAATCGCTTTTGGTGGCGGACCAAAAGCCATGGTTAGTTATATATTACCTCTGTACATGCTAGGCAAAGCTAATGTTTCATCATATCAATTCGAATCAATTTTCGCTAAAAATCCGCCAAATGCTGTTATGGCTCTCTTTTTTGACAAAGCTGATATAGCTGGTGTCGGCTCTAGTGTTCCTGATATGTCCGTGATTAAAAACAATATAGACACTTCACAATTGATTAAAATTGCAGAGAGTGAATCCATTGTTCATTTACCTTGGGCCGTTAAAAATAACATGCCATTGGAATTGAGTACGGAAATTCAAAAACTGTTCATTACCTTAAACAATAGTACAGCTAATAGAAAAATATTGAATTCTGCCAAAGTCACCAATTTTATAGTCGCAAATGACTCAGACTACGACAGAACAAGAGAAATCGTTCTTGATGTCATTGGAATCCAATACTAATGTTCAGGAAAAATAAAAATAGAAGCTGGATTAGAAGCTTAGGTGGAAAATTTGTTCTACCTATCGTTCTCATACTTACCATCACATTAGGTGGAAGTGCAATACATACTTATACCGAAGATAAAAATTCGGCTTATGCAGCATTACATGAGAAAATAAATAACCTTAGCAATTTAGTAGTACAAATAAGTCCCAATGCAATTTTATCTTATGACTTTCATTCGTTAAATAACTACATCGAAAATCTAACCCAATCAGAAGACATCGTATACGCCGTAGTCATTTCACCAGAAGGTGATGCTATGACTTCATATATGGATAACAATAATCCATATGTTTCACCATATATAAAAAATCAAAAAAATGACAAAAGTAACTCAATACATGATGTTGTAAAACTCATGCCGAAAATTAACACTCATCCAGATATTATTCAAAAAATCTATCCAATTGAAGTTGCAGAGAATGAGTTGGGTAAAATTTACGTGGGAATCAGCAGTAAAAGAATCGAAGAAGAAACTCGAAACCTATTCGTTCAACAAATCGTAGTAAGCATAAGTATAATCCTTTTGTTGTGTATTCTTATTTATTTAATTTTCCGAATCTACACCTTGCGCCCCATCACTCAACTCATTGAGGGATCTATTCGTATGGCTAACAGTAACTTAGATACCGAAGTCACCGTATACTCTGAAGATGAATTAGGTATATTAGGACGTTGCTTTAATAATATGATGGAGAAATTAAAGGCAAGTAATCTTGAAAAGGATACAGTTTTGAGTCAGTTAAAAGACTTAAATCGTAATTTGGAAAAACGAGTAGAACAGAGAACCTCTGAGTTAATAGAGGTTAATAAAGAATTAGAACACCTCGCATTACATGACACACTAACTGGTTTACCTAATCGAACAGTCATACAAGATTCTCTTAAACACAATATTCATTTTTCTAAAATCAAAGCAGATACTTTTTGCATTTTTATGATGGATCTTGATCGATTCAAGGAGGTCAATGATACGCTTGGCCATAATTATGGTGATAGTTTACTTATAGCGGTAAGCGAACGATTATCAAATGGACTTCGTGATACTGACGTGATCGGACGTTTGGGCGGTGATGAATTTGCGATTATACTACCTAGTACGACCTTGGATGAAGCAACTTTTGTTGCTGATAAATTAATAAAAACTATAGAACCTGTATTTATAATACAAGATCATGCTTTATCCATTTCAGTAAGTATTGGTATATCCAACTATCCGCAACATGGCGATGACGCAACGGCACTAATGAAGGCGGCCGATGTTGCCATGTATCATTCAAAAAACACACGTATTGGACGCTCCATATATCATGATAGTTTAGACAATCGACGTGCAGATCAATTAAACATCATGGGGGAATTACGCGATGCAATAAATAATGAAGATCTTTGCTTGTATTATCAACCCAAAGTAGATACCCAAAGTCAAAAAATTATCGGTGTAGAAGCCTTGGTTCGATGGCAACACAAAACCCGTGGACTTATTTTTCCTGATGATTTTATTCCACTTGCTGAACAAACAGGTTTAATTAAACCTCTGACAAGTCTCGTTCTAAAGCTTGCTATTAAACAAGCAGCCACTTGGAATCAACAAAATATTAATATTTCAATGGCTGTTAATTTATCTATGCACGATGTACAAGATGAAGATTTTCCTAAGCTTTTATCAAATATTATGCAACATAATAAAGTTAAACAAGTTCAACTTATGCTGGAAATTACGGAAAGTACAATCATGAGTAATCCAGTTAGTGTAATGTGCGTTCTAGAAGAAATTGCCAATATGGGTATAAATCTTTCCATTGATGACTTTGGAACTGGCTATTCCTCTTTAAGTAACCTGAAAAAAATGCCTGTAAATGAATTGAAAATTGACCGTTCATTTGTAATGGATATGGCTCAGGATAAAGACGATCGTGCCATCGTTGAATCAACGATTCAATTAGCTCATAACATGGGATTAAAGGTCGTTGCTGAGGGTGTAGAGACTAGCGAAATATCTAAACAACTTATTGAATTAAATTGCGATATTATCCAGGGATACTATATTAGCAAACCTATTCCTGTTGATGAAATTACAGAAATGCTTTCTAAAGATTCACCGGCAATCGAGAATTCACCAACCAGAAATGCTTCGTCCTAAAGGATATTCAAATACGCTACATTAAAAGTATGAAACTCCTGAACTTATCTAACAATTTAAGCATAATTACTAGAAGTCAGGAGAATAACGATGAATCGAAAAGAAGAACACAACATACGAAGGAAATTGAAAGTCCTTGATCATACTAAAAAAGTAGCAATGTAAATCAAACCTGCCGATATTTTGGTTTATCCCGAGATACTTTTTATCGGTGGAAGCGTGATTACAAGCATCATGTTAAATCGGAGTCGATGTAGTAGCTCAGACTTGATCTAACAGTCTCATTAAAAACTCAGCCTCAATTTACCCATACTCGTACAACTTAAATGACTATATTGAATTTTCTGCGAAATTTAGTTTACAGTTATTTATGATTCGGAGACCGTTTCAATCAATGTATAGGGAACATTCAAATTAACACTAGTCGGACGGTTAGCTTCTAATAGCCCGTCTCCCGATTTATAGTCGCCAAAATACATGGTCCCAGTCGTAGAGTCGATGTGAATTATCGTATAGAAAGTGGTATCCACGGCATTTCGAATTTGAATGATGTTGTTCGGATCGCCGCTTGTGTCTCTTTCATTAGTAAACTCATCTACTTGGAAAACCAAAAGCCCATTTCCGTCAGTAAAGTTATCGCCAACCTTAATTGTGCTGGTGGTAATAACCTGGGCTACCGATTCTCCAGAGCAAGAGGTATTGTCATAGATATTACCAGTACTGGTTAATGTGTCGGATGTATAATCTACACGCCAAATAAAATAATAACCGATATCATATATTTTGCAGGAGCTTTTCCAAGAACCTGCGAATTGATCCAATAATTCATTGATTTCTTCTGCCGTGCTAGCCGTTGCAATGGGAGTGAAATTGTTATCTTCATCATTGGAGCTTTTCTTTGAGCAGGCGACCAATAGGTACATCATTAATATAACCGCGATGAGTTTAAGAATTTTAGCTGTTTTCATAACAAATACCACTACTAATTGATTGATTGTTTCCCACTGAAAAAGGGGATTGTAAAAAATATTGTTGCGACAATTGATCTAAAAATACCTGCGTTTCAAGATCTATGTCTTTGAAATCGATATTCTTCAGCATCATCATCTTCAAAAAACTGCTTAAAATCTGCGTCTTTTAATAACGCTAATTCCATAATTGGAATCCGCATTTAATCCTTAATTAATTCAGTTCACATGTCCATATCGGCAATTTGGAGAAATTCTTAAACCTAAGTACACTTAAGCAAGACAATGATAACTAGATTGTTTTTTAATCACCTTACAGCTAATTTAAATATACCTATGGTTTTTATATCCGATTAACAAATTATTGAGCAGGAAAAGAGGAAAACTTCTGAGAGTGTTAACGCAAAACTGTCAGCTAGCACTAAGGCCGTTAAAATTTTAAGAAAATCCTGTTTTACAAAGACTCATCGATGTTTAATGCAAACAAGTTTTAGCGATAAGTAGCTCTACTGTTGTGAAAAGTGCTGAAACCTTATTTCGATAGGATGATGATGGCGATAGCATGTAAGCATATGTAGTTTAAAGCACCTTTTTACAGCAAATCACACCTATTTAATTGGTCCTACACTGAAGGTTCATGTATTACATGCTCATACTAGAAAGCTTAAGTGCAAACATAGCAATTGGAAATGAATTATCAACCTGAACATTGAATAATTATTCGCCAAATATCAAGAATCTATTTTTATGAGTTGAGCGCATTTGTCACTATCGCATGTGAAAACAAAGAATAATTGATCCCGTTCAATGAATTTGTTCCTATGCGTCAAACTTGAATCATAAATACCCTTATACCGCGCTGGCTTTCTTGGTGATGGTTGTGTCGATAACCCTAAATGTATGGGAATTTTCTAAATAATCGCTGGATCTTCAATGACTGCAATAATTTTCAATCTGCTATCGCAATCGGGATATTACGCGATGTCAATGTTGAAGACCCGCTTGCGTAAGCGTGCTCTAGGAAAATATTGTTTACGGATTCTAAAGCAGCATTCGACTTAGAAATTTGATTTCTGAAATGACTGCTTTCTGAAAAACATCCAGAAATTCTCGTTTTATTTGAACAGCTGAAAATGGCTAATTTGAGTCATTATCAGATGTTAGAGTATATTCTAATTGAAATGTATATCAATAAAATGAAGTCTGAGCTATTTCACAAAAATTGGCGTATAAAAAACACATCCAGTAGCAAATAATCTAAAAATAGTTCTATCGACTGGAATTGCCTACAACACTTTTTCGTAGTATCCAGTTTCCCCCACCCACCTTTCTATATAAAGAGCTGAATTTACACTGTTAGCTCTTTGCCACAAAATGTCACATTCATTTATAAAAAATACGAATACATTAATCGCAATAAATTACTAGTGTACATTGTATTGAACTTCTATCTACTCGTTTTACTGCTATATTTTAGCTTAATAGTAAAGAAATTAATTTAATTCAGCTGGACAAAGCCCACCCCTAAGGACATTCGAATCGTCTCAGCGATGCAATAATTCCAGCTGCCAGAAGAGCAAAGCGCCTTCCCACCATTGAATGCAGCAAAGAGATACTCCTAATTAGGTTTAAGAATCTATCTCCAACAAATACTGAGATGGACAAACCAATTTGTTTTCATTTAATGGAAAAATTTACTTATGCTGGAATTACCAAAGGTATAATGATTATTCGTGAAGAAAAATGGGATATACCGAACACTATAGGTAATGGTAAATGTATAAATATGGAAATAGCGTATCAGATGTTAAATGTATCTCATGGTACCGCTTACACCATCGACCAGGCATACCCTTTTACTAATGACAAAATTGTTGCAATTGGTTTTCCTGACATCTTATTTTCCCCAGATGACGCCTATTCGCAAATATTGAACGTTCTCGCCAATACAGAAGCTGACGTTGTCTTAGGTTTATTTCCCGTGGAAAAACCTGAAAAAGTTGATATGGTGGAAGTTAATCAATCAAATGATGTAACTGACATAGTCATAAAACCGAAAATGAGTGATTTAAAACTCGCATGGGGAATAGCTGTTTGGAAACCCTCGTTTAGCAAATTCTTACATGAGTATATACTCACACATCAACACAAGAAATCAGATCCTGAAATCTTCATTGGAGATGTTATCAAATTGGCAATAACTCAAGGATTAAGTATTAAGGCTAAACAAGTCTCTGATGAGGCATTTTTAGATATAGGCACTCCTGATGACTTGTCAAAAGCGATAAATTTATATTCGCATTAAAAAATTATATTTAAGAAAAATAAATGCCTATCAGCATTCCTGTTCAGTTTTCACAGTAACTTTGACTGCAGCTAGATAATCTACCTCTACATTAATCACAATAGGTTGGCAACAAACCGAGCAATCTTCTGTGTACTGCTGTGACTCAACGCTTACATCAACGATGATTTCTATGTTTTCTCCGCAATATGGACAACTGACAATTTCAGATTCTGTCGTAAACATAATGAATTAAAAGCCTCTAAAATCAAACCATTTGATTATTTATTAGTCTATAGAAACACTATTAATGGACATACTTTCCTGGACGATAACCTCATTGAAGGTTTTGTAACATTCCGTACCTTCTAATGCTTGTTGAGTAACCTTTTTTAAAAAGCTATTAATTTAATCAAATACTTATGAACTATTATTACAATTTTATAATAACACTAGCCTTAGCACTTAGTTATCCCATCTATGCTGAAGAACGATCTAATAGCGTACCATTACACGATAAAGGCGCAGCAACCTATTATATAGATGGACACATCTCAGGCTATGGCAATACCGAATTTATGGTGGACACCGGTTCAGGTTACACAACAATCAATGAAAACACGCTAAAAATATTATCAGCCAATGGTAATGCAACCTATCTAAAAAAGCTAAAAGGTATTTTGGCGGATGGCACGGAAAAAATAGTATCAGTATATCGTTTGAGTACTTTAAAACTTGGTGCAACATGTGAAATACATGATGTGGAAGCCGCAATCTTCCCAGGTGATACACGGCATATTTTAGGTTTAAACACGTTAAAAAAAACCGGGGCATTTACATTTTCATTTGAGCCACCAACATTAACACTGGACACTTGCAACCAAACTTGAAAGATAAATAATACGAGCGACATCAAATCACTCGCATTATCTATATTTTTTGCTTGTTATCTCGTTGGTGCAGCACCAGGCTCAGGCTCTTCTACTTCAGCTGGCTGAAACATTTCCCTACCTTCAAAGGCACTAAACTCAGCTACATCAATTTTTCCATCTTTATCGGTATCTGCTTTTGTCCAGTTTTTCTTTATTTCAGTTAGGTCTTTTGCTTCATTTTTTGTAATGTAACCATCACCGTCTTCGTCAACATCATCAAAATTCTGTACTTTTTCCGCAACAACATTGCCACAAAAGAAAAGTACAAATGCAAAAATTAATAAACGATAATACTTCATAATAATCTCTCCAATTTAATATTTATTAAAATAGACTAAATATTTTCCCTCCATCCACAGTCTCATAAAACAACTGTAGACAAGATCAAGAAAACTGCAAATAAACAAAAGTAATGATTGAGCAAAAACAATAGTTATGAGATACAACAGTGAATGGCACGGATTTAAGTATCAATTGTCGTAATATCACTACATTTAAAACATCACCCCCCGTTATATTGCCTTTCTGTTTATATAAACCTTTAGTAATGAGATATATTAGTAAAACTACTTAACTTCATTTAATTGTTGTTTAATTCAATAGATCCTGTTTTAATTTTATGAAGAAAATTCATTGCGAGACTCATGAGAAAGCATTATGTCAGTTAAAACTTTAGAAAATTCAGAATTGCGTATTCAATTAAATGCATATGGTGCCGAAATGCAATCTTTTTTTAATAAGAAAAGAAAGCAGGAATGCCTGTGGCAAGCTGATTCTCGTTATTGGGGAAGACATGCGCCCATTCTATTCCCAATTGTGGGACGCTTGGCAAACGACGAATTGAAACACCAAAACCAGAGCTACCCAATGTCACAACATGGTTTTGCTCGTGATTCCTTATTTAAAATAATCAGTCAAACTGACACAACTATACAATTTTCCCTGCAAAGCAATGAGAATTCTTTGGAACAATATCCATTTCACTTTGAATTGATTGTTGAATACAGCCTCGACTCAAATAAACTAACTACAACTTATATAATTCGAAATCCAGAAAAATCTATATTACCTGCATCCATTGGCGCTCATCCAGCCTTCAATTGGCCTCTACTACCTGATATTGATAAATCAGAGCACCTAATTCAATTCACTCACGATGAACACTCAGAAATCCGAAGATTAGATAAGGGTTTATTACTGCAAGAAAAAATTAAAAATCCGTTGAATAAAAATAATTTAGTATTAACAGATACGCTATTTGAACATGATGCTTTAATTTTTGATCAACTTATAAGTCGTGAAGTTAAGTATTCTGCAAGTAACAAACTATCACTCACACTGCGATTCCAAGACTTTCCCCACTTAGGTATTTGGACAAAACCTGGTGCATCATTCATTTGTATTGAGCCATGGCAAGGTTATTCTAGCCCTGTTAATTTTGATGGGGAGATTACTGAAAAACCTGGTATTTTGTTGATACCAGCTCAATCTGAGATAAAGAAAAGCTTTGAAATCGTTTTGAATTAATGAGTTGATTAGTCTTCAGAGCGTTGTCGTAGTTGCTCGCGTTGTTTATCAAATATATATCGAGTAAGATTCTTTTTATCCAATTCTTTTAAATAGGGTAATTCCAATCCAATATTATACCCATCACTAACATCATCTTTTATACAACGAACAACTTTGCCGTAGGTTTCCATACCTAACCGATAACCCACGATTGCAAGCTTGCAATATAATATGTCACCCTCAGAGAAATTATTACGACTGTAAAAACTTAATCCACCTTCCGAGATATCGAGAGTTTCTGTTACTTCAAATACTCCCTGATCAGCATCCATCTTGAATTTCTCAAAACTTAACATAGAAGCAAGTAAATCAACTTTTTTATTTAATAAGTCAAGATACTGAGAAACTGCTGGAGAATCCTGCCGAATATTGATGAGCAAAGGTGTCAACTGCCGGGAGATTTGATCTAATTGATAAGTTAAATCGATTTCATCAGTGCGTATATTACCCTCATCAGATAGAAACTGGCGTAACTCTTCGTCGTCCGCTGAATGGTACTCAATAAGTACATTATTGGGTAAACGAAAATGTGTGCGACGTTCGCTTTCTGGTAAATTACCTGATTTGTTAGTCATATTCGGGCCTTAAAATAGCAAAACAACACAATATCTGTACTTTTATCAAGCAACTTAAATGCCCGACTTAGCTTTAAGTGTTTACACTAAAATAAAATACAGCAACTAACTGATATTTATAGACTAATTGGAGATTCATTATAGGAACAACGTCTTATTCACCATCGTCTTATTCATCATCATCATCTTCAACGCCCTGCTTTTCGGCCGGATCATCTTCATCTTCGATTTCCAGTTCTGTCGCAACCCAAATATCATTTATAATAACACCTTGAACCTCTGCTAATTTACCAACCGCAGATTGTCCGACAAAATCTTCAATATTTGATATATCAATAGTTCGATTTAAGATTTCTATCGTATTTGCATCCGGATGATAAGCTGCAATAATATTTTTGATTTCCCATTCGTTATCTTGTTCATCGTCATTAGAGTTATCATCATCTGATCCAGAATCATCTTCTTCAACATCCTCTAGCTCAAGTTTTGTTGCAACCAAAGTGTTTAATTCAGTATCTAGAAAATAACTCACTTCTACACTATCACCT
>Ga0316207_10005315_pt1 | contig 10740 bp, 8 predicted proteins | sample 6weekpyrite_MG_FD_204943 | JGI IMG/M metagenome (GOLD analysis project Ga0316207, IMG submission 204943) | Microbial mat bacterial communities from mineral coupon in-situ incubated in ocean water Damariscotta River, Maine, United States -... | ecosystem: Environmental > Aquatic > Marine >...
ATAGTCGTTTCAGTGCGGCACTGCATAGTGTTGTTGTAATGTTTTTATTATTTTTAACTCCGCATGCGCTTGCATCTGTGACGTCGAACGAGTTGGAGTTGACGGACGAGGAGCGTGCTTGGCTCGAGACTCGCCCAACGGTGACATTTACCGGTGATCCCAACTGGCTTCCTTATGAGGCATTTGATAGCAATGGTCAATACATAGGTATTGTTTCCGAGCATCTCAAACTAATTAGCAAATCATCGGGAATCACATTTATGATGAGCCCGAGTAAGACCTGGACCGAGTCGACAGAGAAGGCAAAGCAAGGTGTTGTAGATATACTCTCAGAAACTGACGACTCAGATTTAAAATCCCACTTAACCTTTACGAAACCTTACATAGCAAACCCAATTGTTATTGCGATGCATAGTCGGGAAAACTATGTAGAAAGCATAACGGATATTAAAGACCGAAGAATTGCGCTAATTAAAGATTATGGGTACGCACCAAAGATACGTCGAAAGTACTCTGATATAAATTTTGTTACTGTTGATGATATTCAGCATGGTCTGGTAGCTGTATCGACTGGTGAAGTGGATGCACTCTTATGCACGCTTGCGCTTTGTAGTTACACTATTTCTGAGCTTGGGCTGAACAATGTCAGGATTACAGGCAAGACAGAGTTTGATACTAAATTAGCATTAGGTGTTCAAAAAAACCTACCCGAGCTAGTTTCGATTTTAAATAAGTCAATTGACAAGATAAGTCGCAGCCAACAGCAGGTCATTCTAGATAAATGGATCAAACAAAAATTTGTAGCAAAGACAGATTACACACTCGTTTATCAAATATTGTTTGTTGCAATTCTATTAATTACAATTTTTGCATTGTGGAATCGCCGGCTTGCTCGTGAGGTCGAGCTCAGAACTGCAACAGAAAAAGAATTGAAGTCAGCTGAAGAGACCTTACGAATTTCACAACAACGATTGCTATTGCATCGAGAACATACACCATTGGCCGTGATTGAGTGGAATACTAATTTTGAAATAATTGGTTGGAACAAGTCTGCACAGCGTATTTTTGGTTTTACGCAGAGAGAGGTGCAAGGGCAGCATATAACAAAAAACATATTGCCAGATATTGAGCGTGAGGCGGTCGATAAGGTGTGGGACAATTTATTAAAGAACCGTGGCGGCGAACGCAGCACCAATGAAAATATAACCAAGGATGGCCGAACGATACTTTGTGAATGGTACAACACACCTCTAGTCAATGAAGATGGTGAGGTAATTGGTGTGGCCTCGTTGGTAGATGATGTTACTGAACGTAAAAAGGCAGAGGATAGCCTGCGTCTTTATTCCATGGTACTGGAGAATAGTAGTGAAGGTATGCTTGTTACCGATTCTGACAACAAAATCATTGCAATTAACCCTGCCTTTACAAAAATAACTGGTTACGAACTTGAAGAAGTGAAAGGTAAAGAACCTAGTGAGTTTGCATCAGGCCGTCATAATGTAGAGTTCTTTGAACAGATGTGGGAGCATTTGGAGCGAACCGGTCACTGGCAAGGCGAAATATGGGATAAAGCAAAAAATGGTGAAGAGTATGCCAAGTGGCTGACTATAAATACTATTCGTAATGACGATGGTACGGTATCCCGCTATGTAGCAGTATTCTCAGATATTACCGAGAGAAAGTTATCTGAGGAAATGATCTGGAAACAAGCCAACTTTGATGTATTAACGGGCTTGCCTAATCGCAACATGTTCCACGATCGTTTGGAGCATGAAGTAATTAAGTCGACTCGTGCAGGTCTCTCTCTCGCCTTATTGCTAATTGATCTTGACCAGTTTAAAGAAGTTAATGACACGCTAGGACATGATGTCGGTGATATGTTGTTACAGGAAGCCGCACGGCGTATTAGAGCTTGTGTACGTGATTCCGATACGGTTGCTCGCTTAGGGGGTGATGAATTTACCGTTATTCTTTCCGAACTAGAAGACAAGAGTCATATTGAGGATGTAGCACAGAAGATTATTACTCAATTAATTGAAGCTTACAGTATTGGCGATGAATTAATGCATATCTCAGGCAGTATCGGTATTACTATGTACCCAGATGATACAAATGATATTGATACGCTAATTAAGAATGCCGATCAGGCAATGTATGCGGCTAAGAAAAAAGGACGTAATCGTTTTAGTTACTTTACACAATCATTACAGGATGCTGCTCAGAATCGTTTAAAACTGAAAAATGATCTACGTGGTGCATTAAGTAGCGAACAATTTGAGGCACACTTTCAACCGATAATAGATTTGAGTTCAGGAAAAATATTTAAAGCAGAAGCTTTGATCCGATGGCGACACCCTCAACGTGGCCTAGTAGGACCGATGGATTTTATTCCTCTCGCAGAGGAAACTGGTTTTATAAATGTAATTGGTGATTGGGTGTTTCGGGAATCAGCACGTTGGGCACATCTTTGGAGTACTCAATTTGATAGAAACTTCCAGATTAGTGTCAATATGTCACCGGTCCAGTTTAAAGTAGAAGGTCAGGTTTTTGCATTAGAATGGCTACATTATTTACAGGAGCTTGGGCTGTCGGGTGAAAACGTTGTTGTGGAAATTACTGAGGGCTTGTTATTGAACGCTGAATCGAGCGTTATTGATAAACTTCTTTGGTTGCGCGATGCAGGTATTCAGGTTGCCATTGATGATTTTGGTACTGGCTACTCAGCACTCTCTTATTTGAAGAAATTTGACATCGACTATTTGAAAATTGACCGGATCTTTGTACAAAATCTTGAAACAGATAAAAATGATATAGCACTCTGCGAGGCTATTATTGTAATGGCGCATAAGTTAGGCCTGAAAGTTATTGCCGAAGGTGTTGAGACAGAAGGTCAGAAAATATTGTTAGCAGAGGCTGGCTGTGACTATGCACAAGGTTATCTTTATTCCAAGCCAGTACCCGCAGAAGAATTTGAACTTTTACTGTCTGCACAGCAGGATAAGCTGACCGGCAACGGTTAATTGCTTTCGGGTTTTGGTGCCCTGTCCATCAAGATTGTTACAGCCTCTTTGGGCGAAAGCCCCTCGTGTAAGACTCTATAAACTTGTTCAGTAATTGGCATATCAACATTGTTATCCTGCGCAAGTGAGTAAATGGTTTCGGATGTGCCGATGCCTTCAATGACCTGGCCAATGTCCTGTTTAGCTTGCTCTAGATCCAGCCCTTTACCAAGTGCGAGACCAAAACGTCGGTTACGTGATTGATCGTCGGAACAGGTTAAGACCAGGTCGCCAAGACCTGATAAACCCATAAAGGTCTCACGCTGACCACCTAGTGCGACACCCAGATGCATTATCTCGTTCAGACCACGTGTAATCAGTGCTGCCCGGGTGTTAGTACCGAAGCCCATTCCATCTGCAATACCAGCGGCAATCGCCATGACATTTTTGGCGGCACCGCCAATTTCCACACCGATGACATCATCACTTGTATAGGTCAGAAAGTTTTTACTGTGCAGTGCGATGGCCAGATCTTTGGCAAACTTGGTATCTTTTGATGCAACTGTGATCGCACCAGGCATGTCACGTGCTACTTCACCAGCAAAGGTGGGTCCGGAGACAGCTGCGATGGGGATAGCAACTTGTAATTCCTCGATGACAATCTGGTGTAGTAATTTTCGTGAGCCTTTTTCAAGCCCTTTAGTGCCCCAAGAAAGACGGTGTTGATCAGTTAATATTGGTTTTATTTTGTGTAACGTCTCACGAAATGCGTGTGAGGGTACGACTATCAGAATCGTCTTTGCCTTTTTTAGGCAGTCTTCTAAATCAGATGAGCAAACTAGATTGTCATGAAATGCGATGCCAGGTAAAAAGCGTTCGTTGCTGCGTGTTTCCTGCATAGCAGCGACGTGCTCGGGGCTATGCGACCAGAGATGGGTCTCATGTCCGGCACGAGCAAGTTGCATAGCGAGTGCAGTACCCCAGGATCCGGCACCCAGAACTGAAAATATATGTGAGTTTGCTTCCATGCTTACCGTTATTTAATTAACAGTTTCTGTCTCTGCAGCTTGGGCTTGTTGCATATGCTGCTGATAAAGCGCATCAAAATTGATAGGTGCTAGTAACAATTGAGGGAAGCCACCGCGGGTGACGATGTCAGACACTGCTTCGCGTGCGTAGGGGAACAAAATGTTTGGGCAAAAGCTACCTAACATGCCATGTAAATCACTGTCGGAAAAACCTTCGATGGAAAAAATACCCGCCTGATGAATTTCACAAAGATAGGCGGTTGTCTCTCCTAGCTTTGCCGTCACCGTTAATGATAAAACGACTTCATAAGTGTTTTCACCGATGGGGCTGGCATTGGTATTTAGATCCAGGTTATTTTGTGGTTCCCATTTCTCGGTAAAAATTTTGGGCGAATTGGGTGCTTCAAAAGATATATCTTTGGTATAGACCTTTTGGATATTAAATTGACCTTGCTGCTCAGCATTACCTTCTTGGTTCTCTTGTGACTCGCTCATGATGTTGTTCTCTATATATAAATATAAGTTATTCTGTAAATAGGTCGTATTGACTTAATTTGTTGTCTGGGCCCACTGTTTTAAGCTATTTAAATCCATTGCGCCTGCACTACGGTTAACTTCCTGACCATTTCTAAAAATGGCCAGGGTTGGAATGCTACGTATTCCATACTGCCCAGCCAAGTTTTGTTCGGCTTCTGTATTCACTTTTGCCAGTATAAATTGGGTACTGAGATCTTGTGCGGCTTGTTCGAAAATCGGTGCCATCATTTTACAGGGTCCACACCAAGGTGCCCAAAAGTCTACGATAACAGGTAGGTCATTTTTGGAAATAAATTTTGTAAAGTTAGCCTGATCCAGATCCACAGGTTTACCTGAAAACAAGGCCTGATGACATTTGCCACACTTACCACCCGCTGCAAGTTTATCAGCTGGGAGGCGGTTAGTACTATTACAGTGTGTGCAGACAACGTGGATGGCTTCTGACATAACATTCTGTCTTGGCTTATTCCAGCCCGAGTTTTGCGTCGAGTTTGCCCTGCGCTTCCAGATGATATAGGTCATCACAACCACCGATATGGTCATCATCAATAAATATCTGGGGGACGCTGGTACGGCCGGATAATTTAGTCATTTCTTTGCGGCGTTCCGTTTCCACATCAACACGAATTTCATTGTATTCCATGCCTTTTTGCTCGAGTAACATTTTTGCACGCGTGCAGTAAGGACAAAAAAGAGTGCTATAAATATTGATCTTTGCCATGCGTAACTACTTCTTGGTAAGGGGGAGATTGTCTGCTTGCCATGCGGTGACACCACCACTTAGGTTGTAAACTTGTTCAAAACCTTCTTTCTTAAGTGTGGCGCAGGCTTGCCCGGAACGTTGTCCGGTTTTGCAGCCGACAATAACGGGTTTTGATTTGTATTTCTCAAGTTCTTTGATTCGATCTTTCAGATAGCTCAGAGGAACATGAATAGAGTTAATGATGTGGCCGCTTGCATATTCATTATCTTCTCGAACATCAACGATAACCGCATCTTCACGATTGATTAACTGCGTTGCAATGGCGGGGTTCGCATTTTTATAACCGCGTAGACGGGCACCGATAAAACTGTAAATCACCATGATAAACAATGCGACCCACGCTGCGCTGAGGATATAGTGATTGCCTATAAATTCGATATATTGTTCCATTCCAAATTGCCTGATTTGTTTGTCATTAAAATGACATGCGAGTGTATGACACTGATTTAATGTGTATTAAGTGGGTGAAATTCAAGTCATCGGCAATGATAACCAATGACCTGTTTCAATAGAATTAATTTCTAGTCATCTAGGCTGGTGCTGCAGAAAACTTCTCGCATCATGCCGATTAGACGTAACGTTCTTTGATCACCAACCTTATAATAAACACGGTTTGCATCTTTGCGTGCAGATAATATTCCCTTATCACGCAAAATGGCGAGATGTTGTGAAATGTTGCTCTGCGATGTGCCTACGTGTTCGACAATGTCTTGTACGCTGATTTCACTATCACCAAGGGTACATAAAATCTTCAGGCGTAGTGGGTGTGACATTGCTTTAAGTGATCGGGAAGCGCGGTCGATATCTTCATCACGTGTTATCAGACCTTCAAGTTCTTGCATCATAGGGTACACCAAGTGGTTGTGACGATTTCTGTCTTGTTATGGGCTATTTGCTGTAAATTCTTACATAGCTGCCCTTTATTAACAAAACATTATACAATAATCTACCGTTTGAGAAGGCTATTAACACTAATTTTACCGAGTATTTCAATAATATTTTGAGATCACGTGCTAACTCATTGAAATAATTGGTTTTTCCCGATTTTGCAAGGCGTCGATTTATGAATTAGACTTAGTCTAAATAGATCGGGATTTTAATATTTATCGAATGAAATAAAGAACTTAGATTAAATGTCAGATTACGCAAAACCTATGGTCCTGATTATCCTTGATGGCTTTGGCTATTCAGAGGAAACCAAGGCGAATGCAATTGCTGCAGCCAAGAAACCTACATGGGACCACCTCTGGGCCAACTACCCGCATACCTTTATAAATGGCTCGGGTGCGTCGGTTGGCCTCCCGGCTGACCAGATGGGCAACTCTGAGGTAGGTCACCTGAACCTAGGTGCCGGCCGAGTGGTATACCAGGAGTACACCCGTGTTGATCGTTCGATCAAAACGGGTTCATTCTTTACCAACCAAACTCTCGTAGATGCTGTTCAGAAGGCGATTGATAACGATAAAGCGGTGCATATCATGGGTCTGCTTTCGCCCGGTGGTGTGCATAGCCACGAAAATCACATCCATGCCATGGCAGAGCTAGCTGCTAAGCAAGGGGCAAAAAAGATCTATGTCCATGCATTTCTTGATGGCCGCGATACCGCACCAAAGAGCGCCGGTGACTCCATTAAAAAAATGGATGCAAAATTTGCCGAACTCGGCGTTGGGCGAATTGCTTCGATTATTGGCCGTTACTTTGCAATGGATAGGGATCATCGTTGGCCGCGCATCCAAAAGTCATACGATGTGATGACGTTGGGTAAGGCCGATTTTGAGGCGGAGACAGCATTGGGTGGCTTAGGTGCTGCTTATAATCGTGATGAAACGGATGAATTTGTGCAGGCGACTGCGATTATCCCACCGGGTGAAAAGCCGGTATGCATCGAAGACGGTGATAGTGTTATTTTTATGAATTACCGTTCTGACCGGGCTAGACAAATTACCCGCCCATTCATTGAGCCTGGCTTTGATGCCTTCGAACGCGGGGCGAACCCAAAGCTTGGTGTGTTTGCATCTTTGACTGAATATAAATCTGACTTTGATGTGCCGGTAGCTTATCCACCTGAGCGCTTGCACAATGTGTTTGGTGAGTATATTAGTGGTTTAGGGCTACAACAATTACGTATCGCTGAAACAGAGAAGTATGCCCACGTTACTTTCTTTTTTAATGGTGGTCGTGAAGAACCATTTGAGTTTGAAGATAGAACTTTAATCAATTCACCGAATGTCCCGACCTATGATTTACAACCTGAGATGTGCGCGCCAGAGTTAACCGTTAATCTTGTCGAGGCGATAGAAGGTGGTAACTACGATACCATTATTTGTAATTTTGCCAACCCGGATATGGTCGGTCACACCGGCAACTTTAAAGCAACGGTCAAGGCCATTGAGGCAATTGATGAATGTCTTAGCCACATCTACAAGGCGATTAAAAGAACAGATGGCGAGATGATTATCACTGCAGATCATGGTAATGCTGAAATGATGCAGAATCCAGAGACCGAACAGGCGCACACAGCACATACCACTAACCTAGTACCGCTTGTTTATGTAGGGCGGCCATTATCATTGGTTAGTCAGGGTGTGTTATCAGATATAGCGCCAACAATGCTTGAGTTAATGGGGCTTGAACAACCCGGGGAAATGAGTGGTCACAGCCTGATTCTGAAGGAATCTGAAGCAGCTGACACTTAAGCGGTTATTAGCTCATTTCGAGCAGCTATTGTAGCGTAAACAGTAGTTTTTGGTTTATCTGACGCTATACCTTTAGTGTTCAACTCGGGTACACTGGTTTGCATGTTTCAGAAAGGACGTGCAGATTCTTTGAACCTAAAAACAGCCATCGATAAATCATTTACCAGCATCAGCCTTGCATGCTTGTTGTCTTTGTCTGCGCCGTTACTGTTGCCTGGCCCGACGTCTGGAATAGCGCGAGCAGATAGCGATGAAGAAGAACAACAGGCAGCTCTTGAACAGGTCCGCCGCGACATCGGGAAAATGCAAACGGAGATTCGCAAGACTCAATTGCTGCACGACTCGGTTCAAAAAGAAATTTTAAAACTGGAAATTGAGCTGGCCCGCATTCAGAAAGATCTCAAATCAGTTAAACGAAAAATTCGTAACGAGCAGTCTAAACTCAGTAAACTCTACCGAAAGCGAAAATCACTCAAAAAAGATCTCAAGGACCAACACAAGTTATTGGCCGGCCAAGTTAGATCCGCGTACATGATGGGACGGCAAGAGTACATCAAGATTCTTCTCAACTTGGAAGATTCATCCTCAGTCGGCCGAACCATGACCTATTATGATTATTTCAATCGTGCTCGACTGAAGCGAATTGAGGACTCCAAGAGTACCCTAAGCTCGCTGGAAAGCGTTGAAGTAAAAATAAAAAAGCAGACAGCAAAACTCAAACAGACCCGAGAACAACACTCCAAAAAGCAAAAACAGTTAAAGGTAGTATCTCAGTCACGTGCCATTGTGGTTGCGCGACTGCACGCCGAGTTAGTCAATAAAGAGCATGATTTGTCACAGCTGTTAGAAGACGAACGGCGCCTTGAAAAACTGATAACCGATTTGGACCGTGCGATTCCCGATATATTGACAGATCCAGGTAAGCGCACGCCGTTTGCAAAATTAAAAGGAAAATTGAAATGGCCGACAAAAGGGCAGTTAAATGCACTTTATGGAAAGCGACGCAATTCGAGTAAAGTGAAGTGGAATGGTGTCATGCTTAGTGCGCGTACTGGCAGTGATGTGAAAGCCGTTTCGCACGGGCGGGTCGCATTTGCTGATTTTCTGCGTGGTTATGGCCTGTTGCTGATAATTGACCATGGTGATGGGTATATGAGTCTTTATGGCCATAATGAGACTATATATAAGGACATTGGCGAATGGGTTGAGGCTGGCGAGGTAATTTCCAGCGTCGGAACCAGCGGCGGTCAGCAGAAGGCCGGCCTGTATTTTGAGATCCGACACAATGGCAAGCCAACTAATCCGATACGCTGGTGTCGAAAGGGCTAGAGGCGTATTTTTAGCTGTATTAGGCGCTTATAAATGCTATAAACTATTGTTTTGGAAGTATGTATTTGAGGTCGTTTGGCCTGAGGAATTGCTGTATGAATAACTTTACACGGAATACGCTCATTTTGACGACCGGCCTTATTGCCGGCGTAATGCTTGCCATCGGTATTGGTGTCAGGGCTGAGCGTGACAGTGGTCAGGCGCAAACTATCCCTGTCGAGGATATCCGTTCACTAAGTGAAGTCTTTGGCAAGATCAAAGACAACTATGTAGAAGATGTGAAGGATAAGGTGCTGCTTGAAAATGCCATTCGCGGCATGTTGACCGGCCTGGATCCACATTCGACCTATCTCGATAAAGAGGCCTTCCGTGAGCTACGAGTCGGTACCACCGGCGAGTTTGGTGGACTGGGTATTGTGGTCGGTCTGGAAGATGGTTTTGTAAAGGTTATTTCCCCCATCGACGATACGCCAGCACAGCGCGCAGGTATCAAAGCAGGTGATCTGATCATTCGTCTGAATGGCAAAACGGTCAAAGGTATGAGTCTCGACGATGCAGTTAAGATCATGCGTGGGCGACCCGGTACATCAATTGAGATACTGATTGTTCGAAGTGGTCAGGATAAACCATTAACGTTCAAAGTAACGCGAGACAAGATTCGGGTTCAAAGTGTAAAAAATAAGACGCTGGAAGAAGGTTTTGGTTATGTACGTGTTACACAATTCCAGGAACGTAGCAGTAGTGATTTAAAGAAGCAGATTTCAAAACTGAAAAAAGAAAATGACGGCAAGTTAAAAGGTATCGTTCTTGACTTGCGAAACAACCCAGGTGGTTTACTGGATGCAGCGGTAGAAATTTCTGATATCTTTATCACCAAAGGCGCGATCGTTAGTGTGAAGGGACGTGATGATGACAATGAGATCGTACACAGCGCGAACCCAGATGACATGCTTGATGGTGCCCCCATTGTTGTATTGGTAAATGGAGGATCGGCTTCTGCTTCTGAAATTGTTGCTGGTGCACTACAAGATCATAAGCGCGCGATTATTATGGGTACGAAAACCTTTGGTAAAGGTTCAGTTCAAACTGTTGTGCCACTTGGTAACAATACCGCGATTAAGCTAACTACAGCACGCTATTACACACCATCGGGTCGTTCAATTCAGGCGAAGGGCATAGATCCCGACATTGTTGTGCAAAACCTCAAGGTGTCAGAAGAGGGTAAAGAGTCCCTTGGTCAAGTTAAAGAAGCAGATCTAACTGGCCATCTTGAAAATGGTGACGATGGTACTGATGATACCGCGGCCGATGAAATGCCTGACACTAAAAAGAAAAAAACAAATCTTGCAAATGAAGATTATGCTCTTTACGAAGCGTTAAACCTATTA